>Ga0315536_1000391_pt1 | contig 22048 bp, 20 predicted proteins | sample SalMarSW160230MG_FD_203093 | JGI IMG/M metagenome (GOLD analysis project Ga0315536, IMG submission 203093) | Salt marsh sediment microbial communities from the Plum Island Ecosystem LTER, Massachusetts, United States - Salt Marsh Sediment SW1602-30 ...
TTCCTCGAACGATGTAAGGGAAGAATCCTGGTCAACCAGTTTTTCAAGTGCTGCCTGATCTGTTGTAGGCTCTCCGGAATCCAGTGGTTCAACAGTCATTTCATTCTGGCAGCCTACGAAAAAAGCCAGCAACCCCAGCAAAAACAAAGGGATGAAGAATCTCTTTGTGAAATCTTTCTTTTTCATTTTGCCATTCCTTTTTTTAGTTATTGATGATTTATTTTTTATTTCCATTTTCAGTTCTTCTCCATTTCTCTGTTTTTAGAACTAAACAATTATGCCAGTCCGCTAATTCCTGCTAAGTCATTGAAAAATAAGCTTTTACAAAAACGGGGATGGCATCTAAAACGCATGGAATTCACTTCGATTTGCATGAAGTTTGTTTATCCATGCAAATACTAACATTAATACATTAATTAACAGAAGTTAAATTTACTATCGATTCTCATAAGAGATTTAACCTAACAGAATTTATAATTGTTTTTTCATAATTTAGATTGATGGATTTTTATTATTAGCATTTAAGGGGGACTTGATGTCCGATAAAATAGTTATTCTGTTTTCAAGTGTTATTAGCTTATTGGTCTCTTGCAACACAACCGAACCGCCAATAAACGGAAGTGAAATAGCACTTAAGCTTGAAGATGTTTCCTGCACAGAAGCCTGGATAACGTTAACAACAACAAACCTTCAGCTTCCTGCAACTGTAACGCTAAAACAGGACAACCAAACCAGAAGCACAATAAATTTAATTAAAGCAGATACACTTCTTTACATCGATTCTCTCTTACCAAACACAAGTTACCAGTACCAAGTATCCAGCATCAAGAATCCAGCAACCAGCAACGAGCTTAACGTAACAACTCTGGACACCACCAGCCACGACTTTACATTTGAAACCTTTACCTTTGGCGGACGGGCAGGAAGCTGTACACTATACGACGTAGCAATAATAGATGAGAATAACATCTGGGCAGTAGGAGCAATTTATCTGCTTGATTCTCTTGGGCAGCCCGATCCACACGCTTATAATGCTGTGCACTGGGATGGGAATAGGTGGGAAATAAAAAGGTTAAGATATTACGGAAGTTGCAGTGCTGTGGAATATCCTCCATTAAAAGCGATCTGGGCATTTTCAGAAAATAATATAGTTATAACAAACGGCGGAAGCATTGGATGGTTTGATGGGACAAATGTTATCCTTGATTGTGGAATTAATCCTTCACTTACAGGTGCCGTAAACAAAATATGGGGAGACACCCCTAATTCTTTGTATGTAGTTGGGAATTTAGGAAATATCTATTTCTACAATGGCACAGTCTGGCAAAAAATTGCAAGTGGAACAGAGCTAAACATAGGCGACATCTGGGGAATACCGGATGGCAATGATGGTTACAATAAATACCTGGCTGCAAATAATGCAATGTTAAAGATAGATGCAGATAATAATTTATTAAGAATCGATGCTGAACCGGGTCATTCGTTGTCTTCTGTTTGGGGTATTACAAATAGATTGATATATACAGCCGGCGGTTATGGTTTGTCATTATATAAGAATTACTCTTGGGAAAAGATTAACGAACCGGATGTTAATACCATTTATAATGTAAGGGGACAAAATTATAATGATGTATTCGGGCTTAGTTCTACATTTTTAATTTTACATTTCAATGGATATAGCTGGCAGTTCATAAATACAGGAACTAACAATGTTTATTATCGACAGGATGCTAAAGACAATCTAACAGCTGTAGTGGGCTGGCAAGGAGATAAAGCAGTGATTACAATTTTAAGGAGAAACAATTAAGTTACTGTAAAAGGAAATATTGTTGCTATTTGTGGAAATTATAACGGATTGGGATCCTTAACTAAGAGGTAAAAAATAAAAACAGGAGGGAATAATGAAAACATTATTATATTATTTGTTTTATTCTTCTTAATTTTAAGTAAGAAAACCACCTCCTAAGGAGGTGGTAATTTACTTAGTTAACTTCCTAAAAATCCTTTTATTTGATTAATATACTTGACGGGACCGCCCGGTTGGTAACCTGTTTTTGCCACCGGTACTCCCTTGTTATTAATAATTATAATAGTTGGAAATCCCTGAACACCGAATTTTTGAGCTAATGATTGGTTATACATTTTAGTCTGATATGTTTGCTCAATATTCTGAGGGAAATCCACTTTAACCAAGATAAGACTATTATCGGCGTATTCTTTAAACTCATCGGTAGAAAAAACTTCATCACTTAACTTGAAACACCACTGGCACCAATCGGAACCGGTAAAGTTAACCAGCACAGCTTTATTTTCTGTTTTAGCCTGTTGAATAGCTTTTCCCAGATTTGTTGTCCAGTTAAGATCATCAGAGGTTTGTTTGCTCCCGCAGGAGATAAATATTAATGCTATTAGCGAAGATAATATCATTAATTTTTTCAATTCGTTTCTCCGGTTAATTTCAAAATTTTTACTCAGGTTTGATTCAGAATCCTGGAAATGGATTCGGGAAAAATAATGCACTTAACTTTATGAGATCAGAAAGAACTATTCATCAAACGTTATTATTTCTTCTTTTTCCGGCATTTCTCCCGGAGGACGATCATATAATAAAGCCAGCTCTTTATATCGTTTCGATAATTTTCGCTCAACCTGATCCCAGGTAAATCGCCATGTCCAGTTTCCACCAAGTGTGCTTGGGAAGTTCATTCTTGCTTCGCCGCCAAGATTCAATATATCCTGCATCGGGATAACCACAAATACCGCAACCGATGAATATGCTAATCTTATTAATTCGGCGACAACATCATCCTCGTAATAATTGAGATATTTCTGAAGGTGTGTAAATATATCACCTCCATTTTTTTTCTCTTTTTCAAAATAAGCTCTTGTTGTATCGTTATCGTGAGTTCCGGTGTAAACCACGCAGTTGGGTATATAATTGTGTGGAAGGAATTGGTTTTCCATTTCTTTACCGAATGCAAACTGCAGAACTTTCATTCCAGGAAAATTAAATTGATCTCTCAGTTCTTCAACCTGTTTAGTGATAACCCCCAGGTCCTCTGCAAGAATCGGGAGATCGCCGAGATATTTTTTTAACGTAAGGAAAAGTTTTTCGCCAGGGGCTTTTACCCATTTCCCATTTATCGCCGTTTCAGCATCTCCGGGAATTTTCCAGTATGCTTCCAATCCCCTGAAGTGATCGATCCTAATTATATCAACTAATTCAAGAAGGCTTTCAAATCTTTTTCGCCACCACAAAAATTCATCTTTCTCCATTTCTTTCCATTTATAAAGCGGATTGCCCCAAAGCTGCCCGGTAGCACTGAAGTAATCCGGCGGTACACCTGCGACAAATGTAAGCTTGCCTTCTTCATCAACTGTAAAAAGCTCTTTGTGTGCCCAGAGATCGACGCTGTCGTAAGCAATGAAAATCGGCATATCACCGATTATCTTTATCCCGTTTTCGTTAGCATATTTACGTACTGCTTTCCACTGCCTGAAGAAAATGAACTGAACAAATTTGTGATAACGAATGTCATCCTTAAGTTTTTCATTCCATTTTTTAATTGCTTCATCTGTACGAAGAACAAGTTCTTTCTCCCAATTACTCCATGCGTCTCCGTGATGATATTCTTTTGCTGAAATAAACAAAGCGTAATCATCCAGCCAAATCTTATGTTGAAGACAGAATTCATCAAACTCTTTTTCTAATTTTTTAGAATCATTTACAAAATTGTTATATGCTTTTCGATGAAGAACTTTCTTGTATTCAATAACTTTTCCAAAGTCAACTTTTTGAGGAGATGATTCGGGAAACTCTTTCAGATTTTTTTTAGATAGGAAGCCCTCTTCTTTTAATTTATCCGGACTTATCAAAAGCGGGTTACCTGCGAATGCAGAAAAGCACTGATACGGTGAATCGCCGTAACCTGTTGGACCAAGCGGAAAAACCTGCCAAAGTGTTTGACCGGCGTCTTTTAGAAAATCAATAAACTTAAAAGCTTCATTACCAAGATCACCAATTCCATATTTGCCGGGCAGTGATGTGGGATGTAATAGAATGCCTGCACTTCTGGTAAATTCCATAATTCTCCTTCAAAAATATTTCGATAAAAGATTGGCAAAGTTAAATAATTTTGAGATTTGATTTATATTGAAATCATTTTCACAGAAGTTAATTTTGAGGAAAAAATTAAGTAGACAAGTTAAACACCTGTTCAACTTCTATTAAAGAATTGAATAAATAATGATCTTTAATGATGAAGAATCAACCCATAGGTTCATCCGGATATTCAAACTAACAAAAAAGTTTAATCAACCTTTGCCGAAAAGTACTCGTGGAAGCTTGCTTGTCTGATATGTATAAGGTGCAATGTCTTTCCTGTCGAATATTGCGAACGTTTTATGTTTAGCAAAGTAGGGCTTGAGATAATCTATTGGCGAAAAATTTTCCTTGTAAAACCGGAAAAACGAATTATATATGTCCGAATTAATTTCTATCCAGTACAGGTTTTCTTTGTAATCGGTAAATTGCATTTGTTCATTGTTAACAAGGTCCTGGTAAATTATCCAGGGAAAGTTAACACCGGCGGCAGTTGAAATACTTATCATTCTCGGCATTCTTACATTCACTTCGATGAATTTAAACAAACCATCTCTTAAATCCTTTTTAAATTCCACAGTACAGAAACCTTTATAGCCGGAGGCACTTAAAAGCTTTCTGAATAATTCTTCAACAACGGGATTTCTGCCTGCGCTTATCGATACTCTGTGAACTCCGAATCTTGGTGGATTTTGCCTGATCTTGTTATAGAAAAACATTCCGCTGATTTTATTCTTAGAATTAATGTAAGTCATACATTTAAAAATATTCGAATCCGATCCGGGAACTATTTCCTGAACCATTACTTCCAGATTTTCTTTAAGGCATAACTCGGAATACTTATCATATTGATCGAGCGTATAAACTTCAAAATTCTTCCGTTTGAACTTTTCTACAAATTCATATCCTCTTACAGGTTTAAAGATACAGGGCAGCTTAACTTCATTTCTGACTCTTTTAAATTCCTCTTCAGTTTTTGGTAAGAAGTTGGATGGATGAGGCACACTACTTTTTAGACACAATTCCCAGGCATATTTTTTTTCCATGAATGTCTTCATCATATCCCAGTCTGCCGTAACAATTTTGTAGTATTTGGTCAGTTCACTTTTATGTTTTGAAATGGCGACTGCTACATCATCTTCGGTATCAAAAATCATTGCGTTGTTCCACTCGGGACCTTTTTCTAAGAGAAATTGAATAAATTTTTGCTGATAATTAGCGGGATGAGGAACTTTGAACCACTTATTTACATAACGGGATTTATGTGCGTAATCAAAATCGTCATAGGTTAAAGTAATTATATCTACAGGCTTGTTAGCGAAGGAACGAATTACGCCAAGACCACCTGCTTTACACCCAATAACAATTACTTTTTTGTTCATTTGAAATCTCTACTTATTTGGTTATTAAAAAAAGAAGGTATAAATCTTTTATTTCATAAGTGAATATCACTAAAAACTATTATCCTATTATTAAGGGACATTTAACTAAATATTAATTTGATTTTGTTTTGAGTTATACATTATTGCTAAGCGTCTGTGAATCAAACAGTTGTTCTACTTATCTAATTAAGTACTCGAGATGTGAATACCCAACCCACTGCAAACTTATTTATAAATCTCAGTAGCTTTAAATTTGCTAACTTTTCAATCCTTGAACTTAGCTTTACTGCCTGTATATCCGGCAGGATATCCTTTCGCCAAAATCTTAAAGGTCCGTATGCGTAACCTTTAATACCTGTGCTTTTCAATCCCGCTTTATTTAGGAAATTCAATATTTGTTTTATACTATATCTATTCTGAGGTGCATCCATTGTACTAGAATCAAGTACTTTTACAACCTGTTCCTTACCTGTAAAAAGTTTCTTTATTTTAATTCCTGCATAGCTCCACAATTTAAAGATATAGTAATATGGGTCTAAAACATTTCTTAATTTGAGTAGGTTCGGAACATTAAAAATAATCAGTCCATCGTTTTTTACTATTCGTTTCAGCTCTTTGAAAATAGCAAGTTCATCCGATACATATGAAAGTACACCGATACAAAAAACGACATCAAAAGAATTATCATGAAAAGGTAACGACTGGCAATCAGCACATAATAATTTATCTATATTAAATTGTTCTTTGTTATTATTAAATCTCGTAACCTCAATCATCTTTTTTGAAATATCGCTTCCGTAAATATTCACGCCACGTTTTTTTAATTCAGACACATAATGTCCGGCACCGCAGCCTACATCAATAGCCTTAATCGGTTTGCCGTTAGTATCCTTTTCGTAAAGTTCAAACACAACTTCTTTACGACTTTTGATTTCGTGACTGTAGAACCTGTTCGCTGCAAAATCTTCATTGTATAACTCATCCCAGTAAGCAGCATTCTCGGTGAAGTGCTCTTTTACAGTTTCTTTTCTTAAATCTGTCTGCGAATTATTATTCAATGAATTTACCCTTGATGAGTTGTAAAAATTTTTGCCAATAAGCACTAATTGTGCATTATAATCGCAGGAATCGTACCAATAGCGACAATTCAGCAAATATTCCCATTTCCCAAATATCTCTAATTATCAAGTTAAAATCTTGTTGCATAATGACACATTTATTATAGTTTTGAACTTGAATGGGAAATAAAAGACTTCACATCCCTCTGAAGTCATACTAAAAAATTTTTATAAGATTTCTTCTTACGATTTGTTAACAATTCATTAACTTTTTGAAGCCCATAATCAACAATTGATAAAGTGAAATTACCAGGAAATGATTATATTCGCCCTGCATTTAACAGAGGTTTATGGATAATCTTACCGAAGTATTAAAAATTTTTTTAACCGCCCAAACTCCAATCGGAGAACTTAGAGCATCTATTCCATTGGGTTTAACTGTTTTCCATCAACCGATATGGATTGTTTTCGTTATATCTGTTATAGGAAATATGATTCCCCCGATGCTGATACTGTGGCTTTTCCCAAAGATATCGCAATGGCTGATGGCTAAATCAAGATTAATGAACCGATTTTTAACATGGCTGTTTGAACGAACAAGAAAGAAAACAAAGGATAAAATTGAAAGGTACGGTGATCTTGCTTTAATAATTTTTGTTGCGATACCGTTGCCGAACACAGGTGCATGGACCGGAGCTTTAGCTGCATGGCTTTTTGGAATTCCTTTTAAAAAAGCTGTACCGAATATTTTTTATGGGGTTTTGATCGCTGGCGTTGTTGTAACTTTAATAACGACAGGTCTTAAGAATCTTTTTCCTTAATATAATTTAATTCGCCATATTATTGTTTTTATTTTCTGTCATTCTTTCTTCAGCTATCTTTTTTATGTGGTTGGCAATTTTAGGATACCTGCGTAATACTTCTTCAAAAAGCTCTCGGTCTAATCTGTAAAGATCGCTGTAAGTTATGCTTTTAACGGTTGCTGTTCTTTTCTGGTCTGTGAAAAGAGCAATCTCACCGAAGAAGTCGCCGTCGATAAGAGTTGAAACCACTTTTTTGTTTAGAAAAACCTGTAGCTTTCCCCTGATTATAAAATACATTTCATTCCCTGGCTCTCCTTCAGCAAACACTCTCTCTCCGGGAACACAAACCTGCGGACGCATATGAAGCGACACCTCTCTTAAAAAGTTATCGGTTACACCACGGAATAAAGGTATCTTCTCAAGTATTTCCCTTTTAAGATGAACGGAAACCTCGCTTTGTAGTCCAAGTGGTAAACCTGATAAAAACACAGATTCATCAAAGCCAAGCTTCTTTTTCCAGATGTAAGTATAATAATCACTTATTTTTTTCTGAAGTGATGGCGGTATTTTCCTGTAATTTACAAACACTTTTAGCTGATCGAGATTATTAAAATACTGCGCACGGGCTGGATTTCTTTTCGATAAAAGATTTGCAACGTTACCAATTATAAATCCGTAAACGCCAACACCTGCAAGCATAATAAATATTGTGTAAATCTGCTGAGCATTTGTTGATGGAATTGTTTCGCCATAACCAACGGTCGTGAGAGTTTCAATAACCCAGTATAGAGAACGCAAATAATTTGTCATCGGATCAGTTCCCGTATTAATTCCGCGAAGAAAAATCCAGCCGCAGGAAAGCCAGTGAGAAAGCAGCAATAACCAGAAAACAAAAAAGATAAGAAGCAGATAGTCGCCGAATTGAACAGCTCTCTGACGCAGAATATGCATAAATCGTAAAACGCTGGTAATCTTGAATAATCTTAATAAACCGAAAACGGGATTTGCCAGAATTAATGAAAAAGGAATTGCCGCGAGAAGATCTGCAGGAAACCAGGTTTTCAAATATCGAGTCCTTGCATTTTTAATTTCGCTATGAAGTAAAATCTCGGAAGAAGGATTGAAGTAATTGATGAAAATATCCACAATGAAAACAATAGATGTCAGCCACTCAAAATATTTGATCTGCATATCGGAAAAGATATTCAGTACAATATTAATGGGAACATAAATAGCGATGATGGTAGAACAAACCGTTATGAATGCCTGCCATATTTTTATTTTATGTGTAATCTTCATTTATTGTAATTATTAATTGTTCGTTCTTAATTGATAATTTAATTAGCTAATTCCTTAACAAGATAGTTTACAATTTCTTCTGTCGAATCAAATGCTTTTACCAGGTTTGTATTTCTTCCCTCCGAATCCATTTGAATATTCATAACGTCGACTATTTTCTTCCACATAGATGAATGACACAGGATTGGTTTATGATCGATAAATTCTTTGTTCGAAAATTCCCAGACGGCTGCTAATTCGAGAAGCGTACCTGTTCCGCCTTGCAGAATTACAAAAGCGTCACCAATTTCGATAAGTTTGCTTACCCTTCCCAATAAAGTTGCACATTTAATCTCTTTTGTTAAGAATTTATTTCTTGTCAATCCCCACGCATTAATTGTAACTCCTATTGCTTCTGTACCGGATTCAACAACACCTTTTGAAACAGCTTCCATAATTCCGTAAAAGCCGCCGTTGCAAACATTGAGTCCTTTTTTCCCCAACTGAACACCAAGTTCATAAGCAGTTTTATATTGATCTTCACCAGGCTGAGGTCGCGAGCTCCCGAAAACGGTAATTGTTTTGTTCATAGGTTTATTAAATAATAATTAATACTAATGTATAAAATTGTCTTCTTGTAAAGAAATTTTAATAAAGCCCAGCAACCATTTTATTATTGTACTATCTACATATCATTTTATTGTTGAACACCTCCGGTGTTCCTGTTTCGATTGGGAATTTTGTCTCTATTATAAACATAGAATTCCCATCGGAATTCTAAAAAAAATCTTTCGTGGCAGGATAACATTTATAAAAAAAAGCGAACAACCAATTGGCTATTCGCTCTTTATAAAATTATATTGTTTTCCTACTTCCCACTCGATCCTACTATATTAACATTTACATCGATTTTATCGGATACTTTCCGACCCAGAACAATGTTATCAACATCGTAGTCTGATAATGTTATTGTAAATTTTGCTTTTATACCCAAAAGGTCTCCCGACGACACTGTTCTGGTTTTTTCACTTTCATCAAGATAAGTCATAGTTGCATCGGCAACAATTTCTTTTGTTACACCATGAACTGTAAAGTCACCTGCAACTTTTGCCTGCAATTCATTGTCTTCAATTACTTTAACGTCACTGGCTTTTTTTATTGTAAAAGTTATTTCGGGATATTCTTCAGCATCCAACCATTCTTCACTTTTCATATCCTTATCTCTTAAAGCGATTCCTGTTTTCATTGAAGCAACACTAACAACAAATGATCCTTTTAGAGTTGAGATATCTGAAACATTAAACGTTGCTGTACCTTTAATGTCGTCGGATAAACCGGTAAAATCCTCGAATGGAGTTGTGCTGAAAAACGTTGCCTGGTTTCTGGGATTATCATTTAGGAAAGTAAAAGTTTTTTCACCTGTGGCTTTTACTTTGAATCCCTGGGCAAATAATATTGCTGATGAAATAGTAAGAATAATAAACAACCTGATCAGAGTCTTCATTTTATCTCCAAAATTTGAGAAGTTGATTTGAATAGAAATTATTTTTTCTTTGTTCTTAAAAGGAAGAATAACGCTCCGGTAACAGCAAAAATTACAGCTGAAAAACCCCCGGCGTAATCGAGACCAATAACAAGTTTGTCCTGCCATTCTTTATATGTAGTACCAAAGAGTTCATCCTTTCTTTCTACAAGCACCTGTGTTTTTGTAAATACTTCACCGCCGTTTGAAAGCCAAACAATAAGTGCAGCTATAATTAATACTGCACCGATTATCACAACAATTTTTTGTTTATTATTCATAACTTAAATTCGGTTAATTGAACAAAACTTTAATTCAATAAAATATTGAACTTGCCAGCCAAAATTCTTAAAGAATCCCGTATGGCAGGATAACATTTGTAAGTAATAAAATGCCCTGTATCTTAGAGATGCCTATAGAGGTCCAATGATTTCCATTACAAATTTTATTAGAACAAATTATTAATTTTCTAATACAACAAAAGAATAAAAAGTGACTGTGTTTCATTTGTATGTTACGACAAATAATCATGTTTTTCAACAAAAAACTTTTTCCAAGGTAATACTGTTTTCAGATGAATAACTCAACTTGTTATACTTTCGTGATAATTGGCGGCGGAATTATTGGTACCGCAACTGCAATGGCATTACTTAAACAGCCGGGATTTTCTGTTTTGGTTATAGAAGCGGAAGATAAATTAGCAGCACATCAAACAGGAAATAATAGCGGAGTGATTCATTCGGGATTGTATTACAAACCCGGTTCTCTCAAAGCAAAAAATTGTACGGAAGGCAGAGAACTAATGTATAAGTTCTGTGAAGAAAACGATATCCCATATGAAAAATGCGGAAAGCTTGTAGTTGCTACAAGTAAAGGGGAATTGAATTCATTAAACAATCTTTTTGAACGAGGGGTTGCTAATGGATTAACCGGGATAAAAAAGTTACAGGCTGAAGAATTAAAAGGGTTTGAACCAAACGTAAACGGAATCGAAGGAATGTTTGTTCCGCAAACAGGTATAGTAGATTATAAAAAAGTTACGAATGCTTACTCAGAAAAAATAAAAAACAATGGCGGTGAGATTGAACTTAACTGCAAGTTTTTATCTCTTAAAAAAAACAACAGCGAATTAATAATCGCGACAACAAAAGGTGATATCAAAACAAAATTTCTAGTTAACTGCGGGGGACTTTATTCAGACATGATAGCAGAGCTCTGTGGTTTAAATCCTGGTTTGCAAATCGTTCCTTTCAGGGGGGAATATTATAAGTTGAGAAAAGTAAAAGAGTATCTTGTTAAGAATTTAGTCTATCCCGTTCCGGATCCCAACTTTCCGTTCCTCGGCGTTCATTTCACCAGAATGATAAATGGTGGTATAGAAGCCGGACCAAATGCTGTATTGGCTTTTAAAAGAGAGGGCTATACAAAAAAAGATTTTTCATTTGATGATGTTTTGCATTTGCTTACTTACAAAGGTTTCTGGAAGATGGCATCAAAATATTATAAGATGGGGTTCGGTGAGTTTTACAGATCATACAGCAAATCAGCATTTATTAAAGCACTGCAAAAGTTAATTCCTGAAATAGACGAAGATGATATTGAAATAGGCGGTGCCGGTGTTCGTGCACAGGCTCTTGAGCCGAATGGAAATCTTGTGGATGATTTTAGAATTATCGAAGAAGATAAAATGGTGCATGTTCTCAACGCACCATCACCTGCCGCAACTGCTTCCATTAGTATTGGTAATTACATTGCAAAGTTGGTAAAGAAAAGATATACTGTTTAATATATCTTATACAGGATTATCAAACAGGGGAAATTTTTCCGATTCACAAATTTTATAAGGAGTGATATTATGCGAACGAAATATTTCCCAACAGTTTTACTTTCATTTCTGTTATTTACAATTCTTATTTATCCGCAAAATATGGAATCTATGAAAAGTATGGATGATGGAATACAAAAAGCTGTTTGTGTTTTGCATCCAACTGAAGGAAATGATGTTGGCGGAATTGTAACTTTCATTCGAACAAAAGAAGGAGTGAGAATAGTGGCAGATGTTGAAGGATTAACACCTGGTAAGCACGGTTTTCATATTCATGAGTACGGTGACTGTTCTTCAAAAGATGGAAAATCTGCAGGTGGACATTTTAACCCTACCAACAAAAAGCATGGTGCACCCGATGCTGAAGAAAGACACGTTGGTGATCTTGGAAATTTAGTCGCGGATGACAATGGCAGAGCATATTATGATCGGGTCGATAAAGTTATTTCACTTACCGGTCCGAATTCAATTATAGGTAGAGGAATTATAGTGCATGCAGGTGAAGATGATTTTGTAACTCAGCCAACGGGAAATGCAGGTGCCCGTGTTGCCTGTGGTGTTATAGGTATAGCAAAATAGATTTTTTTCTTCTTGTTTTTAACTAATCCCGCAGCTTATTTGCGGGATTTTTTATTTTAAATTGCATCTGATTAAAAATAAAACATACATATCCAATTGATAAAAATTAAACCAAAGATTCTTAGGATAAAAAACGTTAAATTTATATTTTAAATTATAATGAGATGAATTGATGCAAATCTGCATTTATGAAGATGCTAAATACCCGAATTTTTATCCACTTTCTTACTCAAGACCGGTGTATGATCTTGTATGCGGGGTAAGAACGTTAAAGGATAAAATTTTCGCTGATTTTCCTGATGCAAAATTATCTTTGCATTGCCGCAAATATTTGGAAGGATTGTCGAAATCAAACGATCCCGGTCAAGCAGTTAATCAAATTATAGGCGATAAATGTCTTTTCATAAACGGTAGAGTATTAAATAGAGGGGATTTAAAAAATCTTCGGAGTAAAGCAGAGAAAGAAGATTGCATTTTCAAGAATGGTGAGGATGTTGTAGCAGTGAGTATATCAGGTAAGCATTTAGAAAAGTTAAAAAATAATTTCCCCAATGTTTTAGATTTTGAAAACTTATCAGGAATATCGGTTGTAGATACAGAAGTTAAAACAGTTAAATATCTTTGGGATTTGATCTCAGAAAATGGCGAACAACTTTCATACGATATAGAATTTTTAACCGGGCAGAATGAATCCTATAAAACACCAAAAGATTTTTCCACAGTAAATTTTGTGAATCCTGATCAAATATTTATTGGCAGCAACGTTACTATAAAACCCGGAGTAGTGATCGATGCTACTCACGGTCCTGTACTAATTGATGATAATGCTTTTGTATTTCCAAACACAGTAATTGAGGGCTCGGTTTATATAGGGAAAAATTCAAAGATAAAAAGTGGAGCAACGATTTATGAAAATGTAAGTATCGGTGATGTATGCAAAGTTGGTGGTGAACTTGAAGATGCCGTCATTCTCCCATATTCAAATAAACAGCATTCAGGATTTATCGGTCATGCATATCTCGGCTCCTGGGTAAATCTGGGTGCGGATACAAATTGTAGTGATCTTAAAAATAATTATAGTACTGTTAGAGTGAAGTTAAATAGAAAATTGGTTGATACTGGCTTACAATTTCTTGGATTGATGGCTGGTGATCATTCAAAATCGGCAATTAATACAATGTTCAACACCGGAACTATTATCGGATTTTCATCAAATATTTTTGGTGCCGGTTTTCCTGATAAATATATTCCTTCCTTTTCCTGGGGAGGTTCAGAGAATATTTCTACTTATGATTTGAAAAAAGGAATAGAAACTGCAAAAATCGTTATGAAGAGAAGAGGGATAGATTTCTCGACCGAAGATGAGAAACTTTTTAAGTATATATTTGATTTAACAGCAAGTGAAAGAAATGAGTGAAGAAACACAGGAAAAAGAAAGTACGGATTTTAAATTAGATCATCATTCTGTTAAAGGTCTCTATGAAGGTGTGCGTGGCCTAGCAGTTAAAATATTAAATCGTGTTGAACGAACAGATGCATATCTTGAAAGATTGTTAGACAACGAAATGAAAAATGCCGAATTGACAGGTCCCGATAAAGCATTGCTTTATGAAATTGTTCATGGAGTGGTTAGATGGATGGGACGTCTCGACTGGATTTTAAATGGTTTTTATAAAGGAACTTTTTCCAAAGCTATTCCCAACCTAAAAAATGGTTTAAGAGTGGCTCTTTACCAGATAATGTTCTTAGACAGAGTCCCCGATTACAGCGCAGTGAATGAAGCAGTTGAATTTGTAAAAAAGCTGCAGGGTACAAAACCGGCAGGATTAACGAATGCTGTATTGAGAAATATAATCAGAAGTAAAGACTCGATAAGATATCCTGATCCTGATGAAGATTTGATAGGATATCTGAGTGCATATTATTCTCATCCTTCATGGATGGTTAAAAGATATGTAGAAAGATTTGGAAGAAATGAAACAGAAGAACTTCTTTTTGCAAATAATGAAAAACCGTATCTTACCTTACGTTTGAACGCTCTTAGAGTTCAGCCGGAAGAATTTAAAACTTTACTTGAATCTGTTAACCTGAGATTTAGTCCCGGCAAATATCTGCCGGAGTTTTTCAAGCTTCAAAATCTAACAAACATAACAGCATGGGAGTATTTTACAAGAGGTTATTTTAATGTTCAGGATGAAAGTGCCGGATTAGCTTGCAGATTATTGGATGTATCCGACGGAATGCAGGTTCTCGATCTTTGTGCGGCTCCGGGAGGCAAAACCGCATACATTGCCGCCCTAATGCATAATACTGGAAAGATAGTTGCTCTCGACAGGTTTGAAAGCCGTTTAAAACTTTTAAGAAGAAACATGCAACGTCTTGGCATGAGCAGTGTTCAAACGGTAGAAACAGATGCACTTGAATATAATGAGAATCATTTTGATAGAGTGCTTGCTGATGTTCCCTGTACCGGCAGTGGTACTTTAACAAAGAAACCGGATATCAAATGGAAAAAAGATCTTTTCACGCTGAGGGAAATGAACGATATTCAATATAAACTTTTGTGTAAAGCCGGTGAGCTTGTTAAGCCGGGCGGAGTGGTTGTTTACAGCACGTGTTCTATTGAACCGGAAGAAAATAAAGATATAGTAGAAAAGTTTCTATCTAATAATCCTGATTTTCATCTGGATAGTGCACAAGGACGATTTCCCGATGAAATTCTGGATGAGAACGGTTGTATACAAACGTTTCCGCAGAGACATAAAATGGATGGGGCGTTTGCAGCAAAATTAGTTAAGAAAATATAAACCAGGTCATTTAATAGTCAGAGAGAAAATGTTTAAACAGTTTGCAGAAGAATTAAAAGCAGCACGTGAAAAAGCAGGGATCACACTGCAACAGGTAGCTGCTAAAACAAGAATTGATATTAAATTTTTGAAAGCACTTGAAAGTGGTGATTTCAATTTTCTGCCCGATCTGTATGTGAAAGCTTTCATAAAGCAATATTCAAAAGTAGTTGGTCTTGATGAGCAGGAAGTCATATATAATTACAGCCGGATTAAGGAAGGCAAAGTAAAAGAAGAGAATGAAGAAAAACCCGAACAACCGACAGTATCTAAAGAAAAAAAAGAAGTAAAGTCGCCACCTGTTAAGACCGAGAAAACAAAAAAACGTTCATTTTCTTTTATCGATGAGAATGCCCGGGAAAAAGTGGTTTCTGAAATTAAGAAGAACCAAATGCCCATAATAATCGGCGGTTCGGCATTAGCTGCCATTTTAATTTTATTTATTGGTTACTTGCTGTTCTTTAATAAAAGCAACGATATTATAGTTGAAGAGAAGCCGTTTGAAGAAGTTTTAAAAGAAACTCCCAAAAGATATGTTGAAGAAAAAAACAATTTGCAAAGCCAGAGTCTGACTTCAAATTTGGAAAAATTTACTCTTACGTTCACCGATGTTGATTCAACAGATTCTGCCTGGGTTTTGGTTATTATCGATGATACAACTCAAACTGATTTTATGCTTGTACCACATGTGTCGAGATCGGTTACAGCTACAAATAATATAAAGTTTACACTTGGTAATTCCGGTGCAACTGCAATATCATTCGATAACAATCCACTTACGTTTGATAAACGACGTGGCGCCGTAAGACATTTTAAATTTGATAAAAACGGATTGGAGAGACTTTATTCTCCTCCACAATTAAATCAATAGTTAATGCCAGCCTCAATAGAAAAAAAATTAGAGACTCTCCGGCAAAAGATCAGGAAACATGATTACAATTATTTTGTTCTGAACCAGATTACAATAAGTGATTATGAATATGATCAGTTATTAAAAGAGCTTGAAAAACTCGAAGCTGAAAATCCTGAATTAGTAACACCAGACTCACCAACGCAGAGAGTTGGAAAAGATCTCACAAAAGAATTCAAACAGGTTGAACATAAGGTCCCAATGCTGAGTCTTGCCAATACTTACAATGAAGAGGAGCTTTTTGATTTTGACCGGCGAGTAAAAGATGCACTGCCAAAAAATGCTAAGGTGGAGTATATCGTTGAATTCAAGATTGATGGTGCCTCAGTAAGCCTGCACTATGTGGATGGAATTTTAAGAACCGCTGCTACTAGGGGAGACGGATTTGTCGGTGAAGAAATAACAAACAACGTTAAAACGATAAGGACAGTCCCGCTTAAGCTTAATAAGATCAACTCATCGCCTTATAATTTAAGTGATATTGAAGTACGCGGTGAAATCTTTATGAATATAAAAGACTTTATTAAACTGAATAAAGAAAGAGAAAAAAATGACGAGCGAACTTTTGCAAACCCGAGAAACTCCGCCGCCGGAACATTAAAAATGCAGGATCCAAAAATTGTTAATAAAAGGCCACTTAATAATTTTGTTTATACACTTATAAGTACAAATGAAACATTTTCATCTCACTCAGAGAATCTAGAGATACTTTCAAATCTTGGATTTAGAGTAAATCAATATTATAAAAAGTGTAATTCTATAAATGAGGTACTTGATACCTGTCATGAGTTTGAAAAAATGCGTGAGGACCTGGCATATGAGATTGATGGGGCAGTTATTAAGGTAAACTCTATTGAACAACAAAATATTTTGGGAAGCATTGCCCGTTCTCCGCGCTGGGCCGTTGCATTTAAATTTAAGGCAAAGCAGGCTACAACAAAAATTAATAAAATTACCTGGCAGGTAGGGCGTACCGGGACGATAACGCCTGTTGCGGAATTAGAGCCAGTTTTTCTTGCGGGCTCAACAATTAGCCGTGCCACTTTGCATAACATTGATGAAATAAGAAGAAAAGATATTCGTGAAGGGGACGAAGTATTTATTGAAAAAGGCGGTGATGTAATTCCCAAAGTAACATCGGTGATTTTGGAGAAAAGGAAAAAAGGAAGTAGGAAAGTTAATCCTCCCAAACTTTGTCCTGAATGTAAAACACCATTGTTTAATCCTCCCGAAGAAGTTGCCTATTATTGTGAAAACACCGAATGTCCTGCACAGATCAAAGGAAGACTGGAACATTTTTCTTCCCGTGGTGCAATGGATATAGAAGGACTTGGCGAAGCATTGATCGATGTGTTTGTAAACAAAGGATTTCTGAAAACTTATGCTGATGTTTATGATCTTAAAAAAAGAAAAGATGAATTAATAGCTATTGAAAGATTAGGAAAGAAAAGCGTGGAAAACCTGCTCGATGCAATCGAAGAAAGTAAGAAAAAATCGTTCGATAAAGTTTTGTTTGCTATCGGAATAAGGTATGTTGGTACTGGTGTTGCCGGAAAGCTTGCCGGTAGTTTAAGATCGATTGATAAAATTGAGAAAGCTTCCGAAGAAGAACTGTTGGAAATTGAAGACATAGGTCCGAGTATAGCAAAAAGTGTTAAACAATTTTTCACCAATAAAGCGAACCTGGAAATAGTTGAGAAGCTGAAAAAAGCCGGGCTGAATTTTTCGTTAAAGGAAATTAAATCAACAGTAATTAAAGATAATTTTTTCACTGGCAAGACATTTGTCCTAACGGGTACCTTGATCTCTTTTACGAGAGAAGAAGCTTCTGAAAAGATAATTCAATTTGGTGGTAAAGTAACCGGAAGCGTTAGTAAAAACACTGATTATGTAATAGCTGGTGAGAAAGCAGGTTCAAAGCAAACCAAAGCAGAAAAATTAGGTGTTGAGATTCTGAACGAAGATGATTTACTTAAACGGTTGGAAGATGCAGAAAGAGGTAAAGCTTAAATGTTCTTAGAAGAAGTAGCTAAATTCATCGTTAAACAAAAATTTAAAGAGAGTCATTTTGATGTTCAATCTTTTTCGGAAGCATTTAACAAATCTCATTCGATACTTGTTCTTATGCCCGAAGAGGAAGATGATTTTAATTGCTCAATCGACGTGTTATCGTTTCTGGAAGAATTGAAAAAAGATGTCGTTATAATTACGAATGATTTTCGTGTTAGCATCCTGCCTATTAATTTTAGAGGAAAATCAATTGGTTATGAAATAAAAGATATAAACAGGCTGAAGCTTCCATCAAAAAAAATGATCTCTAAGATTGAGAAGAAAAAATACGATGCGGTTATAGATTTGAACAGGAAAGAGCAGCTTTACTATTCATACACTACAGTTATTGCACGAGCCGGTTTAAGGATAGGTTTTACTAAAAATTTTGCGGATAAAATCTACAACCTGCAGGTGCTTAACGACGAAACAAATGCCAAAATTTCATATAAAAATTTATTAAATTGTCTTAAAATGTTATAGGTTTTTACAATGAACTTTGAAATTAAGCGGAAAGATAATATCACTGTATTTAAGCTGAATGAAAAACGTCTTGACACAAACATTTCCGGCTTATTAAAAGGAGAATTCACATTGCTGCTTAAAGTGGAAGGTGCAAATAAGTTTATTCTGGATTTAAGCGATGTGGAAAGCTGTGATAGTTCCGGGTTAAGCGCAATCCTTGTTGCAAACAGAATATTGAATACGAGCGAAGGACATATGCGAATAGCGGCACCCTCGGAAAAGGTTTACTCACTCATTCAAATTACACAGCTTGACAGGGTATTGCCTGTGTGTCAAACTGTAGACGAAGCTTTTGAGGAATTAAAAAAGGTTAACTGAGGAGAGATAAATTTTTTTACAATATATATTTTTAATTAAACAAAGCATCCGGGCAATTTTAGGATGCTTTTTTATTTTAAATTATTGAAGTCCTAAACCAATCTTTTGGCAAGCACACTCGATTATATTATTATTTTTTCTTTTCTTGTTGGCATTGCAATATTCGGATCACTCTCCGGTGGTAAACAAAAATCTGTAAATGATTATTTCCTTGGTTCGAAACAGGTATCATGGTGGGCTGTTTGTTTTGCCATAGTTGCCGCGGAAACCAGCACCCTTACTTTTATATCAATTCCGGGATTAGCTTTTCTTACGAACCTTAATTTTTTGCAGGTAACTTTTGGATATTTAGCGGGACGCGTTATCGTTGCCATTATATTTTTGCCAGCCTACTATAAAGGTGATCTTAAAACCGCATACAGTTTCCTGGAAGATCGTTTCGGCAAAAAGACAAGAACTGCTGCATCTGTTGTTTTTATATTTACGCGTATCGCAGCGGACGGTGTCAGGTTATTTGCTACTGCAATTCCTCTCTATCTGATTCTTAAGATAAATCCGGTTATTGCCATTATTGTTATAGCTTTTGTCGCTTTACTTTATACTTACACCGGTGGATTGAGGGGCGTTATAAAAGTGGATGTTGTTCTGATGTTTTTATACATAGGCAGTGCAATACTTGCAGGAATTTATTTAATTAATCTTTTACCGGAAGGCTGGATAACAGTCCTGAATTCAGCAAGAATAGGAAACAAATTTTCGGTAATCGATTTTGGTTTTAGTAACGGCATCAGCGGGTTTTTTTCCAAACCATATACTTTTATAGGTGGAATAATCGGCGGTACATTTCTTTCAATGGCTTCCCATGGAACAGATCAATTAATTGTGCAAAGACTATTTGCCACAAAAAATCTGAGAAGTGCTCAAAAAGCAATTATCGGAAGCGGAATAATTGTAATTATCCAGTTCGCAATTTTCTTGGTGCTCGGTGTAATGCTTTACTCATATTACGGCTCATTAAATATAAGATCGGATGAGATATTTCCGAAGTTTATCATAGAAGTTTTACCTTCCGGAATCACTGGAATTATTATCGCTGGATTATTTGCAGCAGCGATGTCCACACTTGCGGGATCGATGAGTGCAATCTCATCATCGGTTATGATCGATATTTATTTGCCGTTTATAAAAAAAGATATCGGGGAGAAAAGCAAACTAAAAACCTCAAGAGGACTAACAATTTTACTAGCAATGTTTCTCGTTCTTTCTGCTTTAATATTTATGAATACCTCACAGGCAGTTGTGGAAATTGCATTAAGCATTGCTTCATTTACATACGGCGGTTTACTCGGAACGTTTTTACTTGGATTGTTTTTTAAGAATGTTCAGCAGACTGCGGCGCTAATTGGATTTTCTGCCGGAATAACCGGAATGGTAATCGTAATCTTTTTTACTAGTGTTGGCTGGACCTGGTACACTTTAATAGGCGTAGCTGTTACAATGGCCACGGGATTGATTTTTTCTTTAATGCTTTCAGGAAAGTAAATTATTCAGGGCAGTATTCTTTCAGGTAATGGTATGCCTCAAAGTTTCCTTTATTTAGTGCGATCTTTAAATCTTTACAACTGTTTACGGTATCGCCAACTTCATGTCTTGCCATCCCTCTTTTAAAATAAGCTGATTCGTGATTGGGATTCAATACAATTGCATTACTAAAATCATCTATGGAGCTTTTAAAATCATTCATATCATATTTTAACACGCCGCGGAGATAATAAGCTTCAGAACTATTCTTGTTAACCATTAAATAATTATTGAAATCGCTAAGCGCATCTTCTTTTTCATCAATTTGCATATAAGCATAACCCCGCTGAAAAAAAGAATCGGGGTTATTAAGCTGACGAAGAATAGCTTCTGTAAAATCATCTATAGCATCTTTGAATAGACTCAATTTGTTTTTGACTATTCCCCGATAATAATATGTCTCACCATCTACACTATTAAAGTCAATGGCTTTGTTAAAACAAAGAATTGCATCCCTGTACTTCTGAGTTTTTAAAAATTTAATACCTGCGGTTAAATATTTATTGCTTGATTCTTCAGGATTCCTCCCTAAGTTAAGATCAGGCTGCATTTCCCATTCGATATCAGATTCTTCCGTTTCCGCAGGAGGATGTTGAAATTTTTCTTGTTGATTATTTTGTTCACCTGGCTTCTTTTCAACAATATTTTCAAGTGAAATTCTATCTCTGTAACCAAGTTTACGCTTCTGTCCCCTGACTTTTACTATCAGGATTGAGAATAAGATCAGGATTACTAATATGACTCCGATGATTATATAAATATTCATATTAAAATCGTAGAAGTTTTAAAGTACTTCGTTCTTTAAATCGTCATAAATTATTAAGAAAAACCATTCAGTATTATCAATTTACATGTTTTGTGCCAAAAAATTTACAATAAAAACAATTTATTTGGGAAAATATTTGAGGTTTTTACCTTTTATCTACGGAGAAAAGATTTGCATTCCGAAAAATTACGTTAATTCTGCCAATTAGTTAATTTGTTTCGCTTTTCTGTTAAAACTGCTTAAAAGTTAATTTCATAAAAAGATACCAAATCTTTATATAAGGATAAAACAGAAATTTTGTGAAGATGTTCATAAATTAGATATTTGAAATCGGTAGCTTTATATTTGATTGTTTTATAAACATTTTGATTTCAAATTAGTTCTCATTTAGCTGGTTGTGAGTTCTCTGAAAATGGGGAGCTCAAATATAGTATTAAACGATATGTCGGATAAACAGAAATTAAAAAATGTTAAAATAATTGTCTGCGATCTGGATGGGACTTT
>Ga0315536_1000393_pt1 | contig 21996 bp, 18 predicted proteins | sample SalMarSW160230MG_FD_203093 | JGI IMG/M metagenome (GOLD analysis project Ga0315536, IMG submission 203093) | Salt marsh sediment microbial communities from the Plum Island Ecosystem LTER, Massachusetts, United States - Salt Marsh Sediment SW1602-30 ...
CTGATAACAAATCCGTTATAGCCCATTTCCATGACCCCTTCGCTACCAATGAATTTTGTCGACGATTTTTCTCCATTGCCGCTTACAAAGTTCACCCTTAACATTACCTGGAAGGAAGGATTTTCCTTTGTTTCGGGATAATTCAGTATTGCAACCATTATATCAGGTACATCGCGTCCGTCTTTCCAGTAAGCTATCTGACCGGAAGCAAATATCTTATCAGGACCTTTGGATCCGGTAATAACATGAATACCTGATAACAGGTGGACAAAAAGGTCTCCTGCAACGCCGGTTCCAAAATCACGGTAATTTCTCCACCAGAAGAATTTTTTTGCATCATAGGGTATTGAAGGAGTACCTGCAATATACCTGTCCCAGTCAACTGTCTGAGGCGATCCGTCGGTAGGCATGGTATATTCCCAGGCTCCCAGTGCATCCTGGCGATCAAATGAAGCCTCAATACAGTTTAACTGTCCAAGTATCCCGGTTTTATAAAGCTCCTGTGCCTTGTGGTAAACGATGCTGCTGACACGCTGACTGCCAACCTGCATGGTTTTCTTAGTCTTATTCTGTGTGGCAATCACTTCAGGACCCTGGGCAATTCTATGCACCATGGGCTTTTCACAATAAACGGCTTTCCCTGCATTCATAGCATCAATTGATATTCTTGAATGCCAGTTGTCGCTTGTGGCTATCACCACTGCATCAATATCATTCCTGTTAAGTATTTCCCGATAATCCCTTGTAGTGAAAATATCCTTCCCATATTTTTCCTTAACCCTCTCAAGTCTGCCTGTATACAGGTCACAGGCAGCAACAAGTTCAATACCAGGGACTTTTAGTGCGGCATCAATATCAGCATTGCCCTCGATGCCCATTCCTATTCCGGCAATTCTTATTTTGTCATTTGAAGAGAATTTTCTGTCATAGGCAATAATACGTTCTTCAATTATCTGACGTGAAAAAGCGGATAAAGATCCGGCGGATAAAAGCACTGCAGTGCCTCCGATGTTCTTAATGAACTTTCTTCTTGATGTCTGAGATTTCATTTTAGTGGGATTTAAATTATTGAATAATAAATATACTGCTTTTAATACGTTGATCATTCATAAACAATCTCTTTCGATCCTGATATCTTATTTTCCGAAGCCGTTACTTTCGAACATTTCTTCCCTACAAAAATTGCAGTTGACTGGTTCCCCCTGCCCGTTGAACGTATAATATTATTGATTATGGTAATATCATGAGTTTCACCTCCGATATAGAATCCGCACGATTTATTTTTCATACCGTTGTTTTCAATGACATTATTCCTGAAAGTGTTCCGATGACCGCTGTTCTGCTCATTTTCATTCCGGAAAAGAACTCCCTGATTGGCGTTTTCGTAAACATGATTATCTTCAAAGAGATTATCTGTATCCTTATGCCCTATTGAAAAGCCGTTATCGCCGTTTGCATAAACTGTGTTGTTCCTGAATATCCCGTTCTGGACTCTCCAGCAGAGAAATATTCCGTCGCCTTTATTATCATGACTTATACAGTTTTCAACAACTGAATGGTCAGATCCTGTTCCGGGATGGAACCCCAGACCGTTGCCATATGCAGCTTCGCATCCCCTGAGTGTAATATTCTCAGTAATCTGCCAGCTGAAAGTATCTCCATTGAAATTACTGATCTTAACATTCTCCACCAGGCAATTCTTTGATTTGTGGATATATACACCTCCTCCCCGGCAACCATTTATATAATCGTTTGTGTTCTTATTGCCTTCAATAACAAGGTCTGCTATTTTAACATTCTCAACTCCTACTGCTTCAATGATGGAACATCCGTTTGAAACTATTCCGTTTAAAGATGCTATGTAATCATTAACTGTTCTGTTGTCAAAATAGATAATGTTTCCCTCTATATCTGTTATCAGTGCTGTTGTCACAGCCCATCCCTGGTTATGCTCATCATCGTATAACTGAATCCCCATTCCAGTTTTAAATCCGCTCGCATCTTTCACAATTGCTTTTAACATACCCCAGTCGGCGTCAATAATAAAACTGGTTTTAGAACCATCACACTTATGAAGTATGGTCTCTTTTCCTGATCCTATGAGTGAAGTATTATCCGACAAGCGGACAGGTCCGATCATTTCATAAGTTCCCGGGTTGAGTTTTACAGTCCCTCCTCCTCTCGTTTTGATTGCATCAAGAGCAATCTGGATAGCCCCTGATGTAAAACCGGGGACATCAGAACCAGTACCTCCGACTGTGATAACCTGTTCAGGACGCTTAACATCCACAAGTCCAATTGACTGGCTGTAAACAGAATAACCTGCAAGCATGCATATTAATGCCAGACACAATACTTTGGTCAATTTGCTATTCATATTACTCCCTCCATTTTTCATAAAATGATTATTGACATTTACTTTAGTAAAACCGGCAGAATGACATTACTTGCATGTTTGTCGTCGTGATAAATACGAATAGTTGCTTTCTGGAAATCTCCCTGTCGCGCCGAATAAATGTCGACATATTTTTGCGGGTTCCTGTCAGCCAGCGGAAACCAGCTGCTTTGAATCTGCACCATTATGCGATGGCCCTTTTTAAATGTGTGAGCAATATCGCCGACACTGAATTTTACTCTTTCAATTTTGCCTGGCACAAAGGGTTCCGGATTTTCGAAACTCTTCCGGTATCGTCCCCTGAAGATCTCTCCGTGAACAAGCATCTCATAACCACCCATCGGGTATAAAAGTACCGGGTCTTTTTCAGCATAGATATCTACATCGTTATAAGATAAAGTATCAGGGAAAACATCAATCAGTTTAACAACAAAATCAGCATCTGTTGAAGAAATTGATGTAAAAAGGTCAGCAGAAATGGTCCCTGTTAAAGTGATATTTTCAGATAAAACGCCTGTTTTGAATGTGATCACATCAGGCCTGCAACCGGCAAAACGCTGATCGTCGGTCATATAGTTCCTTGTTCTTACAAAATGGATACCATCGGTATAAGGAACCGGTTTATCAGGATCGCTAATGTATTCACTGAAACCAGAGGATTCACCAGGCTTTGTCCAATCAAGACCCCCGTTTCCCTGCAGATATAGAATTCTGTCTGTTTTTCCTGCAGGAGGCCACTGATCAAACTGTGCCCATTTATTTTCACCTGAAATAAACACGGTGGCCTCAGGGATCTTTGAAACATCTCCTTTTCCTTTAAGAAAATAATTAAAAAATGGTATTTCAATATTTTGCTGATACCAAATTGAGGTGTTGCTCCCAAAGCCTATGTTTCCAAGGTGAGTCCCGTAGCGGGAAGCCCATTGCCCATGATACCATGGTCCCATAACCAGTTTATTGAATTCTTTCCCCGGATTATTTGCTTCGGCTGCTTTATATGAATTCCATGCTCCCCAGTTATCTTCAGCGTCAAATAATCCGCCAACCCATAGCATTGCAGGATGCAGATTCTTAGTGGCATTGCGAGCATCCCGGGCCTGCCACCAATGATCATAGTTGGGATGAGCATACAGATCCTTCCAGAATTTGACACTGTCGCCTGTTAATTTCATAAAGGCAGGGAGTGGTCCGGTTTCAAGATAAAACTTATAGCTGTCGTGATCAGTTAAACCAACGGTTCTGGGCCCTACTGTTGTTGGTTTGGGGCGCGGAAGACCAAATCCTCCGCCCAGAGGGGAATAAAAGCTGAATGCATCCATTATAAAAAAGGCACCGTTATGGTGAAAATCATCACCTATGAACCAGTTGGTGACCGGTGCCTGAGGACTGACCGCGACCAGGGCAGGATGATTGCTGGCTGCCGCCATAGTGGAATAAAATCCGGGGTAAGAAATCCCGAAAACCCCAACTTTTCCATTGTTATGTGGTATATTTTTTACCAGCCAGTCGATGGCATCATAGGTATCGCTGGCTTCATCAATGTCTCCTGAAGTCTTTTTGTCAGCTATGAAAGGCCTGACATCCACAAAATTTCCTTCACTCATCCATCTTCCGCGCACATCCTGGATAACAATTATATATCCCTCCCTGAAATAGGTTTTTGTATAGCTGTTCCAGAATTCCCTCCACTTATCTTCTCCATAAGGATAACAGGAGTATGGAGTACGTGTCATCAGAATAGGATGATTTTCAGATGTGTCTTTTGGAACATAAATGGAAGTAAATAATTTTATCCCGTCCCTCATTGTGATCTGACGTTCCATTTTGATGTAATTGTTCACAATCCATGTGCTGTCAGCATTCTGGGCAATAAGAAAAACATACCAGGCGTTGAAAATGATGAACAGGGTGAGTTTTTTCATTGGTAAAATGGTTATGTGGTTATCTTTCGTCTTTAATACGATAAAGTTATTAAAAAAACACTTATTATCTAGCGCGGATTTGCAATCGTAGATTCATTAACTACCGGCTAGGTTGTATCTTATTTTGACATATTGTACCTTTGGTAAGCCCATAAATTTTAGAAATCATGAAATTCAGTCTTTTCGTAATCTTTATTGCACTTTCAATAAACTGTTTTTCCCAGGAACTGACAGAAAAACAGGCAATAATTCTTGCCAGGTTGCCTTTGCATTGTATTGCAACAGAATACCCTAACAAAACCTCGCATGTTATCAATAACGCTGAAGAAGCTGCTATGCCTCCAAAAGAGCTGCACCCTTCATTTTATGGATGCCTCGACTGGCACAGCAGTGTTCACGGTCACTGGATGCTGGTAAAAATACTGAAACAGTTTCCTGATATTTCACTGAAAGACAGCATTATCCAGGCATTGAACAACAGTTTTCAATCTGATAAGATTTTGGCCGAAGCAAATTACTACACAAAGTATAAAAACAGCAATACCTATGAAAGAACTTACGGCTGGGCATGGTTGCTAAAGCTGGATGAAGAGCTAGATACATATGATAATCCACAGGCAAAGGAATGGCATAAGATACTTCAGCCACTCACACAAAAAATTGTTGAGCTCTGGAAAGATTACCTGAAGAAAGAGACATACCCTAACAGGACAGGGGTCCACCCCAACACCGCTTTCGGACTGGTGTTTGCGCTCGACTGGGCAAGGACTTCCGGAGATACTGCCTTTGAATCCGCAATAATAAAAAAGGCAAAAGAGTTTTATGGAAATAATGTTGCCACGCCTGCTTATCTTGAGCCCGATGGAACAGATTTCTTAAGCCCGAGTCTTGAAATAGCAGATTTAATGAGCAGGATATTACCAGAACATGATTTTATTAATTGGCTCAACCATTTCTATGAAAAAAGAAGCCTTGAAAACATAATTAAACTCCCTGTGGTGAGTGACCGCACCGATTACCAGATCGTACATCTCGACGGACTTACTCTCAGTAGGGCATGGTGCATGAAAGGAATAGCGAAAGCACTTCCAGCAAATAACAAAACCGGAATTCTTTTCAAAAAAACAGCAAAAGAGTTCCTTGAGCATTCCCTGCCAAATATTATAAGTGGCAATTATGGGGGAGAACACTGGCTGGCAAGCTTTGCAGTATATGCCCTGAGCATATAATATAATATAAGTTATTTCTACAGATATTCCTTTATGCGATTCCAGTAGCCTATTGTCATATGCCCCGATCCGTTCCACCTTTTAGCTATCTGCTCAAGATCATATGGCCCGATCAGGTCGGCGAAATACAGGAATATTTCTTCAGATATTTTATAATTAAACATGTCATTCAAGGTATAGTTGTTTCCCGTGCGCCTGTTGTACTCTTCAAGTCTTATCGGACGAATCTGAAAATATCCTGCTGCTTTTTCATCAGGGTTATATGCAAGAGTATCATTTTTAGTTTCAACAATACCAATTGCCCGAATAAGATTTTTATAAGGATTAACTGGTGCAGAGTTTAATATTATTAATGATTCATGGCGCGGAGCAGACAGACGAAAAATAAATGAGAAAAGAATAATGGTAACAAACAATATCTTTCTTAAATTAACTCGCATAGCAAAGTCCTGAATTATATTAGTTTATGCGATTGGGTCTTACTAAATTGTTTTAGACGAATTACAAAGAAATAATTACCAGATAATAAAATTACATCTTAACTTGTTGTAAATAAACAAAATCCGCATTTTCTTATAAACAAGATTTTAACCATCCGAACAAGGAAGCCGGAAAAACATATTTTATGTTACACCCTGAAAGGTTTCTCTTATTCTAAAACCATATTAATTTTATCGGCATTTAGCGCTAATAATTTATTCCCATTATTATAGTACGAGGATTCCAGTAAAACAAACATCATTGTAATCTCGTTGGTTATAGCCTGAAGAAAAACCATTTCGTCATTGGTGATATTTTCCTGAGGTATAATACAGCAGGTGAGTATATTTAGGTTAGGAGGATCCGATATTACTACAGTAAAAGGGGAGCAAGACTGTTTTTCTATGATATTCCTGTTGCTGACATGAGGACATTTAAGATTATATCCCAGTCGGTTTTCAAAGTGCTCACTGATGGTTTTCTGTTTACTGCAGTCGATTATTCTGAATAGCACCCAATTTGAGTTTACAATTCCAAATGTTTGTTCGCTGAAAAAAAGAAGGGTTTTCTTAAAATCATTTTTAGTCCCCGGAAATTTCGTCGTTTTATTAAAAATTGATTTTATTTCCTGCATCTGCACATTTATCTGTCCAATATATTTAAATGCATCATCCAGCTTTTCTTCCGTTGTTTTCTTTTCGATCCTGATTTTTCTGATCAGTTCTTTTTGCCTGGATCCCTCCTTTTTATACAGATGTAATACCAGTAAATTAATAAAAAATAAAATCCCGAGCAGGGATCCTTCTAACACTTCTTCTTCAAAAATAAGTTTTTTTGTTATGTGAACCGGACCGCTTATTAATGTTGGGACATAAACAATAAGAGAAAACAGAATAAGATATATTATCAGATATATAACCTGAAGAAATGAAGGCTGAAATTTTATTTTTTTCATACGTGATTAATATTATTTATATGATGTTAGTGGTAGATACGCCCAAATTGGGCATATCTACCTAACAGACTAAACCGGAACAGAATTTATTGCAACATTTATGTTAAATTAATCTTAATTTTAATTTATATTACATTCAAATTTAAAGCAGCCATGAAAAACATTTCCCGTCGCAATATGATCAGGTTATCAGGAATGTCAGCTTTGGGCTCCATGGCAGGAGTACAGTCATTTTCAAAAACTACTGGAAAAAGTAAAACAACAGGTAAAAAGCTTAAGATCATAGTGGCTGGTGCTCATCCTGATGATCCGGAAAGCGGTTGCGGCGGAACAATGGCATTATATTCCGCCTATGGTCACGAGGTTGTATCAGCATATCTCACACGCGGAGAGGCGGGAATTCCGGGTAAATCGCATGAAGAATCCGCCTCAATAAGAACAGATGAGGCTTTAAAGGCATGTAAGATCTTAGGCGCCAGAGCAGAATTCCTTGGACAGGTTGATGGAAGCACTGAAATAACCAAAGACCGTTACGCTGCTATTTACAAACTCTTTGAAAAAGAAAATCCTGATATTGTTTTTACCCACTGGCCGGTAGACACTCATCGCGATCACAGGATATGCTCAATACTGGTATATGATGCCTGGCTTAACCTGGGGAAAAAATTTCCCCTGTACTATTTTGAAGTCGAATCAGGTATTCAGACCCAGAATTTTTCACCATCTGAATACATAAATATAGGTCCGGTACTAACTCAAAAAACGGCCTCCTGCATGGCTCATGCAAGCCAGGATCCAGAGGACTTTTATCAAACAGTTCACAGGAAAATGGAAAAATTCCGCGGGATGGAATCTGACTGCGAATTTGCCGAGGCGTTTATCAGTCATAACCAGAATCCAAAAAATCTATTCTTTAATCATCTTGAGTGACTCCCGGAATTTATTGTTGAAGACATTAACAATACATAAACCTTTTGGCAGGGTGCTTACATTAAGGGTTGTCTCATACTGGCAATTTGTCTTTTCAAGAAATAATCTTCCCGTATAATCGAAAATACGGACAGAGTAGACTTCATTATTGCTCAGAGCAATATGAAAGTCTCCTGTAGTAACAGACGGCCAGAGATATACTTCCGGTCCGGCTGTACCGGCTGCTTTTTTTACGTAAACATAAATTTTATTACTCGTTTCGGTTCCGCATGCTCCGTCGACCGTAACCCTGTATAGCCCGATATTTGAGGCATTCACGTTCTTTAATAATAGTTTGGATGAATCACTGTTTCCAATATCCATACCATCTTTTTGCCACTGGTAAATCAGATCATGTCCTTCTGCATCTACGTTAAGAGTGGCATCGTCACCGAAAGGAACAGACACATCAGGTGAGATATTTGTGATATTGGTAAGTGGGTAAACAGTCAGATTTATAGTATCAGATACTGCATTACCGCAGTATCCGCTTATCTGACAGACATAATCGCCCGAATTCCCTTCAACTGCAGAAAAAAAGCCTAATTGAGATGAAGGCCCCGACTGGATCAGCTGACTGTTTTTGTACCATCTGTAATTCAGGTCATATCCTTCAGCCTGGACTTTGAGGGTTACCGGCTGCTCGGCACATATTACAGTATCAGAAGACTGGCTTAAAAGCAGTGTGTTTTGTGCAATTTTTATTTGAAGCTGGGACCATTCTGAAACGGTGTCATTTACAGTTACCCTGACAAGTAATGATGCAGTACCAGTATATTCGTTATTCCACGAAACGGTGGCATTTCCTGTGGTACCAGAAACAACACCGGCAGTTACAGGTAATAAGTTCCATTCGTAAGCTGTGGCTCCTGCCAGGTTCCCAATTGTATAGTCACTTGATACGGTTCCCTGGCATACAACGGAATCACCTTCAGGGACAGGAGGCCAGTACTCTTTCTTTATGCCCGTCTTGGACCTTATCCAGTCTTCAAAAAGTGAAACGCGCGTATAAGCACCATAGGTATTGCAGTTCGAGCTACCCCAGCTGACTATTCCTGCAAGTTTATTCTCCCCAAATACGGGTACAACCAGGGGCCCCCCGCTATCACCATTACAGGCATCTTTATTCCCATTCAGGTAGCCAGCCATCAGATCTGTTGAGGGAATTGAATTTCCCCAGACAATTGCAGCCTGGCCATTCGTAACAATTGGCAACTGTACCTTCTGCAGGCTCGTTGGCAACTCCTGTGGATCAACATTTACTAGGCCCCAGCCGGTTACCCACGACATAACTCCGGGATCAGTCGCACCGTTTGCCACATCCTCCGATGTTACAAGTTTAATTGGTTTAGCTATTGGGTTATTAATGGTATTCTGTAGCTCCAGTAATGCAATATCATTCTTAAGTGTCTGGTTGTCAAAATTTTCATGAACAATTACTTTGCTCACATAATATGTCTGACCATCAGCCGGATTACCCGGGTTATTTAATCCGACTCTTATTCTCATAGCTGTTGCCGGAATAGAGTTACCATAATCATCCTGTGTACAATGGGCAGCCGTTAAGATCCAGGTATCACCGATTATCGAACCTCCGCATCTGTAATCGCCTGAAATATAATATACCTGGTATGGGAAATCTGTGATAAATGCAGTGGTGCCACCCGTTATTTTTACATCTTGATTTCTTACCCCGGTGAAAAAAGGAAAGAAATGGTCCCCTGTTCCAATATCTGTCTTAAGAAACATTAGAGGCTCATCATTCAATATTAGTGTATAAAGACCGGTATCGCTGACTGAGATACTCAATACAGATATTGCCAGGAAATATCTTTTATTGGCTTCCAGTGAAAAAATGACCGAGTCGCTCCTGTAATATTCATCCCCTGAAAAGACAACCCGAAATCCATCATCAAGGATCTGCCACTCCGAAACAGCCGGTTTTTCTTCTTTTATAACTTTAACGGTAACTTTCTGAGAAAATGCGGATACTGATAACAGTATGAAAAGAAAAAAGAGAATGAAATTTTTCATGCACAAATATAAGTGAAGATCAGAAATAAAATCAATCTTGAAAAAAAATTTGAATTGGACTGGACCCCACTTTAATTCATCACCTGATACCGGTGTCTATATTTATATTAAGGATCGTGACATCGTTACTGCTGATTGTGATATCGGCCGGTAGATTGCTCCCTCCTGGTCCTTGCTGATCTTTCTCCAGGACAACCTTGTAGGTTCCCGGATAAAGTTCTGTAATGTATGACCCATCGAGGCTCGGGAGGATACTCGCAATTTTTTTTGTTCCGTCGGATGAGTAAACACCTACAGGATAGGCTTTATAAGTTTCTGCGGTTGGCTGACATGCGGGGTCAGGAGGAACTGTCTCAACAGGACAAAGGGGACCTATTAAGATCACACCTTCCAATAAACCTGTTTCGCTTGTATTCAGCTTTGCGCAACCTGCGATCTGTATTAAAGCAAGGAATAATACAACTCCGGAAATCTTCGTTAAGATATTTCTTTTCATATTTGTCAGGATTACTGACATAACCGTATCAATTATTATGCCAGATGATCTGACTTTTCTATTTTGCATTCTTTAACGCATCCTGTACCGATGCCCTGAAGATATTATACGACCAGGTGGCTCCTGACATTGCATCAACCTTATTTATATCCTGTGTTTCGGCAAGCTTTTTCGGGTAGGTCTGAACTCCATTCCAGTCGTTACGGCTTTGTTTAATATACTCCGGATTACCTTCGAAGTGCTTTTCATATTTAGCGTCGAATGGTTCATGAAGATTGGAGTCTCTTACCATGAAACATATATCTGTAAACTTCCCGTTTTTGAGCTGAAAATGCACAATTCCCCAGAAGGGTTCATCTGTGTATGAAGCTTTCGACTGCCCTTCATAAGTGCCATCTTTAAATTTAATCGCAGTATCCTGAAGCGGACTGTTTAAACCACCGGATTCCTTTGCCTGAAATGATGATGAGCTTACAAGTAGCGCCAGGGGAATCACGATTGCAGAAAAGGTTATGAGTTTTTTCATTTTAATAACCCCACTTCTTCATTATATCAAGATCGGCTTTTGCACAGAACATTGGAGTTTTGTCTCCATATGATTCCTGTTCAATAATATAACAATACGTACCTCCTTTTTCCCTTGCCAGATTAATTACATCGTGCGTATTAACAATACCTTCACCCAGTATGGTGCTTTCATATTTTTCATTACCCCCGGTGGCAGGTACCTCATCTTTAACATGTAAGATGTCGAACCGGCCCGGATATTGTTTCATAACATCAAGGGCAACAGCTCCTCCATTATAAAGGTTCCCTATATCCAGCTGCATCGACACCAGGTCGGGGTGAAGACTTTTCATCATAATATCAAACACTTTTTCACCGTTAAGGCTTTGACTGAACTCAAAGTCGTGATTATGATACCCGAATTTCATTCCCGATTTCCTGCACAGCTCCCCGCATTTGTTAAATACATCCATGTAACGCTTGAAATCGTCGTAGGTCTTTCTCATGCTTTCATCCATCCATGGACTGATAACCCATTTTTGTCCCAGGATGGCGGCATCCTCAACAGTTTTTTTCCAGCTGTCGCTGAAATCATTAAGTTCCGGATCCCAGTCCTGCTTGTTCATAACAGTATGACCGCTTATCATTTTCAAGCCAAGGCTATCGAGTACTTTCCTGAACTCCGCCGGCGCATAACCATAAAACTTTCCTTTAATATAATTGGCATGCTCCACGTAAACATAACCCATGTTGGCAAGCTGTGTTAGTGAACCAAGAGGGTCCTTATCCATATCATCGCGGACAGAATACAGCTGCAATCCAACCATCTCTTTTTTCTTCGCGGGAGCTGCTAAAAGGGAGGAGGGGAAAATAGCTGTTCCTATAGCAGCCATTGCGCCTGCTTTAACAAATGTTCTTCGTGATGTTTTCATCAATATGTTTTATTAGGTTAGAATAAACAAAAATTCCTTTGAAATATCTACAGATAAAGTTATGAAAACAGTAATATAAAACAAATAAGTGTTTACCCTTCATCAATCTAAAATGCTCCGATACCTCAATCGGTCACACAGACAATTCATTAGAGCAATTTTTGTATCTTCGTACAGGCATTATCCTTAATCATAGTCCTCAGGTCCTTTACCCGAAGGATGGAAAATTTTAAACCAGCAAGCAATGAAAAAACAGATATTATTAACAATTCTCATCACGGGATTTCTGGTTCCAAAAACATATGCCCAGAATAAGCCGGTAAACCTTTTTAATGGCAAAGACCTTACGGGCTGGCATGCTGATGTTCCTGCTATGGATACGGACAAAAACGTGAAAAGTCCTTTCATTGTCCGGAATGGATTGCTTGTTAGTCTTGGCACTCCGGGAGGACATCTGATCACAGATAAAGTCTATCAGGATTACCGGTTGCAGGTGGAATACAGGTTTGCAGCAAAGCCGGGTAATTGCGGTGTTCTGGTACATGCATCCAAACCCAGGGCCCTGTATAAAATGTTCCCTCAATCCATTGAAGTTCAGATGGAAAATAAGAATGCAGGTGACTTCTGGTGTATCGGTGAAGACATACAGGTTCCGGATATGGAGGCAAGACGCGGACCAAAAGAGAAATGGGGAGTTACCGAGGGTAAAAACCGCAGGATTGAAAATCTTACTGATAATTCAGAAAAGCCCGTAGGTGAGTGGAATACAATGATCATTGAATGTCAGGGCAGGGAAATAAGAGTATGGGTAAATGGCGACCTGGTAAATTATGGTTTCGCCTGTACAGCTGATAAGGGACAAATCGCCTTGCAGGCTGAAGGGTCCGAAGTAGAATTCAGAAAAATTGAACTTACCTCATTAGAATAAGATTACTTTCTATTTTTATCACAGGCGAACTCTCATTATTGTTTTTTGAAATACTTAAGAGAATCTGTGTCGAGTTTATTCATATAGATTATTAATATCTGCACGGGATAATTCGATCATTAGGTTTCCAACCTTTTCAATTATTTCATTAAAACATTTTACGCCCTTTTCGGGGCTTGCTTTTTGTGGATTACCAATGCCGGTATCGGAGGTGACCTGCGACCATTGTCGTTCGGCCCATGCCCATTTTTCATTAAGGGCTTTTATTTTAAATTTTTTGCCTTTCCCTTCGCCTGCTTCATTCAGAGGTCTGACCATTTCAGGTGCAATAAACTGCATGATACTGGTCTCCATCTCATCAGCATGACCTCCTCCATTCTCAAAAAAATCTGAATTATTAAACGATTGATACCAGTTGCATCCCGATATGAACATTTTTGGATAATGCAGGCCGAGCTCCCTTATCATTTGCTTGAAATCATTTCCGCCATGGCCGTTCAGGATAAGGAATTTATATATTTGATGTCCGTTGAGCACCTCCACAATATCTTTAAGAATTGCAAACTGCGTGGAAGGATTCAGATTAATATTAAGTTTGATATCCATCTGGCCGGTGTTTACACCAAATGGAATAAGGGGCAGAACAATAACTTTTGCACCTTTGCTCCAGGCCTTGCGCGCTGATTCCCGGGCAATATTATCAACCATAACATTATCAGTGGAAAATGGCAAATGGTAATTATGTGCTTCAGTTGCACCCCAGGGTAAAACAGCTAAATCAATATCTGAATCTTTGATTGATTTCCAGTAAGCCTCAGCTAATATGAACTGTTCCATGGTTACGGATTATTTGAAATTAGTAACTATACGAAAATAGCAAATTCCCCTCTATCGCAGGAAATTAATTTCATTAATAATAAATGGAACCAGGAGAACTTGTTCAGATCAAGCCTATTTCTTTTTTGGTTTCAGATCTTTGATGATTTTATCCTTTTCGGCTATCAGTTTTTTCTTCTGAGCTATATCTTCTTCAAGTTCAGTAAGTTTTCCATTAAGCATATCAACCTTACTGTTTAATTTGCTTATGTCGTCTTTTAGTCCTGCCACCTGTCTTATAAGATCAGCTTTTTCAGCTTCAAGACCTTTAATTATGGGAGTATAAACTGATTTGGCATAAAACCATGCACTAAAGTATCCTATTATTGCAGCCACAAGAAGCAATGAAATAATCGTAATTACTGCTCCCGTAACAGACTGGGTTAGTTGTATAAATAAATGTGTCATTTTATTTCATTTTAATTGATATTTCTGTTCTTCTGTTCAATGCTCTTCCCTCGCTTGTAATATATCCGGCAACAGGCTGTGTCTCTCCTTTTGAGTCTGTTATCATTCTGCCGGCATCTATTCCCAGTGTTTCAAGGAATTTTTCCACCACTTCAGCTCTCTTCAGTCCAAGTGCCATGTTATAATCAGTAGTGCCTACAAGATCAGTATGTCCTGTAACGGAAAGCATGGAGGCAGGATATTTTTCAAGCCATGCTTTAAACTCAGCAATTTTGTCGCTTATTTGCGGATCCGTCTTGATTTTCGTTTTGTCAAAATCAAAGTAGACCATCAGTGTTTTCGGCATTGAGGCATAGATAGCTGCCAGGGAATCTGCCGAATGATCAATGACTGGAGGATTTGTCTGTACCGGAGCCGGTTTATGCATTGCTGGCAACAAATAATCGTTGTATAGCCATGCGGAAATAAAACACCAGATCACGAATACAACAAACCCGGTAACAAGGATTCTCATTGTAAGAAAGGTTAAGTTTAAGATCAGGTAATTACCATACAAGTTAGTAAATAATTATAAGATACATGCTATAGAAAATGGTTAAAATTATACAATCATGATTTATTCAAAAAAGTGAATAACTGAACACTAGAATACTCTGATATTGATATTTTATATTAATTTTATTCTTCACGTAACAATATATGATCAATAATAAAAAAATTGCAGTTGTTTTACCTGCTTATAATGCAGCAAAAACACTGACGAACACCTTTAATGAGATCCCGTTTGATATTGTGGATTTTGTTATTCTTACGGATGACAATAGCATCGATAATACGCTTGAGATTGCCAGACAGCTTAATATTCAACATATTATTTCCCATAAAAATAATAAGGGTTATGGTGCAAACCAAAAGACCTGTTATAACAAAGCTCTTGAGTTGGGTGCAGATATAGTAATAATGCTTCATCCTGATTATCAGTATACTCCTAAACTTATTCATTCAATGAGTTATCTGATTGCTAACGGATTATATCCTGTTGTCTTGGGTTCCAGGATCCTGGGAAAGGGAGCAATCAAAGGGAAAATGCCATTTTACAGATATTTCTTTAACAGGATTCTTACTCTTATACAGAATATATTAATGAATCAAAAGCTATCTGAATATCACACTGGTTACAGGGCATATTCAAGGGATATTCTTGAACAGATAGATTACAATTCCAATTCTGATGATTTTGTTTTTGATAATCAGATCCTGGCCCAAATAATTTACAGGGGATTTCCCGTGGCTGAGATTTCCTGCCCGACTAAGTATTTCCATGAATCATCCTCAATAAACTTTTACAGGAGTATAATATACGGACTCGGTGTTTTATTAACATCGATAAAATATTTTATTGATAAAACCGGTATCTATAACTTCAAATTGTTCAGGGAAAAAATCAATAAGTCAGAATTACATAATTGATAATGAAATAGCCTAATACATGTTCAAAAAATATTTCTATGATAAAAATCTTCCATTCTGGCTTTTCACTGTAAGTACTTTAATTCTTTTAACTGTTCCCAAACTGATCCAGGATGGAATGTTTTTAGACGGGATGCTCTATACATGTGTTTCCCATAACCTTAGTAACGGAATAGGAACATTCTGGGAACCAGTTTACAGTGCTTCATATTTCAACGCAGGTTCACATTTTTTTCATGAGCACCCACCCCTTGTTTTTGGAATCCAGTCAATATTTTTCAAATTTTTTGGTGACAGTATGTATGTTGAACGGTTCTACACTTTTCTGACAATGTGCATCACAGCTTTTCTAATGAAATACCTCTGGAATAAGATTTTTGAGAAAAATGACGGACTTAAATCAATTGCATGGCTCCCGATTCTGATATGGATAACAATTCCATCCACATCCTGGTCATATTCGAATAATATGATGGAAAACAGCATGGGTATATTCACCTTGAGCGCTGTGATTTTTATCTATAGAACAGCAGAATCTGAAAAAAACAAAATCGTACTTCTTCTACTTGCCGGGCTATTTGTGTTTTTTGCAACAATGAGCAAAGGAATTCCTGGATTTTTCCCTGTTGCAGTACCATTTATCTTTTGGATTGTATTCAGAAAAAAGACTCTTGTCAAAACTATTATACAGACTCTTATTATTATATCCATCCCAGCTCTGCTTTACTTCATCTTATTCAAAATACCTCAAAGCAATGAAAGTCTTACTTTTTATGTAACAAAAAGACTTCTGAGCCGCATCAGCACAAATCCAACTGTCGGAAACAGATTTTACATCCTGAAACGTTTATTTATGGAGTTGTTACCTCAGATAATATTTATCCTGGTTATTATTGTAATAAATAAATACAGAAAAATAAATTTGCCGGCATTAAGTAACATTAAGCTATCCTCATTATTCTTCCTCATAGGTCTTTCTGCCACGGTTCCAATGATTTTAACGCTTGTCCAGAGAGGGTTTTATCTGGTGCCATCTTTCCCATATTTTGCCCTCGGATTTTCAATTCTTGTTGCCCCGATTGTCTTTAGATTCAGAGAGAGGGTTTCTTCAAATCCAGGAAAATTCAAAGCTATTCTGATTGTAAGTGTGATTTTGTTTATACTTGCCACGGGCTTATCTGTAATGCAAAAGGGGAAGAGCATAAGAGATAAAGATATGTTATATGATGTACATACTATCGGTAAAGCAATCCCTCCTGAATCTGAGATTACTGTAAGCCAGGATATTGCAAACAATTATGTTTTAGAATGTTACTTTATACGATATTTTAATATCAGTTTATTCGTTGATGTGCCAAGAGATTATATAATGGTCAAAAAAGTACCAACTCCTGTAATACCAGATAATTTTAAAAAACTGAATCTTGACACAAAACTTTACGATCTCTACAAAGTAAAATCAGACATCGCTGAATAATCCACCAGCTTAAATTCTTGTTTTCATACTATAGCCGGAGGGAGTAATTTATACATAACCGGTGTAACAAGTCTTGCCATAAGAGTTGATGTCACCAGTCCTCCTATAATTACCCATGCAAGAGGCGAATAGAGTCCCGATCTGCCCAGCGCTATTGGCAGCAACCCTCCGATTGCAGTAAGTGTAGTCAGCAATACCGGAAGGAACCTGATCTCTCCGGCTTTTATTATCGCTTCATTTAGAGGGGTCCCCTGTTCGCGAAGCTGGTTCGTAAAATCAACCAGCAAAATAGAGTTCTTTATCTCTATGCCGATAAGGGCCACAAAACCAATTGCCGCTGCAAAAGAGAGGGTATTCCCCGTGAAATAAAGCATCAGGAGGCCTCCTATGATTCCAAGTGGTATTACTGAAAGCACTATCAGAGTACTCTTGAAAGTCCTGAATTCGAGTATGAGAATAGCAAATATTCCGAAAATCGCTACAAGGATAGCGGTTCCAATACCGCTGAAACTCTCCCTCCTGCTCTCAATTTCGCCGCCCGGGATCAGTCTGAAACCTTCAGGAAGTCTCAGCTTACCAACCTCAGCCAGTATTGCCTTTGTGACCCTGTCGGTATTATAGCCGGTAACCACAGCCGAAGAAACCGTCATCGATCTGTCAGTATTATAATGTTGAATAAGTGTGGGGGAATTTACAAACTCAATCCTTGCCAGCTGCGAAAGGGGAACCTGGGCCCCGGAAAGAGACGATATAAATATCAAGTCAAGTATTTGCAGGGTTTTCACACTGTCTTCAGGAAGCCTCACAGTGATCGAATACTCCTTCCCTTTTGCATCCCTGTACCTTCCAGCTTCAAAACCAGCCAGTGCGAGCCTTATAGTTTTATCAATTTCAACAGACGGTATTCCCACCAGGCCGGCTTTCTCGGAATTCACATTAACCTTTATATCTGTAAGCGATTGATTCAAAGGATTCCTGACATAGGTTGTACCTTCCGTTTTTTCAAAAATATTTTCAATTTTGCCAGTATAGTATTTTATTGAATCAAGGTTATCCCCAACAAGCCTCAATGCTATAGCGGCATCAATGGGCATACCGTTCTCAAATTCCTTCACATAAATCCTGGCATTCACGTAGTTGTTCAGAGTATCTCTCAGATTATCAAGAAATTGCTCAATATCGGGAAGGATCTCACGGTTCACCTCACACATAACCTCTCCGAGTGTCGACTGGGTGCTTTTCTGGAAAGAATTATAATATATCATAGGATTTCCCTTTCCAATATTAGACATATAATACCTGACCTCTTTCTTTCGCGACAATACTGATTCGATAAACCTCACGGCTTTATCTGTTTCATTTATGCTACTGCCACGTGGAGTTTCAACAGTGATAAGGAACTGTGGCATACCTGCTTTGGGAAAAAGGCTTACACCAATAAGCTTAACAAGAAATAAAGATGAGAAAAAGAATAGTGCAGCAGCCAGAACTGTGATACCAGGATTATCCAGCGACCAGTGAAGGGCCCTGCCATAAGTAAAATCGATGGCTTTATGAAATCCCTGCAGGATAATATTTCCGCGCGGATCAACATTCCCCTTAAAGATATGACTGGCTATAAACGGGATAATGGTAAGAGCAATAAAAAGGGATCCTATTACAATAAAGGTGACTGATGTTGGGAGTGACCGGATATACTGGCCTGCCATTCCAGGAAGAAACATAAGAGGCAAAAATGCAAAAATAAGCGTAGCCGTACATCCCATTACAGCCGTGCCGATCTGGTTTGTTGCTTTTATGGCAGCATCAAATGGTCGCGTACCACCTCTTATCCAGCGTGTAATATTCTCAACAACAACAATAGAATCGTCAACAAGGAGACCCAGTGATATTACTGCACCCACAATGGTCAGCTGGTTAATACTGAATCCGATAAGATATAAACCCGTAACTCCTATCATGATGGACAAAGGGATGGAGATCATTACTATTCCTGATGCTCTGAATCCCAGGGGTAAAAGAGTTATCAGTACCAACAAAAAGGCAAACATGAAATCCTTTTCAAGCCTGCCGAGTTTGCTTTTTACATTCTGCGACTGGTCAAAGCCCCTTTCAATCCGTAATCCTCGCGGAAGCTTTTTCTCAAACGAATCAAAGACACTATAAATATTATTCCTGACCTCATTAATATTCTGCTTCTTCTTCATATTGGCAATAAGGAAAATGGCTTTCTCTCCATTATACCTTCCGTAATAAGTAAGATCAGCATCTCCCCATGAAATATTGGCAATATCCTTAAGATATACTACTTGTCCGGAATTGGAACCGACAATGGTTTTTCTGACCTCGTCCAGGCTTGAATAGTTACCACTGGTCTCTATATTAAACTTCCGTGGCCCGATTTCCAGGCTTCCTCCCGGAATGTTAGCATTCTCACTCTGTATTGCCCCGATAACCTGGTTTATATTTATATGCAGTTGAGACATTTTTGGCAGGTCAATCGAGACCTCCAGTTCCTGTTCAGGGTATGCCAAAGCTTCCGCTTTTTTCACACCCGGAACGGAACTAATCTCTTCTTTTAGCTTCTCTGCGTATTTCCTGAGCGTTAAATAATCAGCATGTTCTCCTACCAGTGCGCTTTGGATAATATTGGTGTTACCGGCAAGAAGTTTAAGGGCTTCGAGGCTATACAGATCGGCTGGAAGCGACGATCTTATTGAATTCAACTGCCGTTCTATCTCATCAAACTTCTTATCCGGATCTGTATCTGCATCGAACTCTATCACTATTACCGCTACCCCATCTTTTATCTCAGTAACAATGCTGACTATATCCTCAAGTTCATTGAGGCTTTCTTCCACTTTATCCACAACAAGCTCTTCCATATCTGCGGGCGACGCACCAGGATACACCACTATGATCGGAAATTTTGATATCGGAAATTCCGGATCCTCAGCCTGGGGAATTTTTACAAACGCATATATTCCAAGTGCTATGAGCATTAGGAATACAACTATGGTAAACTGGTAGTTCTTTACAGCTAATTCTGATATTTTCATTTTTTTCGTTATGCAGGACTTATTTTACAATTTTTACTTTCTCACCATCCTTGATATAGGCTGCTCCTTCGGAGACAACCATTTTAAAACCAGGATTAACACTTCTGATTGCAGCATCTGATCCCAAAAGGGCTGCTATGCTGATTTTAGTCTTATTCACTGTCATTGAGTCTGAAACAACAAAGATGTATCCGTTCTGTCCATCAGCTTCAACAATGGCGCCAACCGGAACAAGCAGATATGAATCATTTGCAGAGGGAAAGATATCTGCACCAGCAATAAATCCTGCAGCAAGATGATAACCTTTATCATGAAGCAAAAGATCCACCTCATATGTTCCTGTGAGAGGATTTCCCATTTCCCCTACCTGTTCAACTGTTGCAGGGAATTTTACTCCCGGCCATGCATCAAAAGTAACAGAAGCTGAATCCCCCTGACTGATTTTCACCATATCGCGATCAGAAATTCCGGCTTTAACTTTCCAGTACCTGCCGGAGGTGCCAAAAAGAAAAACCGGATAACCCTGTGAAACAAGCTCGTTCTCCTTAACAAACTGTTTAAGAATGATCCCGTTGTCCGGGGCAGCTATTTTGGAATGAGTCTGATTGAACCGCGCTATTGCGAGGTTTGATTCAGCTACATTCAATGCTGTGGTAGCATTTTGCAGTTGCTCGAGTGTGACAACCGTATCAGCATATAGGTTTTTAGCCCGGTTGTAATCCCTTAGCGCTTTTTCGTATCCGTTATTCGCCAGGCTCACATGGGCATTTATCTCTGACAGGTTAAGAACGGACAGAACGTCTCCTTTTTTTACCTTTTGTCCCTCCTGTACCAATATTTCTGACACAATTCCTCCCGTCTTGAAAGAGAGTTTTATCTCTTCACTGGTCATGAGAATACCTGTCGAATGAACCGGAATGCTTATCTTTTCCGGTTCCAGACTGATAACCTTAACCTGTGTCGGACCCGGAGAGGTCGTTTTGTGTGTCTCGCTTTTGCAGCCAGACGCAAATAATATAATTAGAAAGGTCAGGATACTTTTTGTTTTCATTATGGATTTGTTTTATTCTGATTTGTTTATGGCAGTTACTTTTTCAAATTCAGCAAAGGATGACAGATAGTTATACTTTGATATTATCAGGTTCTCCTCAGCCTGTGTTAATGTTGTACGGGCATCGATAAACTCAAGCATGCTTGTCTGTCCCTCTTCATATTTCCTGTTTACCAGCCTGAATCCTTCCCGGGCACTTTTTACACGCGCTTCAGCAGCAATAATGCCTTTTTCTGCAGTCAGTAACTCATTCATTGTGTTTATTACCTGAAGTTCAATCTGCTTCTTTACTTCCTCGAGTTTCCTGTCAGCCATCTCTTTGTCCAGAACCGATTGTCTGATCTTTGACCTGTTCTGAAAACCTGAAAACAGCTTCCATGACAGAATTGCAGAAGCCTGGAGGTAATCCTGATCTTTATTAAATCTGTAATCAACCCCCTGTATCCCATAATCCATGGCTAAATATATATCCGGCAATGCTCCTGATTTATTTAAACTCACCTGCATCTCTGAAATATTGCGGTAGCTGGAGAGTTTTTTAAGCTCCTCCCTGTTATCAACTGCTGAACGTGCAAAATCACCTGTGTAATGTGACAAAGTCGGATAAACTACAGGTTCTCTTATAATAATACTATCAGTAAATGGCTTATTAAGCAAAAAGTTAAAATAGGCACAGGCAATTTTCCTGTTTTTCCCGGCATTCTGAAGTTCCTGGTCAAACTTACTTAGTTCAGTTTCAGAACGATATAAATAATCAAGTGTAACCGTACCATTCTCAATAAGCTTTTTATTTACCCTGATATTTTCC
>Ga0315536_1000394_pt1 | contig 21982 bp, 16 predicted proteins | sample SalMarSW160230MG_FD_203093 | JGI IMG/M metagenome (GOLD analysis project Ga0315536, IMG submission 203093) | Salt marsh sediment microbial communities from the Plum Island Ecosystem LTER, Massachusetts, United States - Salt Marsh Sediment SW1602-30 ...
CGCCATTCCCCCAATCCTGCAAAAACCACAAATAATATTTTCCGCATAATCTTTATGAACTTCAAAGAAATCATTATTGTCTATTATCAAATGAATGATGTCTTTCATATCATATGGTTTGTTCGGATTATCCGGAATAATTTTATCAAGTTTAGGTTCGGGTTTAATATCTGTTTCATCAAAATCCAATTCCGGCGATTTGTCCATAAAATTCAGTGGCAGAAACCCAAGTAACTTTCTTACATTAGATAATGTTTCAACTTCATTTTCATAAATGAAATGTGCTACACCACTTTTTGATGCATGAGTTTCTGCACCACCTAAATCTTCAAAGCTCACATCTTCGTGCGTTACGGTTTTAACAACATTAGGCCCTGTAACAAACATATAGCTTGTACTTTTCGTCATAAAAATAAAATCAGTTATAGCAGGAGAATAAACTGCACCGCCTGCACAGGGACCAAGCACTACTGATATTTGAGGGACAACACCAGACGCCAAAGTATTTAACAAAAAAATATCGGCATAACCACCAAGACTCACAACTCCTTCCTGGATTCTCGCACCACCGGAATCGTTCAAACCAATTACAGGTATTCCCGTCTTCATTGCAGTTTTCATTACTTTAACTATTTTCTCTGCGTGAGTTTCTGAAAGTGAACCGCCAAATACGGTAAAATCCTGGCTGAATAAGGCAACCGGTCTCCCATCTATTTTTGCAAATCCGGTAACAACTCCATCACCGGGATAGTTCTGCTTATCTAAACCGAAATCATGCGCCCTGTGCTTAACAAAAGTATCTATTTCTTCAAAGCTCCCTTCATCAACCAGAAGCTCTATTCTTTCTCTTGCTGTAAGCTTTCCTTTATCGTGTTGGGCTTTTATTCTGGTCTCGCCACCGCCGAGCTTTGCATCTTCTTTTAATTTATTTAATTGTTCGATCTTATCTTTCACACATAGCCTGAGAGAATTTCAAATATATAAGTATTTAAATTAACAATAATAACTATTGCGTTAAACCGAAATATTGATACTTTAGGATAAAAATGGATTGTGTAATTTTTCATGACCTATAGTGCTTTTTTCACCATGTCCGGGATAAATTACAACTTCATCAGGTAGTGTTAATAATTTATTTTCTATTGAATCGATCAAAACATTAAAATTTCCGCCAGGGAGATCGGTTCTGCCAATGTTTTCATTAAAAAGCACATCGCCGGAAATACAAAAGCCGCTATCTTCCATATACAAACAAAATTCGCCGGGTGAATGTCCCGGTGTGAATAACATCGTAATCGATTCATTTCCTAATTTAATTTTCTCATCTTCTGAAAGAAATTTTTCCAGTTCAGGAAGCTTATTTAGTGTTACGCCAAACATAGCAGCCTGGTTCTCAGCATTTTCAAAAAGCAGTAAATCTTTCTCAGGCATATAGTAAACAGGATTGTATTTTGTCTTAATGAAACTACATCCCAAAATATGATCGATATGGCAATGAGTATTAATCAGGTAAGATATTTTCAACGAATTTTCTTCAATGAAAGAAGCCAATTTATCCTCTTCTTTCTCGTTAGACATTCCAGGATCTATAACTGCTGCTTCTTTTGTTTCTTTATCCCAGATTATATAAGTATTTTCAAAAAAAGGATTGAATGTAAATTTGTGAATATTCATTATCCGGGATAGTTACTTCCTGAAATTTTTCCTGATACGACCGGGAAGCTTTTTATTGTAACTGTTGAAGTTATCCTTCATCTCTTCAATAGAATCGCCACCAAATTTAATTATTAAATGATTTGCCAATACCCAAGCAAGCATACTCTCACCAATTACCGCACAAGCGGGAACCGCAACAAAATCGCTTCTTTCTCTTCTTGCTTCAACACCTTTCATTTTTTTAAGATCTACAGATTTAATTGGTCTCATCAAAGTTGCAATCGGTTTCATTGCACCTCTTACAACAATCGGTAATCCTGTACTTATACTACCTTCAAGTCCACCTGCTCGATTAGTTTTTCTTGAAATATTCTCTCCCGACATAATTATTTCATCATGTGCTTTCGAACCAAATTCCATTGCGTTTTGAAATCCCTGCCCAATCTCAACTCCTTTTACAGCATTGATGGACATAATTGCAGATGCAATATCCGCATCCAGTTTCCTATCATAATGCATAAAACTGCCGAGCCCGAGAGGAATCCCGCTAGCTACAACAAAAAAAGTTCCACCGAGAGTATTACCTGTTTTCTTAGCAGTTTTTATTTTTTTGATAATTTTCTCTTCCTGATTTTTATCAAGCACCCTTAAACTACTCCTGTCCGATTTAACAGAAAGCTCAGATGCATTGAAACCATTTCCAATCTTATTATTATAAATTTTATCCACAAAATTCTGAGTTGGGAAAATCCCGCCAATACTTTCTACATAACTCCCAATATGAATATTAAACTCTTCCAGCAATCTCATTGCAACAGAACCTGCCGCAACGCGTGCGGCTGTTTCTCTCGCACTCGATCTTTCTATTGAGTTCCTGATATCGTACAAATTATATTTTGAAACACCCGTCAAGTCAGCATGTCCCGGACGCGGGACAGTTATTTTTACACTTCCTTTTTTTCTTTGTTCTGCATCCATCAAATGGATCCAGTTCTCCCAATCTCTATTCCTTATTAAAAGCGAAATGGGTGAACCCATTGTTTTTCCATACCTGATACCGCTCAAAATTTCAGCTGTATCGGTTTCAATTTTCATACGGCCTCCCCTTCCATAACCCATCTGTCGTCTTTTCAACTGAGCATCTATATAACCTTTTGTTATTTTAAGATTGGAAGGGAAACCCTCAATAATTGTTGTTAGAGCCTTTCCGTGAGATTCACCGGCTGTAAGAAATCTGATCATAATAAATAGTTGTTTGTTTTAGTTTAAATATAAAAAAACGTCCCGATAAAAATCGGGACGTTGTGAAATAATTAATTATTCAAGATTATGTTTTATTCAGGTATTTCGAGTCCGACAAATTTGTTATTACCCTTATTGTCAATAACTTTCAGTAATAGTGCCGAACCTTTCTTTGAATCTACAGCTTTTGTGAAATCTTCAACGTTGTCTATTTCTTTTCTATCCGCCTGAACAATTACTAATCCTGCAAACAATCTCTGATCTTCTGCAGCACTGTAATGCTTAACCTCTGTTATTAAAACACCATGATCTACATTGAAATCTGATTTGTCACGATCAGTTAGATTCTTTACTGTTAAGCCGAGATTGTCAAAGGTGGCTGTAGACATTTTAGTATTGTTCTCTTTTTCATTCTCAGACTTGCTCGAAACAGGTTCAGTCTTTGCATCTTCTTCACGGGGTTTCAGCGTTACTTTTCTTTCTATTGTTTCACCGTCTCTGTATATTTTTAACTTTATAGTTGTACCGGCTGTTTGAGAGGCAACATAACTTTGTAATTGATTAGGAGCGTCAACTTCTTTACCATCTACCGAAAGGATAACATCACCTGCCCTTAGATCCGATTCTGAAGCTGCTCCATTTTTAAGAATGCCTTGAATTATTACACCGTGCGGTTTGTCCATTCCAATTGATTTTGCTATCGCGTCATCAACATTTCCGATATTAATTCCTATATATCCTCTATTGACTTTACCATTTGCGATTAAATCTTTTGCAACAGATTTTGCCAGGTTGATTGGAATAGCAAAACCATAACCGATATAAGTTCCCGTTTGTGTAGCAATAGCGGAATTGACTCCAACAACCGAACCTGAAAGATCAACTAAAGCTCCACCACTATTACCAGGATTAATTGCGGCATCCGTCTGAATAAAATCTTCAACACCATAGCTATCTTTTATTAGTCCAAGCTGTCCTCTTCCCATTGCGCTAACAATGCCTGCTGTAACGGTTGATGCTAATGAAAGAGGATTTCCTATTGCCATAACCCATTGCCCGACCTTTAACTGATCAGAATCACCAAGATATGCAACCGGTAGATTATCAGCATCAATTTTTATTACTGCCAGATCTGTTAAAGGATCAGTTCCAATAACCTTAGCATCAAAAGTTCGTTTATCAAACAATCCCACAGTTACTTTATTTGCATGTTCAACAACGTGGTTGTTTGTTACTATGTATCCATCCTTTGAAATTATTATTCCACTTCCGGAACCTTTTTGTTCTTTTGGCATATCTTTAAATGGGAAGAAGAAGAAATCATCGTGGGGATTATTTTCAATTTCGGATACAACTGTTATTTGAACAATTGCCGGAGTTACTTTTTTTGCGGTCTCAATAAATGCCTGACTAAATGAAGAAGCATCGGCATCTAATGTAACAGGTGCGTTATCAGCACCAAGTTTTATATCAGCATAACCTGGTCTGACCAGACCAAATCCTGATACTAATATAGCACCGAAAAGAATTCCCATTCCCAATAAGATTACGGCGCCTACAATACCTTTAAGTTTCATTTTTGATTCTCCAATAATTTTTGTTATTAATTAATTAATTTTCCGTTCAGGTTTTATTAAAAAATATTAATAGGATTTTAATGATTGTATTCCTTTAAAATCAGGTATATGATACTTCAAATACAATTCAAAAAAATCAGTGGCATTTTTAATCGTGCTTTCGTTAATTTTTATTCGCTTATTAAATTTTAGACAATTAAGGTAATTGAAAAGTTCCATATCAATCTTAAAATTGTCTATGTGCTCACGCCTGCATTTCTCACAAAGCAGACCACGTTCCAGGTTATAACCAAGTGTTTTTTTTTCCAATTCAGTTGTTCCGCAAACAGAGCATTTATCCAGGTTAATTCCATATCCTGATTCTTCAATAAAAAAGAGTGTGAATCTGCTGAAAATTATCTCAGGTCTTTCATCTGATGAGTTAAACAAAGATAAGATTCTTATCAGTCCGTTAAAAAGTCTTTTATTAGGTTCATCGTCAACACTCAATTTTTGCACCAGTTCAATAACAGCATAAGCAAATTTTAATGAGTTCAAATTCTCTTTTATGTGAGGAAAATGCGAGATTATTTCAGTGCCCGATAAGAACTGAACTTCACGTGCATCTTTTTTATAGAGAATAATTTCAAGATGATTTGGCGGATCGGCAATCATTCCCATCTTAGACTTAGGATTTCTACCTCCCTTAATAATTGCCGAAATCTTTCCAAAATCCAAAGTGTAAAGAGATACAATACTGCTAGTATCACCGTAGTCCAATTTTCTTAAAACCACGGCTTCCGTTTTTATTATTTCACTCATCAGATGAAATTATAGGGAAAGTTAAAAACACCTTCCTCAGTAATAATGCCTTTAATAAGGTGAGATGGGGTTACATCGAATGCCGGCATGAATGCTTCGTATTCGGATAAGGTAATCCAAGATTTATTGATTGATAACAATTCAGATTTATCACGGTATTCAATTTCGATTTGCTCTCCGGACGCAATGTTCCTGTCGATTGTTGTAGACGGAGCAGCAATATAAAAAGGGACGTTATGATGATAGCTAATCAAAGCTAAACTATATGTACCGATTTTATTTGCAGCATCACCATTCAAAGCTATTCTATCAGCACCGGTGATAACAACATCTATCTTTCCCTGCTTCATAAGAACTGCCGCAGAAGAATCGGACTGAATCGAAAACGGGATGCCGCATTTTGCAAGTTCGAATGCGGTTAGACGAGATCCCTGCAGAAGTGGACGGGTTTCATCTGCATAAACATACTTAACAAGGTTATTTTCGAAAGCAGTTTTAATTACGCTAAATGCAGTGCCATCTCCACCAGTTGCTAACTTACCCGTATTACAATGTGTAAGTACAACTGATTTCTTTTTAAAAATGCTTAAACCTTTTTTGCCCATTTTTGTACAATAATCTTTATCCTTTTGATGAATCTCTTTCGCACGATTGAGAAGAATTCCGTAAACATCATCAGAATTTCTGTTAGCTTCAAAAGTTTTTTTCATCTCATCAATCGCCCAAAAAAGATTAACCGCCGTGGGACGAGTTACTTTCAATCTGTTGTAAGCTGTATCAAATATTGATGTGAGATCTTTCTTTACTTTTTTAACTGATAATACCAACGCATAAGTAGCGGCAATTCCGATTAACGGCGCACCACGGATTTCCAATCTTTCAATTCCTTCGGCTATACGATTGTAGTCATCAGTTTCTATATAATTTTCTTTTAAAGGTAGTTTGGTTTGATCAAGATAGATAATCTTATCTTTCTCAAACTTTAAAGAGAAGTAATTATTCTGTGTCATCGAATTTTGTGATATTTAAAAATCCTCTGAATCTATCCTGAACCTGCAAATAAGATAAATCCTCAAGTCCTTTTGTGCTGAATTTTTCCACACAAAACGATGCCATTGAACTGCCGTAAATCACTGCAGCTTTTAAACTATTCGGGGAAAGATCACGCGATTTGAAAAGATATCCTATAAATCCACCGGCGAATGAATCGCCTGCACCAGTCGGATCAAAAATTGTTTCCATCGGGTAAGCCGGAGCGGAAAATATCGTATCATCCGTGAATAACATTGCACCGTGTTCACCTTTTTTAATGATAAGAATTTCCGGACCAAGTTTTCTTATCATTTTAGAGGCTTTAATGAGATTCGGTTCCTGTGCAAGAAGGCGTGCTTCAGAATCATTTATAATTAATACATGAACTTTTTTGAGCAGCTCAAGCAATTCATCTTTCTTTCCTTCAATCCAGTAATTCATAGTATCGCAAACAATAAATTGCGGATCATCCATCTGAGCAAGAACTTTTAACTGGAGAGTTGGATCTATATTTCCAAGACAAACATATTTCGATTTCCTAAAACTTTCCGGGATGATAGGATCGAACGATTCAAATACATTTAACTCGGTAAACAAAGTATCACGAACATTCAGATCGTAATGATATTTACCACCCCAGCGAAATGTTTTTCCACCTTCAATTTTTTGTAATCCTTCAAGATCGACATTATGATCTTCCAACAGCTTAACGTATTCGTCGGGAAAATCACTGCCTACTACCCCAACCAGGCGAACAGGACCGGAAAAATAGCTTGACGCCAATGAAATATATGTTGCTGATCCTCCCAAAGCATCTTCAACTTTATCAAATGGGGTAGTTACGGTATCCAAACCCAGCGAGCCGACAATTAATAAACCCAATATATTCTCCTGTAAATTTTTCCAAGTGGATAAATAAAAATAGTGAAAAGGTAAATTAAAGAACAGGTGGGCACTAAAACTTAAATAACAGTTTTTATTTCAACAAAATTAAGGAAGCTTCTTTCATTTAAAAAATACTCTTCGATAAGCTCCAGAGCCTTCCGCTGTCCTTCCCAGGCTAACATTTTCTTTGCTTTTTTTGATTTTACCCATTTAAACTCTGTATGTTCTTTACTCAGCAGTACTTCCGATTTTTTATCAACCTGAACAGCAAAAACAGGCACTAAACAAATTGTGTCAGATTTATCAGAATAAAATGAATTTACTTTGGGAGCCACCCATATTTTTAACAGAGTCAGTCCGGTTTCTTCTTTAACTTCACGAATCGCAGTTCCAAATGCTTTTTCTTCAGTTTTAATTTTCCCTGAAACCATTTGCCACATGCCCGGATAAATCTGGTTTTCCGCACGCTTCAAAAGCAGAAATTCAAGTCCTTCTTTTCTTTTTCTGAATATGTGAACTTCAACAAGATTTGATATTATTTTCATCTGGAACTCCTTTATAGCTCCTTAATTAGCTATTTCATTTATAAATGTTTGAATGGACTAATGAACATTATAATTAAAAATTATGCAAACATTCAGTTACATCAGAAATACGCTCTTGCTTCAGCCCGTGCTGTATGAATTACTCTCCCTTTTCCCTGAAGCCTTCCTTCATAATTTACTGTTGTCTGAAGAAATGAAGCAACACGGTAATCAAAATTAAGCCGCCAGAAATAGTTTTTCCCTACCTGATTACCACCTGTTAGCTCAAAAGGGATTGTATTTTCAGTGGTATTTGCAATAAGTTCACTTCTTTCCAGTTCTATTCTCAATCTTCCTTTACTGGCAAAGGAAAGATTAAATCTTAATGTCTGTGAATTCAAATCTATTATTGTTGGATTTCCCGGGTAAGTGTCTTCGCTTCTGCCGACTTTTACCTTGAATCCGACCTCAAGTGTAGACTCGGGTCTATATGAAAAATCAGATGCAATATTATTATCCGTTATCGATCTGCTTCTTGTTGAGCTGACAGGCGCAATTGCATTATCCGTAATATTTGTAAGATCAGTTTGGTTGCTCATTTCTTTTATCATCCTGAAACGAATCCTTAAGCTTCTCTCACGGTTGTAACCACGTTCCACTCCATTGTAGTATTCACTCATTCTTTTATTTTGAGTAAAGCGGAATCTGAACGAAAGTTCCTGGCTGTTTTCGTTTATGAAAAAATCCTGCTGGAAATAATTTGAACCGTTTATTGTTTTGCCTGCAACCTGGAAATCACTGAGATGTAACAAATATATTTTTGAAAAATTTGTTTCCCGTGTGTTTTCCTCAATCCGCCAGACCGTCTCAGTAGAAAGCGGTTTCAAAATTGTACCAAGCAAAGAATTCTTATCAAATATAGTAGCGTACTTTATTTTCCAGCGAGTGCTGGTTTTTAATTGAATTACAGGAAACAGTTCATCCGAGGGAATTGTAATAAGTGTGAAATCGCCGTCATACACAGTCTGTTCAAATTCTTCTTCATCAGCAATGCCGTTGTTGTTAAGATCGCCGAGATATTTATAGTTTCCTGTTCCACTTGGAACAGGCACAAAAACTTTCTCCAGTCTTGCTGATCTTTTTGTCGATACTTCATAAAAAAGATTTCCATCAACTATTGGATCCCAGAACCTGAATTTTGAAGTAGAACGCACAAGTATTGTCTGATTATTCAGATTACCCTGCTGTTTGAAAATGGTCGAAAACTTCTTATCCCGGAATGTAAGATTGAAAACGGTGTTGAATTCTCTAATTCCACTATAACCGAGTTCATAATACTGTGTAGTGGAATGTGCCTGCTTTTCCATAATTCCGTTCAACGGTAAATAATCATCACGTAACGAATACTTGGCGCTCAGTTTTAAACCATTAAGTTCGACTAATTGAAGATAAGGATTAATCTCAAAATATTTTAAGCTTGCTGATAATAGAGAGTCTTTTTGATTTATTTTGTCTTTCTTATCCTCAGAAAGAAATTCAACACCCGGTTTCAGCTTCCAGAAAATATAATAACCATTTCCCTGCTGCCGAAGCCATTTTGTATTGGTTGAAGAGTTATTGGATTCATTATAGTCGAATGTATAATCGAGGTTGTAGCTTTCGTTGTTTGAAACTTTCAGGACATTCAAAAACCTGTTTGAGTTAAAATTATCACCTCTTTTAAGAAATCCTGCTGATGAAGAAAAACTAACTTCCTTAACAGGCAATAGATTTAGCTTTACTTCGCGAAAAGATTCATCCTGTTTTTCGGTTGTATGTGTAATGTTATATTCGCGATTAAATTCTACATCGTTGAACCTGTCCGGTGTGAAGTACAAACTCTGAATAAATCTGTCTTTATAAGAAATTCCGATCTTTCCAAAATTCAGTGAGCCAAGCTTTACTTCACTCGGATCGATTCTGAATAAAACATTAGTTGCATATCCATAATTGTTTCCATCATCGATATTCGACATTTTATTCTGATCAAAATTACTTCCTGAATATTCTACACTTAAATGTGTATTCTCAAAAGGATTAACATCCAAAACTACATTACCAACCTGGTTCTGCTGTGGAAGCGGAAGAAAAATAACCGGAAGGTAAGAACCTTTTTTTATCCCGACAAATTTAAAATTACCAATCGCCTGTCTGCTGTAATCGCCCCTTCCATCGCCTACACTACTGAATGACACAGTATAAACTGCAGTTGAATCTCCGGGCTTATAAACATAAAAAGTGTAAGGCTCGCCATTTATCGTTGTATCTACTGCTGCATAAGTTCCATGAACCTTTCCGAGAGAATCTGGCTGGGCTAGAGCAACACCTGTTTTAGTTGCTTTTAACCTATCATCACCTGCATTGCGAATTATCTGTTTGTCTTCATCACTAAGACTAATATCGATCGGTGAATTCTGATCATCCCCTTCCTGTAAAAACTGGAATTTTATTCCGAGCTTATTATCAAAAAAGCTTGAGGAAGCTCCACCACTGAAAACACTTCGTGCATATTGTCTGCTTGTGTATTCAAAATCAACATTTATTCTGCTGGCAGAAGTAATAAGTCTTTGTGGTGTAAATGTAATTGTTGCATTGCCATATTCAATTGTGTAGTCGTTGTTCTCACCCCGCCTCATCTCAATACCATCAACATAAACTTTTTCTGTACCGGCAATAACGATTATATTTTTTTCATTGTTTATTCCGCTCAGGTTATACGGTCCCTGAACACCATCCATACCATTAAAACTATTTGTATTGAATTTTCCCCGCGAACTGGCAATTGCCAAATAACCGGAGTGATCGCCAATAAAATATTCCCCCATCAAACCTTGCAGCTTCCTGTTAATTACACCAAACTCACCCACTCTTCTCGAAAGCTGGTAATCGCCAAAAGTACCAACGGCATTCGGATGTTTTATCTGGATAAATACTTTATCTAATTCTTCAAGTCGTTCCGTATTTCCTTCAGGCTGGATGGGTGTGTTTTCGTCTGTTAATGCAGCAACAATTTCAATATCATCGGAAAGCCTGCCTGATAACTGCAATCTTAAACCGCTTTGCAATGAAAAATCTTTTGTGGTTCCAACAGTAAATCCCCTAATTAAGGTACCACTTTTTTCGATACCCGGACCGAAGATAGCTTCTGGTGTAAAACTGCTGCTTTCAGTTTCGGCTATACGAACAGTGTCACCAAGATTTTCATCATAACGAACCACAAGGCTTCTTCTCTTATATTCTTTACGAAGTGCAAGTCTCACAATCTGATAAGAAACGTACAAAGTATCAAAAATCGAATACGGTAAAGAATCCGACAGAGTAAATGTTGCGGTTGAGTAGTTAAATTTGTAATCATGAAAACGTTTTAAAGTTGAATCGCGTAAGACTATTTTTTCCGTAAATGGAATAATGGAAACACTAGAAATATTATAGCTGTTATTTAGACTTACAGGTATTGAGTCGGTAACAAAAACGGTGTTGTACTGATTTTGCGGATACAGAACTGCCGACACAATCAGAACAAAAAGAATAACGACTAAATGGTTTTTTGTCTTACTCAAATAAGGAAATTGTATTGTGAATTAGAAATCTAATTTTAAGATGTGCCTTTATCAAGTCTATATTAAAAAGTGAAAAAATCCGGTTTCTTTTTTAAACAATTAGTAACGCTGAAATAAATTCATCTTTTGGATTTAGTTATCGGTTTACCGTGAAATGATAAACATGATTCTATTAGTGATCCGTTTAATTTGATGAATAGATTAGCTAAGTTACTTAATTAATTAAATTATGTCTCTGCAATTGTATTCAAATACCGTTATTCAGTGAGTTAATGAAAGAAAAACGTCCTCAAAAAAGTGTTAGAATTTATTTCCGGATTCTATCTTACCTGAAACCGTATTACAGGAAAATGCTACTTGTCATTCTCTGTAATTTTGGGTTTATTCTATTCAGCACGCTTTCTATGTGGATGATTGCTCCAGTAATAACGGTTATGTTCAATCAACCGACAGAACAAACTACTGAATCACCACAGCAGAAAGTATTACAGGAATCTTCAAATCCCGGTGTACTTAATCTTAACGAATGGCTTAAAGAAAATATACAGAAGATCATTCCGCGAGGTGATCCGATTCATACTTTACAATGGCTTGGCATAGTTATTTTCGTTGCTTTCCTCCTCAAAAACATTTTCTCTTTTGTAGAATTTTATATGATGACGTATATCGAACAAGTTGTTGTAAAAGATTTACGTGAACAGGTTTATGAAAAAATTATTTTTCAATCTCTCAACTTTTTCCATAAGCATAAGACCGGCGATTTAATTTCAAACATTACAAACGATATTAATTCAGTAAACGTTGCAGTAAACAGGAGCTTCACAAAAATAATCCGCGATCCGATTATGATTGTAGTTTTCATAGTCATCCTTTTTAACATTAGCTGGCAGCTAACCCTTATTGCAATGATCGTCTTACCTCTTACTACATTTATTATCAGAAAAATCAGCAACAGCCTGCGCAGGAGAAGTAAAAGGGTTCAGGAAAAGATTGCGGATATTACATCAGTTTTACAGGAAACCATTTCCGGAATTAAAGTTGTAAAAGCATTTGCAATGGAAAAGTATGAAAACAAAAAATTCCAGGGTAGGACTAAGGATCATTTTCTTGCAGTAATTCGCCAGATAAGAACTCAAAGATTAGCTGGACCTATTTCCGAAACAGTTGGTATTGCAGTAATGGTCGGTGTAATTCTTTACGGCGGGTCTCTTGTTTTACAGGGTAACTCCATCCAAGCTGAAGATTTTATGAGATTTCTTTTCATTCTTTTTGCAATTCTCGAACCATTGAAAAGCCTCACTGAAGTGAATAACAATATCCAGATTGCACTTGCTTCGGGTAAGAGAATTTTCGACCTGGTTGATGAACCTATAGATGTAATTGAAAAACCCGGAGTTGTATCCATTAAAACATTTAACGATTCTATTGTTTATGAAAATGTAAGTTTCCGATATAATACCAATAGCGAAATGGTTTTAAAGAATGTAAATCTTGAAGTAAAGAAGAATCAAAGAATTGCTTTGGTTGGAAGCAGCGGTGCAGGTAAAACAACAATGCTTAATCTTCTTCCGCGTTTCTATGATGTAGACAGCGGCTCAATTAAGGTTGATGGAAAAGATATTCGCGATTATTCTTTAACAAGCTTGCGACACCTGATGGGAATTGTAACACAGGAAGTAATCCTGTTTGACGATACAGTAAAAAATAATATTGCATACGGTGTGGATAACTATAGCCACGAACAAATTGAAAGAGCGGCTGATCTGGCTAATGCAACTCAATTTATACAAGAACTTCCCAACGGATTTAATACAATAATTGGTGAACGCGGAATGTTTTTGTCAGGCGGACAAAGACAAAGGATTTCAATTGCAAGAGCAATATTAAAAAATCCCCCTATTCTTATTTTTGATGAAGCCACATCTTCACTCGATTCCGAATCGGAACTTTTAATACAGGAATCAATCGAGAATTTAATAAAAGACAGAACCGTTCTGGTAATCGCACACAGGCTTTCTTCAATTTTGCATTCAGATAAAATTGTTGTTCTTGAAGGAGGAAGAATAATAGATGAAGGATTAAACGAAGAATTGCTTGAACGCTCGGAGAGATACAAACAATTGTATGAACTGCAATTTAAAGTTTAATTCCTTTTATTTTTCTCATTATAATTAGAAAAATTTAGCCGGAAATTTTAGGTTGAGCATCGGTAAAAAGATCGAATTATTCTTAAAGAAAGTCCTTTCTTCTCTCATCCGAATATTCTTTAAAGTACAGGTTCGTCCGCCTTCACAGCCTTACAACAGAATTCTTTTTATCCGTTTCGATGTTCTTGGTGATATGATAATCTCCCTGCCTGTTTTACGAGCAAGCAGAATGAATCAGCCGGATAGTCAAATAGATATCATTTGCAGTTTCAGAAATAATTCTGTTGTTCAGCATTCTGGTTATGTAAATAACACTTATATCACAACAAAAAATCCTTTTAGAAATATATTATTGATATTTAAACTGAGAAAGAAAAATTATGATCTGATTGTAAATCTTGTAACACGTCCTTCTCTTACTTATGGAATACTGACAGGATTTATCGGACCAAATTCTATTCGTGTAGCAAGCGATCAAAAATCTTATGAATATTTTTACACACACATAGTTAATCTACCACCTAAAAGTGAAATTCACATAACACAAAGACTTCTTTTGTTATGTTCATTTCTTATTGTTCAGAATTTTGATGCGCTTGTTCAGCCCTGGGTAGTTTTTAATAACGATATAAAAGAAAAAGCTAAAGAATTATATCAATGGGTGCTTAAGCAATGTAATCTTAACTCTGAATCATCGAAAATAATTGCTATAAATCTTTCAGCGGGATTAGTGAGAAGAGACTGGACTTTTGAAAAATTCCTTGAATTTTTGAAAGCTGTAATTATCAAACACAAAGATGAAATTGATGGCTGGGTGATATTCACAAATCCTGTAAATCCATCCGAATCAAGAAAAATGGTTGAGTTAATTGGGAATGATAAAGTAATTTCATTACCTGAAGTAAAAGACTTTAAAATTTTATTCGAGTTTTTACATCATCTTTATGCACTTGTTACACCAGACACATCTTTTATGCATGCAGCATCTGCAACGAATACACCGGAACTTGGATTAATGGCCGAAGTAAAAGTTCCTGAGTGGGGTCCTTTAAGTCATCCTCATACTATTGTTGTGTCAAAAGATCCTTTCAGCTTAAAAGGAATTCCTGTTGAAGATGTAATAGAAGGTTTTGATAAATTAATCGAAAAACTAAAACACTCAGAATAAATCATCCTTCAAGTTTTACTATTTTAAGAACTTCGACTCAAATCCTCTGATTATTCCGTATCAATTATTTAATCCTTCTGTCAAATAAAATGTACATTTTAATTAAAAAGCGTGGTATTTTTCTAATACAGATAATTTTTTAACGGCATTTTATTTGGCGTAAACTAAAACCCGTAAATAAAATTGAGGTTTACATGAAAAAGTCGGCGTTCATAATCGTTTTATTATTTGCTTATAATTCTTTCGCACAGTCGGGTGCAGCGGCAATCAAACTTGGAGCTTTTACACCGGGGGCTACAAATACAGGTTTTATTATCGGTTACGAAGGTGGTAAATATATAGATCAAAATTTTAATTTCGGGTGGAGTATAGACTGGTTTCATAAAAACTATATAGATAAAAAATTAGTTGATGAGTTCAATGAAATACCGGGGGTCTCAGTTCAGGAAAATGAGTTAAAAGCAAGTACAAACATACACGATTTGCCTCTGATGGCTAATGTTACAGTGAAATTCCGTTTGGCTCCACGAGCTAAACTTTACATTACTGGCGGTGTTGGTGCTGAGGTACTCTTCGTTGATTACAAAAATTATAATAACCCGGATAAAGGCGAGTTCAAAATAGCATTTGATTTTGACTGGAGAGTTGGACTTGGAACAGCTTACAGCATTGGACCACGATCAGAATTACTGCTTGAAATGTCTTATCACAGGGCACAACCAAGCTGGACTTATGATGTTAATATTCCGAACGTTGGTAAAAGAACTTTTGAAAGAGTTTATGATATGAGCGGATTAATGTTTCGTGTTGGCTTCAGATTTTATTACTAAGATATTGTAACTGTCTGTCATTCAGTAAGAATCCTGTTATCCAATCTTGCAAGAACATTATCAGATATTCTGTCTAATTAACAAGATTCCTGCTGAATGATATTTCATAAAAAAATAAGACTATTCATATCTGAGAGCCTCAATAGGATCGAGATTAGCAGCTTTGTATGCCGGATACGTTCCGAAAATCACACCGACAAAAACACAAAGAGAAATTCCAATAAGCACCCAATCGACCGGGATAGCTGATTGAGCGTTAAGAAAACTACCGGCGAAGTTTCCAATTCCGACACCGATAATAATCCCAAGTATCCCTCCAATCAAACATAATACAATTGCTTCAATCAGGAATTGCAGCAATATAAAATTCTTCTTTGCACCAATTGCTTTCCGTATTCCGATTTCTTTGGTCCTCTCTGTAACTGAAACCAGCATAATATTCATAATACCAACACCTGCAGCAAGTAATGCAATAAGTGAAACAACTAACGCACCTATTTTAATCGGACCTGTTATGTTATCAACCATTGTAATCATCGATGCATTACTGAAAATCGAAAAATCATCCGGCTCACCGGCTTTTACTTTTCTTATCTTCCTGAAGTGGCCAATTGCTGCTTCTATAACATCATCGTAGCTTTCTGAATTTTTAGCTGTTACCATGATGTTCACACTATTTGAATACTTACCATACATTGCCTGCCACGTTGTTATCGGAACAACTATATAATTATCCCTGCTCTGTCCAAACATAGATGGCTGCCTTTCGAGTACACCAATTACTCTAAATGGTCTGTTGTCAACTCTAACCGTTTGTCCAACGGGATTAATAGTTGGGAAAAGTTTTTCTACAACATCCTGTCCAAGTATGCAAACATTATTAGAATTCTGAATATCATTGCTTCTCAAACTCCTTCCATATTCAACTTTCCAGTTATTTGTTAAAATTCCGTCCAGGGTTTCTCCAGCTATACTTATATTCGGATTCGTTTCTTTATTTCCGAATTTTACCAATTTTCCAAATTTCCATTGTTCTGCACCAACATACTTCGCGTCGGTAAGCAATTCCTTCAACCTGTTTGCTTCTTCTATTGTAATGTCTTTCCTGTTTCTCCAGCTTCTGTCTCTGTCCGGTCCGTGTCCCTGGGTTCTGTCAAACTTCTCTATCTGAAAAGTATCTTTATTCAACATGGATAAACCGTTTTCAATACTATTCTGAAGCATTGTTATAATCGTCATTATTACAATTATAGAAAAGATTCCCACTACAACGCCGAGTATTGTAAGAGTCGTGCGTAACTTGTTATTAAGAATAGATTGAATTGCTATGGCAAATAGCTGATCAATTCTCATTTACTCATACCTTAATGATTCTATTGGATCTAAGTTAGCTGCTTTATAAGCCGGATAAGTTCCGAAAATTATTCCCACTATTATACACATAGTTATTCCGATAATTACCCAATCAACCGGTATAGCCGATTGTGCATTGAGAAAACTACCAGCAAAATTCCCTACTATAATTCCTATAAAAATTCCAAGTAAGCCGCCGACAATACAAAGTATTATAGCTTCAAATAAAAATTGAACGAGAATGCTTGATTTTCTTGCACCAACAGCCTTGCGAATTCCAATCTCTTTTGTTCTTTCGGTAACTGAAACAAGCATAATGTTCATGATCCCTACACCAGCAGCGAGCAACGCTATGAGAGATATCGCAAGAGCACCAATTTTGATCGGTCCGGTTATGTCGTTCACCTGGGTTATAAGAGATTCATTGCTGAATATTTCAAAATCATTTTCTTCAATGGGAGCAAGCTTTCGTATCATTCTCATATAACCAATTGTTGATTCAATAACATTCTCATAATCTTCCGTGCTGTTTGACATTATCGCGATATCAACACTTCTCTTTCTTTTACCGTACATAACCTGGAATGTAGTAATCGGAAGAACGATATAGTTATCAAGAGTCTGCCCAAAGAAATCCGGTTTCTTTTTTAACACACCTATCACTCTTAACTTTTTTCCATCCATCTTTACATATTTGCCTACAGGATCGACATCAAAAAAAAGTTTATCTACAATGTAATTCCCTAATACACAAACATCGGTTGAGTATTTGATATCGCTGTTTCTGAATTCTCTTCCCTGGTCGATTTCGAGATTCAAAGAAGGATAAACACCTTGAGTAACACCAACAACATAAGTATTAGGATTTGTTTCCCTGTTACCATATTTGATAATCCTGTTCCCATTGCCCAGGTAAGCACCCATATTTTTCACACGATTTTTCATCAATGCTTCGAGCCTGTTGTAATCTTCAAGAGTTATGTCCTTCCTGTTTCTATACTTTGACCAATCCATTCCACCGGTTCGAATAGCCGGCATTTTTTGAATCTGGAAAGTATTTTTATTTAAGAATTGAAATCCTTCTTCGATTGTATTTTGCAGCATTGTCACAATCGTCATCACGACAATGATCGAAAAGATTCCAACTACAACTCCTAAAACAGTTAGCGCAGTGCGCAGTTTATTAGTTAAGATTGATTGGAATGAAATCGAAAATAACTGATCAAAATTCAATTACTCATACCTCAACGATTCGACAGGATCTAACTTAGCAGCCATATATGCCGGCGCAAGCCCAGAAAGAACTCCTGTAAGCAATGCAACAACAAAAGCTATTACTACAGCATCAATTTGTACAGATGTTGGAATGAATTGATCTACAACCATGCTTAAGAGAACGGCTGCTAACAAACCAACTGCTCCGCCTACAAGACATATCGTAGATGATTCCAGTAAAAATTGCGCAAGTATAGTTCTTTTTTTAGCACCAATAGCTTTACGTATCCCAATCTCTCTTGTTCTTTCACGAACCGAGACAAACATTATATTCATAATTCCAATAGCTCCCACAAAAAGGGAGAGTCCGGTAATAAATAATCCTGCAATTTTAATAACACCAACAACAGAGTTATATTGTTCCATTAAAGCTTCCTGCTGATTTACGGTGAAATCATTTTCTTCATCATATTTTAATCCACGTACTTTACGCATCACACCAATTGCTTCGGCTTTAGTCTCTTCTATCATCGCCGGGTTTTGTGCGCGTACATTAATTGTAACACTTTGCCGGTGATGAGAGATAAAATTTTTAAAAATTGTACCTATAGGAATAAATGCCTGGTTATCAGGATTATATGAACCTAAAATAGAACTTCCCTGCTCATCTAATACGCCAACAACTTTAAAATTGGCCCCACCTATTTTTATCGTTTTATCAAGAGCATCTCCCCTCGGGAATAAATTTTTAGCAACTTCACTTCCTAATACAGCTACCTGCCTTGATGCATTACTTTCAATCTCGCTATAAAATCTACCCTGGTCAAATGTGAAATTCGTTGTTTTAACATAATCTGCATTCGATCCATTTAAAACGACATCATCTACTCTTCTGTCCTTGTATTTAATTATTTGTCTTGAACTTGTTACAGGCGCTACAGCCAGAGGAAGTTTAGCCAGTTCTTTAAATTTTTCGAAATCCTCCATGTCAATATTTCTTCTGTTTCTGAGCTTCCACCATTCCTGGTTTGTAAACCACGCCCATTTATCAATATATAGTACATCGGTACCCAGAGCGCTAATTCCTTTTTGGAATGAATTATCAATACCTTTTATGGCAGTAGACATCAAAACAACAACGGTAATCCCAATAAAAATACCAAGCATGGTTAAGGCGGAACGAATTTTATTCGCCCTGATTGCACGAAGAGCAATCAATAAGCCTTCTTTCAGTTCAAATAAAAAGTGTCTCATAGCTTAACTTTAAATGTTTTATTGTAAAATATTTTATACAAATATAATTTCAACACATTAATTTATTCCGTAGCAGAATTAACCTTCAATACTTTCCGGGATTCAACGCGCTCATCCTTTTCTACTAAGCCATCTCTCAATCTTATAATTCTCGCAGCGTGTTCAGCAATATATTCTTCGTGTGTAACAAGTATAATTGTATTACCTTTTTCATGCAGTTCCTGAAACAATCCCATTATTTCTTCGCCTGTTTTTGAATCCAGGTTTCCAGTTGGTTCATCTGCAAGAATAATTGAAGGTTGTGTAACTAATGCTCGTGCAACAGCAACTCTTTGTCTCTGTCCGCCTGAGAGCTCATTCGGCTTATGATGCATTCGGTCCCCAAGACCAACATCTATGAGTGCATGTTTCGCTTTTTCTCTTCTTTCTGAATAAGACATTCCTGCATAAACCAGAGGCAATTCAACATTATGAAGCGCATCTGAACGAGGAAGTAAATTAAATGTCTGAAAAACGAATCCTATTTCCTTGTTTCTTATTTTGGCCAGGTCATTATCGGTCATTGTGCTAACGCTTTCGCCTTTAAAATCATAAATACCTGACGTCGGAGTATCCAGACATCCCAGCATATTCATCAAGGTAGATTTACCGGAACCGGAAGGACCCATAATCGCCACATATTCATTCTTATCTATTCTTAAAGAAACATCTCTCAGTGCATGAACTTTTTCAAGACCGACCTCGTAAACTTTAGTTATGTGTTCAATATTGATGATATTCATTTTAAAACCCTGAATTACTTAGTTATTCACTATTTGTTCGTTTTCAAAACCTTTACGTTTATTATCAACACGCACTTTCGATCCATCTTCCAGTTCTCTTGATATCGCTCTATAACTTCCCGATACAACGCTTTCACCACCTTCCAAGCCTTCTTTAATCTCCAGATAATTATCATCGCTTATTCCGGTTTTTACAGGCACAACCTTCGCCTTTCCGTCTTTAACAATGAAAACAACTTCTGTTGGACCTTTATTATCCATATTCATTTCGTTTTTATCTTTATTTTCATTCTTGGTGCTGTCTTTCATATCTTTTCCCGGGATTTTCACATTTTCTCTTGTAGTTACACTTTGTATCGGCACACTAATTACATTTTCAACAGTCTCAGTTTGGATATCAGCATTACAGGACATACCGGGTCTGAGATTATCATCAAGATCAAAAAAGTTAATTTTTACCTCAAAGTTTACTACCTGTTCCTGAGTTCCTAAACCAGAAGATTGAGCACTGTTTCCAATTTCCGTTACCATGCCGCGAAATTCACGATCGCCAAAAGCATCTACTTTAATTGTTGCCGTATCACCTATAGAAACGAGCACAACATCATTTTCATCCACGTCAACTACAGCCTGCATACTACTCAAATTAGAAACAGTCATAATATTTGTACCCTGACTAAATCCACTTCCAAGCACCCTATCTCCTAATTGAACATTTAACTGTGTAACCGTACCCGCCATTGGAGCGTAGATTGTGGTTTTATATAACGTTTCCAACACCTCTCTTAACTGTGCTTTACTCTGCAAAACATTTGCCTGTGCCTGTTCATAGGAAGCTTTAGCTGATTCATAATTGCTCTGAGCTGTTTCAAATTCGGAATCACTTGCCAACCCCTTACTGTGTAATTCCTTAGCACGATCAAATTCCAAAGACAACTTGTTTAGCTCAGCCTCTCTGATTTTTAATGTGGCTTCAGAACCTTTTAGATTTGCTTCTAGCCTGTCTTTTTGTGCCTGATATTGATCGCCCTTGATCTGTATCAGCAAATCGCCTTTCTTTACTTTGTCTCCTTCTTTAACCGGTAGATTTATTATTTCTCCTGTTACCTCCGGAGTTATAATAACTTTAAATTCAGGATCAATATTTCCTGTTGCAGTAACGGTTTGTGTGATATTTCTCTTTTCAACTTTTTCAGTTTGTACGAGAACGATTTCTTCCTTACCACTACCGATAAGCGTAATTATTATAAAGATTGCAACAAGCAACCCGATTGATCCAAAGATGATTAATTTCTTTTTCGATTTTTTATTCGATTTAGCCATTGGCGTAATCTCCTCTTAATTTAATTATTCAAATTTTGAGTAGTCTAATATTCCCAGGTAATATTTTAATTGTTCACTTAGTACTATGTAAGCGAATTGTGCATTGATTAAATCCGTTAATGCAGTCGTATAATTTGAATTGGCAATTAACACATCCAGTAATTTCCCGGAGCCAAGAGAGTATTTTTCCTGTTCGATTTTTAAATTCTCTTCTGCAGATGCAACATTACTTTCGCTCACCTTCAAGCCTTTTTGCGCTGCCTGAAGATTTAAGAAAGTTGTGTTGAGTTGTCTTTTAATATCTCTCTGTAAATCATTTAAATCAATTTCTTTATTCTTAGCGTTCACTTCAGCATATTGAACACTGTTGTCAATTGCCCAGCCGCGGAAGATCGGAATGCTGAGTGTTAATCCAAATGAGAGCGTTTTAGAATTATCTATCTGAGATAATTTATCGCCTCTCCACGTGTAGTATCCATTTGCTGTAAGACTTGGCAAATGTCCCGATCTTGCGATTGTTACAGCATCAAGAGAGCTTTCCAGACTAAGCTGGGCGCTCTTATAATCGAGTCTGTTATTCAACGCTTCATTAAC
>Ga0315536_1000396_pt1 | contig 21927 bp, 21 predicted proteins | sample SalMarSW160230MG_FD_203093 | JGI IMG/M metagenome (GOLD analysis project Ga0315536, IMG submission 203093) | Salt marsh sediment microbial communities from the Plum Island Ecosystem LTER, Massachusetts, United States - Salt Marsh Sediment SW1602-30 ...
GATCGCCCTTTTCCGGTATCGCCCACGACAGGAAATTGACCAAGGAAGAACTGATTCGCGCCGTACGCTTCATGGTGGCGGCGGAATACGAGGCCGTCCAAATGTACATGGCGCTCGCGGAGTCGACCGACAACAAGCTCGCCGTCGAAGTGTTGAAGGATATCGCCGACGAGGAACGCGTGCATGCCGGCGAGTTCCTCCGGCTGCTCCACGAACTGGCCCCCGACGAAAAGAAGTTTTATGACGAGGGTTCGGCCGAAGTCGAAGAAGAAATCGCGAAGCGAAAGTAGGCATCGGCATTGCGCCCAAAAATGGACAGGGACGCCCCATGATCCTTGCAATCGCCTCCGGAAAGGGCGGGACCGGAAAAACAACCGTAGCCGTAAATCTGGCGCGCGCGTTCGAATCCGAAGTACAGCTTCTGGATTGCGACGTGGAGGAGCCAAACGCGCACCTCTTCCTCCGTGGCGGAGCGCCCGCCGAGGAAATCGTCACCCTGCCCGTCCCGGAGTTCGACGAAACACTGTGTGATTCCTGCGGCGAATGCGGCCGGTTTTGCGCGTACCATGCCATCCTGGCGTTCCTGAGCAAACCGGTGCTGATCCCCGAGATGTGCCATTCCTGCGGCGGATGCATGCTGGTTTGCCCGCGCAAGGCCATCCGCGAGGTCGAGCGGCGGGTTGGCGTGATCCGGGAAACACGGTCGCGGAACATCCACCTGATATCGGGAAGCCTGGATGTCGGAGGTGCAATGTCGCCGCCGCTGATCCGCGCGGTGAAGGACCGCATCCGCGCGGGAACGCCTGCGATCATCGATTCCCCGCCGGGAACCTCGTGTCCGGTGATCGCCGCCTTACGGGGCGCGGATTTCGTCCTGCTGGTCACGGAACCCACCCCCTTCGGCCTGCACGACCTGACCCTCGCCGTCGAGACGGTCCGGACGATGGGGATTCCCTTCAGCGTGGCTGTCAACCGGGTCGGGATCGGAGACGACCGGGTGCATCGGTATTGCCGGGAGGAAGGAATTCCGATCCTGTTGGAAATCCCGGACGACCGGCGGATCGCCGAGGCATATTCCCGGGGCGAGCTTATCGTCGAGGCGCTGCCGGAATATCGCGCCATGTTCGCAGGGTTTCTCGGAAAATTAATGGAAAAGAAAACCATCGCGGGCAGGTAAAATGAAAATCGTGTACATCTCAGGAAGTCCTAGAAAAAAGAGCAACACGGATTACCTTTTACACCTTGCCCTATCGATAACCGGCGGTCAATTATTAAAGCTTTCGGATTATGGGATTGCGCCATGCCGGTCTTGCTGGGCATGTCAACGCACGGGCCAATGCGCGATTGACGATTCGTTTCGGAGGATCATTACGCCCGCGCTCCTCGACAGCGATGCGATCGTACTGGGAAGTCCGGTGTATTTTAACAACGTGTCCGGCCCCCTTAAAACATTGATGGATCGCACCTTTTCCATCAAGGGCGGCCTAAAAAACAAAATTGGCGGAGCGATCGTGGCCGGCCGAAGATACGGTCTGGAAAGCGCGCTTACGGCCATGCAAGCCTTTTTTCTTAAACACGAGATGATACCGGCGAACAGGGGCGTATGCGGATTGGCCTACAACGCGGGAGACATCGAGCAGGATCAGGAAGCCATAGAATCAACAAAACGATTGGCGAAACGCATACAGGAATTGGACGGAATGCTCGGACGCGGGCGATAGAAGCGCAAGCCGTTCCGGCATGGAAACGTCTTGATCGCGGACAGAGCGCTCGAACGCCGAGCGCATTTTCGCAGCATGATTCATTATATCCTATCTATCGGGAGACGAAAACGTGAACACAGAAAAAACGGGCAAATGGGATGTAGTGGTTGTGGGGGGCAGCGCCGCCGGCGTAACGGCGGCCATCACCGTTCGCAGGCACTATCCCGACAAGAAAGTGCTGATCCTCCGCAAAGAGGCAAAAGTATCCATCCCCTGCGGCATCCCGTATATCTACGGGACCCTCGGTGATCCGGACAAGAACCTGATTCCGGATGCCCTGCTGGAAGCGAACAAGATCGATTGGCAGGTGGCGGCCGTTGAATCCATCGACCGGAAAGCGAAAACCGTCTCGAGCAGCCAGGGCGTTGTGGAGTACGACCGCTTGATCCTGGCGACCGGATCGCTTCCCACCCGGCCCCCCATCCCCGGAATCGATCTCGAAGGGGTGTTCGCGGTTGAAAAGGACGTGGAGTATTTGCGGAGGCTGCAGAAGGAATTAGGGAACGCGCGGCACGTGGTAATCATCGGCGGAGGATTCATCGGCATCGAGTTCGCCGACGAGATACACAAAAACGCAGGCAAACCCGTCACGGTCATCGAGATGGAAACCAACTGCCTGAACCTGGCCTACGATCCGGAATTCTGCGACGAGATGGAAAAACTGCTGGTCTCGCGCGGAGTAGAGATTAAAACCTCCACCGTGGTGAAGGCCATGGAAGGCAACGGGCGCGTTCGATCCCTACGGTTGCAGGACGGCAATGCCGTAGAGGCGGACCTCGTAATTCTTGGCATCGGATCCCGCTCGAATGCCGACTTGGCCAAGGCGAGCGGATTGGAGATCGGGGCCACCGGGGGAGTCGCGGTGGACCGGAACATGCGCACATCGGATCCTTCCATTTTCGCCTGCGGCGATTGCACGGAAAAAGTATCCTTCTTCGGCGGGCACGCCTGCCTTCTGAAACTGGCGTCCATCGCCGAACTGGAAGCGCGGATAGCCGGAGCGAATTTATATGGAATCCGCCGCGAGAGTGCGGGAACTCTTGGGGTCTGGTGCACTGCCGTCGGTCCGCTGGCCCTGGGAACCGCCGGGTTGACCGAAACCGCCGCCAAGAAACTGGGGTACAAGGTGGTGTGTTCCAGCGTGGAAGGCCCCAATCGCCACCCGGGGAGCATGCCGGGCGCGGCGTCCACGAAGCTCAAGCTGGTATTCGAAGCCAACTCCGGCGTGCTGATCGGCGGACAAATCCGCGGCGGCGACAGCGTCGGCGAGATGACCAACATCGTCGCGGCCTGCGTTCAGAAGAAAATGACGGTGGAGGACATCGCCACCTTCCAGATGGGAACCCACCCGGCCCTGACCGCCTCGCCGATCGCCTACCACATCGTGAACGCGGCCGAGATAGCCGACCAGCGTTTGCGAAAGGGGACGTGATCCATGCCGACCTACGAATATCAATGCACTTCCTGCGGGGCGCGATTCGAGCGCTCGCAGAAGATCGCCGACGATCCGGTGACCGAGTGCCCCGCGTGCCATGGAGCCGTACGTCGGCTTATCAGCCGCGGTACGGCCTTCGTGGTCAAAGGCGCCGGTGAGTCCTCCCCCCGGAGAAATGCCGGCGGCTGTTCGCTGGAATCGGCGGGCCGGACCTGCTGCGGACGGGAGGAACGCTGCGGGAAACCGGCCTGCGGGAGTGAATCGTGACCGGGAGTGAACCCCGTTACGCCTTCGGCCCTGTTCCCTCGCGGCGTCTCGGAAAGAGCCTGGGGTTGAATAACATTCCGCCCAAGACGTGCACCTATTCCTGCGTCTACTGCCAGGTGGGCCGAACCACAGCGCTGGGAATCGATCGGCGTTCCTTCCATGAACCGGAAGCGATCTTTCGCGACGCCCGCGGAATGGTGGAGAAAGCCCGACATCAAGGCGAGCGGATCGACTATCTGACCTTTGTGCCGGATGGGGAACCCACGCTGGATGTCAGCCTTGGCAGGATGATTTCTTTGTTGAAACCGTTGGACATCCCTATCGGCGTGATCACGAACAGTTCGCTGGTATGGCGGGAAGATGTGCGGGAGGAACTGGCGGAAGCGGATTGGGTTTCACTGAAAATCGATTCCACGCAGGAAGCGGTCTGGCGGTCGATCCACCACCCCGCCAGACCGCTTCGGCTGGATTCGATCCTCGATGGAATGCTTGCCTTTGCAAAAGATTATCCGGGAAGGCTGGTTTCGGAAACCATGCTGGTGGAGGGGCTTAACGACAGCGGCGACAGCCTGCGCGGTATCGCCGATTTCCTTGTCCGGTTGCATCCGCACACAGCCTATCTGAGCATTCCCACCCGGCCTCCCGCGGAAAACTGGGTTCGTTGCCCGGGGGAAGAGACCCTTAACCGTGCGTATCAGATCCTGGCCGAAAAAACGGAGCGTGTGGAATTTTTAATCGGATACGAGGGAAACGCCTTCGCCGTAACCGGCGACATCGCGGAAGACCTCCTGAATATCATCGCCGTGCATCCCATGAGAGCGGAAGCCGTAAACGCCGTTCTCTCCCGGGCCGGAGCCACGTGGACTCTGGTGGATCGGCTGATGGCCCGGGGCGATCTCATCGAGACAAGCTACGCGGGGCATAGATTCTTTCTACGACGTTACAAGGAATATCTTCATACGGGAAAGGGGCCTTCGACATGATGTTCACCTTAATCATTGTCTTTACTTTGCTCGGATCGGTCTGCTCGATTGGTCTCGCCGCATTGGTACTCCTCTTCAAAGGGAAAAACCTCTCGCGGGTTACGGCTGTGTTAATCCCTTACGCCATCGGCACACTGTTGGGGGCGGCGTTTTTCGGGATGATCCCGCATGCGCTGGAGCAAGCCGATGCCGATGCGGTCCTCCCCGCCGTGCTGGCCGGAATCCTGCTCTTCTACCTGATCGAGAAGCTGGCGTTGTGGCGGCATTGCCACAACCAACCGTGCGAAATCCACACCCAGGCCGGGACACTTATTCTGATCGGTGATTCCCTGCACAATTTCGTCGACGGGGTGGCGATTGCCGTCGCGTTTGCCTCTTCTGTTCCCCTCGGCATTGCGACCTCCGTCGCCGTCATCGCCCACGAAGTGCCCCAGGAAGTCGGCGATTTCGCGATCCTGCTGGAGAGCGGTTTTTCCAGGTCCCGCGCGCTGCTGTTCAATCTCCTTTCCAGTCTGACGGCGCTGGTGGGGGCCGTGTTGACATACTACCTGCTGCCCGTCGCGCAATCCTTGGCGCCGTATCTGCTCTCCGTATCCGCAGCGAGCTTCATCTATATCGCCCTGGCGGACCTTATCCCGGGGCGCCGGTCCGACAGCGGGCTGCGCAGCCTCCTGTGGGAACTGCCGTTGATCGCACTCGGGATCGCGACGATCGTCGCTTTCCATTTGGGGAACGGGCACTGAGCCGGAACAACCATGGACAGCCAAGAGAAAAGAGAATCATGAAGGAACTGGTGGTCATCAGCGGCAAGGGCGGAACCGGCAAGACCAGCCTGGCGGCGTCGCTGGCCGTCCTGTCCGGACGCTCCGTCATCGCCGATTGCGACGTGGACGCCGCGGACCTGCATCTGATCCTCTCGCCGCAGGTTCGCGAGCGCCGGGATTTCCTGTCCGGCAACGAAGCGGTCATCCGGGAGCAGGACTGCCTTGGCTGCGGAGAGTGCCTGTCTCTGTGCCGGTTCGATGCGGTGAAAAGAAAGAACGGTCCCGACGGGAAGGCCGTGTACACCATCGACCCGGCCTCCTGCGAAGGATGCGGTGTGTGCGTCCGGTTCTGCCCGCCGCAAGCGATCGATTTCCCGGAGCGGCTGTGCGGGGAGTGGATGGTTTCGGATACGCGCGCCGGTCCGATGGTGCACGCCCGGTTGAATATCGCGGCGGAGAATTCCGGCAAGCTGGTCTCCACCGTGCGCCGGGAAGCCCGCCGCATCGCCGGGGAGGAAAATCGATCGTTGATCCTGGTCGACGGACCGCCGGGGATCGGCTGCCCGGTAATCGCCTCGGTGACCGGCGCCACAAAGGTGTTGATCGTGACGGAACCGACCGTCTCGGGGGAACACGATCTGGAACGGGTCCTGGCCCTGGCGCGGCACTTTAAAATTCCAGCCGCGGTGTGCGTGAATAAATGGGATTTGAACGGCGCAATGACGGAACGGATCGAAAAGAAAGCCGCGGAAGCGGGCGCGCGTGTCACGGGCCGCATCCGCTACGACCAATCGGTAACATCCGCCCAAATGCAGGAAAAGGCGGTGGTGGAAACGCCGTCGCCCTGCGCCGAGGATATCCGGCGTATTTGGAAAGAACTTGACCTCCAGGAGGATTAATCAAGACATGGGATGCAAGGATCCGGAAGGGTTTTCCCCAAAAGCGCAGGACCATTCGCAGAACCCACGCCATCAGGGAAGGCTGAAGGAATTCCACGGACATGCGCGCATCACCGGCCCGTGCGGCGATACGATGGAATACTGGCTGAACGTCCGGGATGAAAAAATCAGCGACATATCGTTTATCACCGACGGATGCGGAGCTTCTCTGGCATGCGGAAGCATGACGGCGAGCTTGGCCGGGGGCAAGCGCGTGGGAGATGCCGCGGCCATTCAGCAACCCGATATTCTTGCGGCGCTTGGCGGTCTCCCCCGGGAATCCGAGCATTGCGCCCTTCTGGCGGCCAATACGCTTCAAGCGGCATGCGCGGATTATCTTTCCCGGCGGGATCAACCCCACGAAACAGCGCCTCGGGAAAATGAATCCTCAGGCGAGTCCAGCGGCGGCTCGCAGCCCATCGCCGCCATGCGGCTGGAGGGAGAGAGCGAAAAGGATTTTATAGAACGGCGGGCGCTTCACGCCCGGCTCTCCCGCATCCGGCGAAAAGTCATCGTGCTCTCGGGCAAGGGAGGCGTCGGGAAAAGCACGATAGCCGTCAACATCGCCGTCGAGCTGGCCCGGTCTGGAAAACGCGTCGGGTTATTGGATGTGGATTTGCACGGCCCCAGCGTTCCCACCCTGCTGGGATTGGAGAAGGAAACGATCCGCGGCGGCGCGGAAGGCATGCTGCCCGCCGAGGTGGACGGCTTGAAGGTCATGTCGATCGGATTCCTGTTGGACAATCCCGACGCCGCGGTCATCTGGCGCGGGCCGGCGAAAATGGGCGCGATCAAACAATTCCTTCAGGACGTGGCGTGGGGCGATCTGGACTACCTGATCATCGATTCGCCGCCGGGAACCGGGGATGAGCCTCTCTCGGTCTGCCAGTTGGTCTGCCCATTGGACGGCGCGGTGATCGTCACCACCCCGCAGAAAGTCGCCGCGGTGGATGTGCGCAAATCCATCACCTTTTGCCGACAGCTCCGCGTCCCGGTGCTCGGCGTGGTGGAGAACATGAGCGGGTTCGCCTGCCCGAAGTGCGGTGAGATCACCCAGATCCTGCCTTCCGGCGGCGGCCGGCGCATCGCGGTGGATATGTCCGTCCCCTTTCTGGGCGCCATCCCCATGGATCCGAAGATCGCCGAAACTTGCGACAACGGCCGCGTATTCATCCGCCAGTACGCCGGTTCGCCGGCGGCGAAGATCATGCGGGAGATCATCCGGCCGATCAGGAAATTAGCGGATGCAAACGGGCTCAAGCACGAATCGAAAACCATTCCTTCCAAGGAGAGTATCCCAATGCGAATCGCAATACCTTTGGCAGACGGAAAACTTACCACGCATTTTGGCCACTGCGCATCCTTTGCCCTGATCGATGCGGACTGCTCGGAAAAGAAGATCCTCAAGCGTGAAGACATCGACGCTCCCGCGCATGAGCCGGGCCTGCTGCCGCCGTGGCTGGCGGAGCACGGGGTCAAGACGATCATCGCCGGCGGCATGGGGCAGCGCGCCCAGAACCTTTTCCAGCAGCATGGTATTCAGGTCATCGTGGGCGCCCCGGCCGAGACGCCGGAGAAGCTGGTCTCCGATTACCTCGCCGGGACGCTGCAACCGGGGGAAAATGTCTGCGATCACTGATCACTCCAGCGCCTCGAAATCGGCGTTTGACCATACGGGATGCCTGTTCTGCGGGGAAAAAAATCTTTTTTCTCTGAAGCTGGATTTCCATGCCGACTCTGAAAACGGCGTGCGGGCGCATTTCAAACCCCATACGGGGTTCCAGGGATACGCCGGCGTGATGCATGGCGGTGCCGTCGCAGGAGTGCTGGATGCGGCTATGACCCATTGTCTGTTCCACGCCGGGGTGCGGGCCGTGACCGGCGATCTGCACGTCCGCTTTATTAAACTCGTGCCTTGCAACGGAGAACTGGACGTGCGCGCATGGATCGTGTCCGCCAAGCCTCCGCTGTACCACATGAGGGCGGAGTTATCAAAGGACAACACGATGCTGGCTTGGGCAGAGGCGAAATTCTTAAAGGAAGGCCGGTTGGAAACGCCATGAACCGAAAAAGCTTGCCGCCTCGTCAATCCGCGAATTACCGGATGCGTGCCGGACAAAATCCGGACGCCCCCCGCGGTTTGCCCACGGAGGACGATCATGCCGATGTCTGATCACACCCGCCGCTTGCGGCAGTGTATCGGGCGCGACCTGCTGATGAGCCCCGCCGCGGCCGCCTGCATCCGTGACCCGCAGGGCCGCATCCTCCTACTGCGGCGCAGCGATGGAGAAAACTTGTGGAGTTTCCCCGGCGGTGCGATCGAGCCGGGCGAGTCAGCCGGCCGGGCGGTCGTGCGCGAGGTGCTTGAAGAAACCGGGTTGCACGTCGAGCCGGAGGGGTTGATCGGCGTGTATACCGACCCGGCCTACATTTTTGCGTATCCCAATGGAGACCGGGTGCAGCCGATCGTGATCTTTTTGGAATGCCGGATCACGGATGGCGAACTCCGGCCGGACATGGACGAGATCGTGGACGCGCAGTATTTCGGGCCCGGCGATGAATTGCCGCCGCTTCTCCCCTGCTGCGTCGCCAAGGCCCGGGACGCGTTCGCTTTTGAAGGACGGTCTTTTTTCCGGTGAGGCGGATGCGGGATAGGCTGCGGCATCATCACCGGATGCCGCAGGACGGGGACAATCGGCGCGAGCCCGGATCGTTCCGCCGGGAAAAGCATCGACGGCAATAACTCATGAATAAGGAAACGTCAACGCCCAAAGCAATGACCATCTGGGGAATCGGCCCCCGGCTGATCCTGCTTGCCGCCCTGTATTCCCTTCCGGTCGCGATCGCGCAATGGATCGGGTATCCGCGCTTCCTCATCCAGGGCGTACCCGATGCGGTCTTTGCGGTCTTGGGATCGGCGCTGATCGCCATCGGCATTCCGATCTGGATCTGGGCCTCCCGCACCGTGGATTCCGCCTACGACGAGGATCTCCTCGCCACGCAAGGGGTGTATGCCCTCTGCCGGCATCCCATTTATGGAACGGCGGTATGCTTTGTGTTGCCCGGCGTCCTTTTATTTTTCCGCTCCTGGTTGCTGCTTGCGATCCCTCTGGCCGCATATCTTTTCTGCAGGCTGCTTCTCCGCAAAGAAGAAGACCACCTTCGCCGGAAATTCGGCCAGGCCTACCGGGATTACGAAAAATCCGTCCCGGTGTTGTTCCCCCAGGTGTGGAAGGCGGTCGGATGCTTTTTCTATCCGCTGCCGACCGTCCGGCTCGAGGAGAACGTATTGGCCGTTCGGGATGGGGACGCCAACATGTTCCTCTACACCGACGGCCGGCATGCGGTTGCGATCGATGCCGGATATTCCGCCAAGGGAATAGCCAAGGAGCTGAGACAGCTCGGGGTGGATCCCGCTTCCGTGACCCATCTGTTCCTGACCCATACGGATTTCGATCATGCCGGCGGGCTTTCGCTGTTTTCCCGCGCGCAGATATTCCTCTCACAGGCGGAGGAGCAGATGATCGACGGCCGCACCGCCCGGTTCCCAGGGCTTTACCGCAACCCACGAATTTCGCGGCCTTATATACTATTGCAGGACGGCGATCTTGTGACCGTAGGGAAGATCCGCGTCCGTGCCGTTGCCACACCCGGCCACACGCCCGGATCCATGTCTTTCCTGATGGATGAAAAGGTGCTCTTTACGGGCGATACCCTCCGCTTGCAGAACGGGCGGGTGGATACGTTTTATGAACTCTTGACCATGGACCGGGAAGCCCAAAAGAAATCCATCCGCAAGCTGGCGGCGCTGCAGGGCATTCAGTTGTTATGTACCGCCCACACCGGCTGCACAAGGGCGGTCGACGATTCATGGAAACGGTGGCGTTGAAACGGGCGGACCGCGGGAAAGATGCCGGCCGAAGGCGGCGTCGGGGACAGCGCTGTGCCCCCGCCGGAGGAGCGGGAGCGTTGGGCGCCAACCATCGGACCGTCCTTGGCGGAGGCCGCCCATTCCGCACCGAAGGACGGATTCCATGCACGCCGGCTTTTACCGGCCGCCTCCCGAGCGACGGTTTTCGCGTTTGCGCGCGGCCTGGTGACGCAGGGAGGAAACCATGAAAAAAGCGATACGGTTCGGTCTGATTCACATCACATGGCCGATCATCATCGCCCAGTACATCCTCGCCTTCTTCGTCTACAAGCTTCCCGGTTGGCTACCGCTTCAGATCATCGGCTGGGGCATTTGGTTGCTGTCGGCGATCTTCGGTATCGCGCCCATCTTCATCCTCGGCCGGCGGGGCGGCGTCCCCAAGGGGAAAAGCTACGTTGCGACGACGCGTCTGGTGGATACCAGCCTGTATGCCGTCGTTCGGCACCCCCAATACCTCGCGGGGATCCTGTTCTGCGTTTCCATGATGCTGTTGGCGCAGCAGGGAGTGGTGATCCTGCTGGGGCTGATCGCCTCGATCCTCCTGTACTTCGATATCCAATCCGCCGACCGGGAAGGGGTCGGGAAATTCGGCGAGGAGTACCGCAGCTATATGCGGCGGGTTCCGCAGCTGAATTTCATACTCGGCGCGCTGCGGCTGTTTCGAGACCAGCGCACGCCGGAAAAAGAGGAACCTCCCTCCGGGAGCTCATAAGGGAAAAATGCGCCGACGGCTTAATAGGATAGGCTGGATCCTCTTCCCTCCCGATCATTGTAGAATCGGCTGCATGCTTTCCCGCACCTTCCGCAAACGCGGACCATCCATTCCGGAACATGCTCCGGCGGAAAAAAGATGGATCCCTTTCCGGTGGCGGCGCCCGAAGAAAAGACTCTGCGATCGGATGCGGTCGGTTCCGGCCGCTCTCCTTTGCGGGCTGCTGTGCGGATGCGCGGCGTCCGGTTTCCCGGCCGCCTCACCCGTTCCCGATGCCGCCGCGGAAACCGCATCGCCGAGTCCGTTTCTCCCGCAGACGGAAACCGCTTCCGCATCGCCGAATCCGATGCCTTCCCCCCGGCATACGGATACGCCGTCACCTTCACCCTTCCCGGAGGAGATACCCATGACGCCCACCGCTGATAATCCGCTTGTGATCACAATTCTCTATAACAACATCCCTTCTGACCCGCGCCTGCAAACCGACTGGGGATTTGCCGCGCTGGTTGAATATCGCGGCGAGATTCTGTTGTTCGATACCGGCGGCAACGGGCAGATCCTGATGCAGAATATAAAAATATTGGAACTCGATCCCGCCCGTGTGCGGCATGTTATGATTTCGCACGCCCACAGCGACCACACCGGCGGATTGAATGCGTTCCTGGATGCCGCATCGAGGCCGCCGGTGTTTCTGCTTTCCGAGTTCGGCGCGTCGTTCCTCCAATCCGTGAAGCAGCGCACGGAGGTGGTCGAAGCCGAACCCGGAATGCAAGTTGCTGAAAATATCCTAACCACCGGCAACGTCGGCGGGAGCATCCCCGAGCAATCCCTGGTCATCCGGACGGGAAAAGGATTGGTCGTGATCACCGGCTGCGCCCACCCGGGGATCGTGCGGATCGTGGAGAAAGCCGTCGCACTGACCGGGGATCCCGTGTATCTTGTGTTGGGCGGCTTTCACCTGCGCGATATGAGCGACGCGCAGATTGCCGCTATTCTCGGCGACTTCCGGCGCCTGGGCGTGCAGAAAGCCGCGCCGTCGCACTGCACGGGCGATCGCGCCATCGCGATGTTCGCCGATGAATACGGCGAGGATTTCCTGCGCACCGGGGCGGGAAGCATCATCCGCCTGGGGGAATGACCGGCGGCGGACGGGAGCGCGTGACGGGCCTTGCCGCGGGCCGGGCTTGAACGGGATGACGTCCACACCGGGAGAAAATAAAGGAACATGACAAACGACCCGTCCGATCAGCCGATCCAGAACCCAAAGCGCAGTCCGCTTACAAGCTGGGCGTTCGTCGCCGCGCTCCTGGGCGCCGGCGCCGTGCCCTGCCCGGATTGCGGCATGCCGCTGGCGTGGCACCTTTGGCCGTTGGCCATGCTGGTGATTGCCGTGAAAGTCATTGCCCACCGTACCCGGACCTGTCCGAAGGGGATACCATCCCCGGAACCGGCTGTCACGAGCCCGGAGCGGAAAGAACCGTGACATTCGATTGTGTGATTCCCGGGTGCTTCCGCCTGCGTCACCCGATTCGAAAAAGAGTCCGCGGATTCCGTCAGGCCGGGAAGGATGCGGTTCGGTCCGGGCCGGGAAAAAAGGGGGTGTTCAAGTGCGTGATGATTTCGGTTCCGGAGTCTTCCGGTATGCGCCGGTATCTTTTTTTTCTGATGATCCTTTTCGTCGGAACGCATTGTGCGCTTCCTTCCCGGATCGCCCGCGCCCGGACCGGGGTGCCGGTCGTGCATGCCGTCCTGTTCCACTCGCCGATGTGCAGTTTTTGCAGTGAAATCATCGATGAGGCGTTGCCGCCGCGGATACAAAAATACGGCGGCCAATTGGAGATTCTGTATGTCAATATCGAGGCCGCCGCAGGCATGCGACTGTATCAGGCGGCGCTGGGAGCCTACCAGACCGCCGGCGGCATACCCGTTCTCTTCATCGATGACACCGTGTTAAGGGGCAATGCCATCCCGGAGGAGTTGCCGGGAATCGTGGAGGATTACCTGGAGCAAGGCGGCAAGGATTGGCCGGATATCCCCGGCCTTGAGGCATACCGGGAATCCATGAATGCAACCGCCACGCTCTCCCCGACGAAAACCGCACCGCCGCTCACCCCGACCTTCGCTTCCGTTCCGTCCGCCCAGAACCGGGACGGCGGCGGACGGGCCGTACGGATCCTTCTTTTCTTCTCGCCGACCTGCAGTCATTGCCGCTACGTGCAAACCCAGGTGCTGCCCCCGATCCGGGAGCGGTTCGGGGAGCAGCTGGATGTGGCCGAGATCGACACCCGCACCGAGACGGGGTACGCCCTGTATGAATCCACACTCGCGTTTTTCGGCCTCGATCGGGCCGGCGTGCCGTTCCTGGTCATCGGCCGACAATTTCTGCTGGGATCGGATGAGATCGAGGAATTTCTGCCCCTGTTAATCGAACAGGCGTTGGCGCAGGGCGGAGTCGACTGGCCCGAAGTTCCCGGTGTCAGGGAATATCTTGCCGCGGGAGCGGAAACCCCAAGCTCCGATTCCGTGACCGGCCTTCTGACCCGGATCCGGGCCAACCTTGCCCGTGATCCGGCGGGCAACGCCGTATCGATCGCCGTTTTGGCCGGTATGCTTGTTGTGCTGGGAGCGGGCATTGTACAGGTTCGAACGTCTTCCGGCACTTCCACCACGCGCGTTCCCGCATGGGTCGTCCCGATGGTGTGTCTTATCGGGCTGGGTGTGGCAGGCTACCTGGCCTACATCGAGGTCTTCCGGGTGGAAGCCTTCTGCGGCCCGGTCGGGGATTGCAACACCGTGCAGCAGAGTCAATACGCCAGGCTGTTCGGCATCCTTCCCATCGGCGTGCTGGGGGGGTTCGGCTATGCCGCGATCCTGGCGGCCTGGACCGTATCGAAAACCGCCCGCGGGCGATGGGCGGCCCTGGCCGACCTAGCGGTTTTTGCGTTGGCCACGTTCGGTTTCCTGTTCTCCATCTATCTCACGTTTCTCGAGCCGTTCGTTATCGGGGCTTCGTGCCTATGGTGCCTTTCCTCGGCAGTCCTGATGACGGCGCTCTTTGGAGCAAGTCTGCATCCCGGCGAAGCCGCCGTCCGCGTGCTGGCTCCGGATGCCGGTTAAAATCCCAGGAGGTGTCCGCATGGAACTCCCGCCCGCCGTCCGCCGCAGAATTCTCGGCTTCCAACGGCAGGAAATCACCGAGTACCATATCTACCGCAATATCGCCGGGCAAATGCGCGATTCGGAAAACCGCCGCGTCCTGGAACAAATCGCGGAAGACGAACGCCGGCATGCCGGGGATTGGCGGAAATACACGGGAGTCGATGCCGCTCCCGATCGGCTGGCCATCGTAAGATACACGCTCCTCAGCCGTTTGCTGGGATTCACCTTTGCGATCAAGCTGATGGAAAGCGGCGAAGAACAGGCGCAAAAAAACTACGAGGAACTTCGGCCGTCCGTCCCCGAGATCGATGCCTGGATCCGCGACGAGGACAGCCACGAGCACAAGCTGCTGGAGATGCTCGATGAGGAAGGCCTGCGCTACGTCGGGTCGGTGGTCCTCGGGCTGAACGACGCGCTGGTGGAACTGACCGGCGCGCTGGCGGGGTACACGCTTGCACTGCAGAACACCAAGCTCATCGCCCTCACCGGCCTGATCACCGGGATCGCCGCGGCGCTTTCGATGGCCACCTCGGAATACCTTTCCACCCGCGCGGAGAAAAGCGCCAAGCATCCGGTGCGGGCAGCGGTCTACACCGGCATCGCTTATATCCTGACCGTCGCCCTGCTGATCGCTCCCTACCTGCTCTTCGGCAATTACTTCCTGGATCTGGCGATCGCGCTGATCAGCGGGGTGCTGGTCATCGCGGCGTTCAATTACTACATCTCCGTGGCCAAGGGCGAATCCTTCCGGGCACGCTTCTTCGAGATGACGGGCTTGAGTTTGGCTGTAGCCGGATTCTCCTTCCTGATCGGTTTTCTCATCCGCGAATTCTTAGGGATTGATATATGAAAAACATTTTTAACGCTCTTTTCGATCGTATGCGCAGGAACCATTTTGCTTCCATCCGATGGATCGTGGTCTGCGGCTTCGGGCTCCTTCTGCTGACGGGCTACGGGAAGGCCTCGGCGGCATCCCTCATCCTCCCGCCCGGCGGCGCGGCGGACAGCGGGTCGCCCGATCCGGTGTACATTTACATGTTCTGGGGCGATGGCTGCCCGCATTGCGCGCAAGCCAAACCCTTTCTGGAGTCGCTCACCCGGCAGAATCCGCGGATTGTCCTGCGCATGTATGAAATCTATTACATCGAGGAAAACCACGCGGTCTTCGAAGCGGTCTGCCGGGCCGTCGGTTTCGAACCGCGATATGTGCCGACGATCATCATCGGGACCCGTTACTGGGAAGGGTACAGCGATCAGATCGCGCAGGAAATCCAAACCGTCGTCAATACCTGCCTGCAAAACAGCTGCCCGGACGCCGGGGCGGGCATCGTCGCGCCGTTGCCGACCGCTTTCCCGACCGCCGCGCCGACTCCCGCCCACCCGGCCGACCCAACCGCCGAGGCCGCGGAGGATTCCACTCCAACCGATGCGATCACCCTGCCGTTGATCGGCACGGTGGATCTTACGACGCAGTCTCTGGCGGTCAGCACTCTGCTGATCGCCCTGGTGGACGGCTTCAATCCCTGTTCGGTATGGGTCTTGACAATGCTCCTGGCGCTTACACTGCACACCGGCTCACGCCGCAAGGTGCTCCTGATCGGTGTAATCTTCCTCACCGTCACCGCCGCCATCTACGGGCTGTTCATCACCGGCCTGTTCACCATGTTCACCGTGCTCAGCTTCACCGGATGGATCCAGGTGATCGTGGCGCTGGTGGCGCTGGTGTTTGCCCTGGTCAACATTAAAGATTACTTTTGGTACAAGGAAGGCGTCTCCTTCACGATCTCCGATTCGAAAAAACCCGGGCTGGCCCAGCGCATGCGCGCGCTGATGGATCCGGACCGCTCCTTTTGGAGCCTGGCGGGGGGGACGGTGTTGTTATCGGCCGGCGTCTCGCTGGTGGAATTTTCCTGCACCGCAGGTTTCCCCGTGCTGTGGACGAATCTACTGGCCGCTCAGGGAGCCGGTACCGCCGCCTTCCTGCTGCTGTTGCTCCTGTATCTCATCATCTATCAAGCGGATGAAATGGTAATCTTCGGCGCTGCGGTCTATTCGCTGCGGGCCAGCCGGCTGGAGGAAAAGCACGGCCGGATCCTCAAGCTTGTCGGCGGAATGCTGATGCTGACCCTGGCAGCGGTGATGCTCATCCGGCCGAGCCTGATGAACGACCTGGGCAGCTCGCTCGTCATCTTCGGAATCACGCTGCTGGCGGTCCTGCTCGTTCTGCTGGCGCACCGGATCATCCTTCCCGGAATGGGAATCCGAATTGGGAGCGAATTTTCACAAAAACAAGGCCGGCGCAGATCGAAGAAAACGGGCCGAAACCGCAGGGCCTGAGTTTTCCTGCAAGCGAAAACACCGGTGAGAATTACCGAGGAGATTTAAAGGCGCAATTATATTTTCTTACCCAAGAGGTAATAAAAACCAAACAACCGCAAAGGCACGAAGACACGCAGGCATTCTTGCCCAAGTAATCTTTTCTTTGTGTCTTTGTGGCTTCGTGGTCGTATTTCCGGGATAAATACCACAAAGGTGCGAAAGCCTTCTTGCCCAAGTAATTTTTTCTTTGTGTCTACGTGGTTGTATATCCGGAATATCAACCGCCAAGTCGCGAGGACCCGAACAAATTATTTACCCTGCGCATTTTTTCCTTGGTGACTTTGTGACCCCCCTGGCCCGATCACCGGGAGCGGGCTTCGCGGTTATTTGTCAGATTTCATTTCGTCTATGAAAATTTCATCCAGCCAGTCGAAAACCAGCGCGCTCATTAACCCGAGGTTTTCCCCCATGCAGTGGCTGGCGGCGCCCTCGTCCGCCGGACCGACAATCAGCTTATTGCGCGGATTCGGCATGACCTTCATGGCCTGCAGTTGCTGCCGGCGCACTTCCGGATTCGCATATTCGCCCTCGGCGACAAGGATCAGGGTCGGGCACGCGATCCGCGCCGGGTCAAAGACGCAGTCGCGGTTCTTTTCCACCATCGCCGTGACATCCTCGATCGGCAAGCCCCAGCGCCAGGCTATCAGACGCAGCATGCGCATCTGGAATGGCGCCTTTCGGTCCGCGACCCACCCGATCAGGCCCTTTAACCTCGGGATCGGTGAATGAAGGAATATCTCGTACAGGTCGAACACCATGCTGTTGGCGATGCAGGCCTTGATCCGTTTTTCGTATGCGGCCGCGCGCGGAACCATGTAGCCGCCGGCGCTGATCCCATACGCGGCCAGGCGATCCGGATCCACGTCCGGCCGGCTCAGGAGATGATCCAGTACCGGTTTCATCGGGGTCTCGAAGTCGTTGCGGAAATACAGGCCCGCAAAGGGCAGGTCACCCTGGCCGGGCAGGTCAACGGTGGAGAAGTTGTAGCCGCGCCGGAGCGCCGCCGGGGCAATGTAGAGGTACAGGTCTTCGGTGAACGTCTCCCCGCCGCCGATCATCAGCAGCGTACGGCGGGGTTCCGCGCCGCGAGCCGCTTTCTGGAAATACCCCGGCAGGGCGCCGCCTTCGAACGGGATCGAGAGCGTTTCCACCGGGATATCCTGCAGGGAATTCGCCTTTTGGAAGCTTTCGCGCATTAATCGGACGGCCGGCTTGAACCGGTCGTCGGTCGGGAGCATCGCCCCCAGCGCGGCCCGGTAATATACAAAAGCCCGCAGCAGGGTTTCGCGTGCGCTGACCGTATGCCCCGCTTCCAGCATCGCCCGGGCCCGTTTATGAACCCGCCCGGCCAGCGCCATCCATTCCCTCACCCAGCTTTCCGGATCGCCGTCCTTCATCCGGGAGGCTGCGTAGAACCCTTCGCCGATGCCGGCCCCCCCGTTCACACAGCTGCCCATCGCCCACTGGAAGGCAAAATCCATGTCGTTGGCTCGAAAACGGAGTTTGTGGAACTGCCGGTGGAATTCAAGCTCCTGTTCCTGCCTGCGATACGACTGGTTTTTCATAATCCTCCTTATAATGTACATCATGTTCATTATTGTTCTTTTTGTATAATATATGATACGATGACCATGCAGGAAGGGTAATGAATCCCGCCCGACAGTTTCCGGGCCGGTTCATAATTGGACAGGAGACCAGGAATGGATGCGCCCCAACCCTCCCGGCATGAACGCCGGCGCCGGCAGACCCGCAAGCAATTGATCGAAGCGGCCGTACAGCTGGTATTGGAAAAAGGGTACGCGGCGGTGACGATCCAGGACATCACCGACCGCGCCGATCTGGGCCGCGGCACGTTTTACATACATTTCAAGGACAAGGAAGAGGCGGTCTGGTCCGCGATCGAGGATGGGTTGCGCGCGACCGAGGCAGACGCGCACCGCCAGTTCCCCGGCGGCATGCCGCCCCAACCGGAATATTACGCTTACCGCAATATCTTCCGCCATGCCGAACAAAACAAGGATCTGTATAAGGTCATGCTGGGCGGGCAGGGTTCCGGGGTGATGACCGCCCGGGTGCAGAATCACCTGGCGGCGGAACTGACGCGCGACCTGTCCATCCTTCCATCAGACGTTTTCCTCGAATTCCACATCCCGGAAGGGATATTGGCGCAGGTGATTACCGGCGCCGTCATCCAGCTGGTGCGCTGGTGGCTGGAAACTCCCAATAAATACTCCGTGGAAGACATGGCCGGGTTGCTCTACACCGCCCTTCACCATAAGCCGCCTCCAAAAAAACCCCTTTAAAATCGGCTTTTTTCTTCCGCCATCACCAACAGGCGGCATACTCGATTCTCCGGTCCCCCGCCATTCCGCGAATTCCCCACCGCGGGGCCGAAAGTGACAATCCGCCCTTGACAATCGGACAAAGGAGTCCTATTATTTTGATATTGATTATTATTATCATATAGAATGCGGCTATCAATTGGGGAGCCGGGTTTTTCCCCGCGCATTCGAAACACAGCCCGATGGGGACGGGCATTCCAACGAAAGGAATCACCATGGTACCCAGCGAGGATTTTGCCGGCGCCATCCGCCGGCGGGGATTGAAACTCACCCGCCAACGTCAATTGATACTGGCGGTATTACAAAGCAGCCGCGGCCATCTCGACGCCGAGATGGTGTGCGCCAAGGCGAAAGAACAGGATCCACGGATCGGCATCGCCACGGTCTACCGCACCCTGGCCCTGCTTAAACAGCTCGGCTTGGCGGAGGAACACGATTTGGGGGAGGATCACGGCCATTTCGAGGCGGTCGATAAAGGCAAGCCCCATTTTCACTTCACCTGCGTCAAGTGCGGAAAGATCGTTGAATTCGAATCACCGCAGGTCATGCGGCTGGCGCAGTCCCTTTGCACAAAGAAAGGTCTGTTGGTATCCGAGGTTCATCTGCATTTAAGCGGGTACTGCCGGCAGTGCCGCCCCTCCGGCAAGGGTTGTGAGGAAAAGTCATGAGCAGAAGGCATCGCGGCGGCCCCGGCGGCCGGGAGCACCGGCATGACAACCGCGACATGATCCTGATGGCGCTTTCCGACTCGCCGCAGACCCTGGCGGAGATCAAGGAGCATTTCTTCGCCCTGCCGCGGCGGTTCGGCATCTTCGCGCCGATCTACCGCATGTCGCCGGCGGACGAAAGGCGCTTCGAACAGGAATTGGCCTCGGATTTGGAGCGAATGGTCTCCGAGGAACTTGTTTGCCGCAATGACGATTGTTTTACATTGACCGGTCTCGGGCGGAAACAGGCCCACAGCCATCTGAAGGGCATCCGCCGGGCGGTTGCGCTGGCGGCCGGACTGATCCGTCCGGAAACGGTTTCGAGGATCACGGTCGTGGTCCACCTGCTCCTGGCGGCGGTCAAGCTTCCCACCGCGATCCTGTCCGGAAGCGCCGGATTGCTCAATGATTCGATCGACACGCTGCTCGACGGCCTTTCCAGCATCCTGGTGTACTTCGGCGTGCGTTTCCACAAGGAACGGGCCGCGAATGTATTCCTGGTGACCCTGATGCTGGCCACCGGCGGGCTGACGCTTTTCGAATCGACGCGGCGTCTTTTCATCCCCCACCAACCGGATGCGGATCCCGTCGCTTTCCTGGCAATTCTCGTTTCGGCTTTGGTATGCCTCTTCCTGGGGTTGTATCAGCGGTATGCCGGCTTGCAAAGCGGTAACCTGGCGCTGATCACGCAATCGGTCGATTCGCGGAATCACGTCCTGGTGGCCGTGGGAGTCACCGCCGGATTGATCGCCGCCCTGCTCCGGTTTCCGCTGCTGGACGCCATCATCGGAGTGCTGGTGGCGGCACTGATCCTACGCAGCGGATTCGAACAGGCGGCAAGCCTGATCCGGTCGTGGGATAGCGGCGAGGTCGATCTTTCCCGTTACTCGGAAAAATTCTTCAGGAAGTACCGGGAATTCCGAAAAACCCAACTCCGGGACTGGATGCTGTTTCTGGTGGAAACCCGGAAAACGGCCACGCGAGCCGGTCTGGCGGAGGAAGCCTGCCGTGCATTGACGTTCGATCAGTTTCCGGTTCTGCGGGAGATCGGCGCACAGGACCGGAATGAGATCCGGGAACAAATTACACAGTGTCTGGAGGATGTGTTTGCGAAGGGGTGGCTCATGGAGGAGAACGGTTCCCTGCGCCTCACACCGGCGGGAAAGCGCAGGCTGTGGCTGCAAACCCTTCCCGTGCGCCGGACAATGAGCCGCTCGCTGATCTATCATCCGTCACAAACAAACGGCAAGCGGAAGTCCGAAGCCGGAGACGGCGAAAAATAATTCTTAGGAAAAGGAATTTGCATGAATACAAAAAACCGTCAACTGGTGACCGCCCTGGCCGTGTATGCGGCCTTCACCCTGCTCTTCCTGGCCGCCAACGTCATCAACTGCCTCGGCGAACGCGACGGAACGCTGGAGGTGATGGAACCGATCGCCGGGATGATCCTCGGGTTCCTGGTGTTCCCGGTCTTCTGCATCGGGCTGCCGCTGTGGCTGGGCCGGCACTGGAAACTTGAATATTCCTTTTGGCCCCGGAAAAAAAGCTGGCGGACAGGCATCGCCGTCGCGGCGCTGTATGTGGTCCTTACGCAGCAGCAATCCATTGCCCTGCTTGCGGGGATGGGGATCCCGGCCGCCGACTTCCTGATTCACTTCACTTCCTCGGCCCTGTTCCACGCGTCGTACTATGCGCTCTTCGGCGTGCTGCTGCTGCCGGTCTTGCGGCGGCGCTTCGGCCTGGCCGGAGGCCTGGCGGGGACGGCGTTGCTGTTCGCGCTTTACCACCTGGCGGGCTTCTACTACTTCCCCGCCGGGGTCACGCTGGCGTTGCAAGCCTTGCTGTTCTGCTCCTTCCTGGCCAACCTGCTGATCTACTTGTGGACGGAGAATTTAATCCTGGTGGCCCTGATCCATACCATCGGCGGAAGCGTGGGATTGGCCGTGAACGGCACGCTGTTCAGCCGGGTGGATGAAATGCTGATCATCTCGGCGGTCATCCTGGCCGGGTTCTTCGGCTACATGATCGTCTACCACCTGCGCCATCGCGGCCGGCCGTACCGCACGGAGTGGTGGCTGCAAACGACAATCTCGGATGCGAAGGAGGCGGTGTGAAACATCCACTGTATCCAATGGGCGTCACGTTAATCAGCCTGGCGGCGATGCTGGTTCTGCACTTCCTCCTGCCGCTGGGCACGCTCATCCCCATGCCTTCGACTCTGCTGGGGCTGGTCCCGCTGGTTTGCGGCATCGCGGTCAACCTGGCCGCCGACCGGGCTTTCCATGAAGCCGGAACGACGGTCAAACCGTTCGAAGTGTCTTCCGTGCTGGTCACCGGCGGCGTCTATCGCATCAGCCGCAACCCGATGTACCTGGGTTTTGCCCTGCTCCTGATCGGGGTCGCGCTTCTGCTGGGGAGGGTGACCCCGTGGGCCATCGTGCCGGCGTTCATCCTGCTGGTCGACCGTTGCTATATCGCCGTCGAAGAACGCATGCTGGAGACCCGGTTCGGGATGGCATGGAAGAAATATGCCGCCCAAGTCAGACG
>Ga0315536_1000397_pt1 | contig 21894 bp, 25 predicted proteins | sample SalMarSW160230MG_FD_203093 | JGI IMG/M metagenome (GOLD analysis project Ga0315536, IMG submission 203093) | Salt marsh sediment microbial communities from the Plum Island Ecosystem LTER, Massachusetts, United States - Salt Marsh Sediment SW1602-30 ...
ATTCGGCAGGGCCAAACATTATGATGAGTTTTATCTCCGTATGAAATACAGTTTTTGAGAGGCGCCCGGCATGTATGGTCCAGGCGGAATTTGCTGCCCCCAGCGACGTCTTCCGCCTTCTGTAGTTCGGGGGTGTCATTCCCGTGTGCAGTTTGCGCATTTTGTTGAAGGTGGATTTGGCCTTGAAGCCGGAGTTATCGGCTGCGTGTAATATATTCAACCGGCTAATTCGATCATACGGATTGTTCAATGAACCGCCCACAATGCTTGAAAGCCTGCAATAACCATAGTGTAAGCTGGAATAATACTCTATACCTGATCGGCGTAACGCCACCAGGCAAGGGTGGCGATTATGCCGACTATCCCGCTGATAATTACCGTCAGGAAACTGATAATGCCTATGGCTTTTCCCGCCAGGGCGGCCACACCATACAGCGCCGGTACGGCCCAGGGAAAATACCCCGCCACGGCGGGCATGCCGACCCCCAGTGTCTGGCTCATAATCATGGTAAAGATAAGAACGCCCAGCGGAAGTAAAAACCCGCGGCTGACGCAGGCAAAAAAGGCAAGCGGAGCACAGAGTATTATATTCAACAACCAGGTAAGGGAAAACATCACAACCGCCCGGAAGACAAAATCAATCGACCAGGTTTCAAGCCCGACCACCGTCCCCGCAATGAATCCCGCGGTTAAGAGGACCAGCGCCAGTAACGCGCACCAGATCGCCGTTACCAGGAATTTTGCCGTGACGATCGTACTGCGGGAGACCGGTAAAGCCAGCAGGTCCTTCACGGTCCGGTCGGCATATTCACGCCCGAACACCCAGCTTGCCACAAATCCGCAGCCGATGGATCCGATCATGGCCCCGGTCTGGACCAACATACCCAGGAACGAGGGCCAGTCGGCATTGCCGACGATTGCCGCCTTGGCGCTCATTATTCCCGCGTCCCTGAACAACTCGGGGTGTTTGGCAACAAAGACCAGCAGACCGAGCATGAGTGCCATAAACGAAAAGGCGATAATGGTGATCAGAAAAATTATTGATTTCCTTGCCTTCACTACTTCCGTATAAAATGCCGCGCCCAAACCCCTCATGCCGCACCTCCGTTTTCATTGATTACCCGCAAAAAGTACGATTCAAGGTCTTCTTCATCCACCTTAAGCAGATACGGCGGAAGTTTCTTGCCGACCAGGAAGGAATTTATTTTTTCCGGATTGCCTACGGCGCGGGGATCGCTTATTTCAATATCACCATCCTCGCCTTGCGCGGACGGATATCCCTTTGCGGCAAGCTCCCTGGCTGCCTCCTTGTTATTGCGGGTACGGATTTGCAGCACCCGGCGGCGAAAGAGTTCCAGATTTTCCCTGACGGTGAGAGTAGGGTAGGCATAGGGGATCTCCACCAGGTATCCCACTGAATCCCAGAGGCGGGTATTGGCCGCGTCCGCCTTCTTTCCCATGATGTACGGCACCCCCGCGCTGGGGCGGATCATCCCGAGCAGCATCCGTATGGTAGTGGTTTTGCCGGCACCGTTTAATCCCAAAAACCCGTAGATCTCTCCTTTTTTAACGCGTATCGATACGTTTGCCACAGCGCGTACGGTGCCGAACCGTTTGCTTAATGTCCTGGTTTCAATAGCGTATTCCATTATCGTCTCCTCTATGCCTTGTCCGGTGTACCGAAAAAATAATCCGCCGCCATATCAATCAACAGCCTGGTCCCGGCACGGTATTCGGCCGGCCCGATATCATTTTTATGCTGGAAAATATAAACAAAGAATAGAAAAAATCCGGTCAGCGCTTCTTGTTTTATCCCGCGAATACGACCCGTTGCCTCGGGAATGTTCAGTATAAAATTGCGCATGAAATCCATGTCCCGGTCAATATGTTTTTCCAGCCGCTCCCGCGGGAGGTGGAGCATGACCGCGTCCATGTCGCGATGGCGTATTTGGGACATAACCGGATTTCGCTCCATAAAATCCAGAAACTTCAGCATAAATGTTTTCAGACGTTTTGCCGGTGTTAATTTTTCTTCCCGCATCAACCGAACCATATCATCCCGTACCTGGTTTTCGATGTTTTCCAGCACCTCCATGAAAAATATCTCCTTGGAACTGAAAAAAAGGTAGAAGGTCCCCTTGGATATATCGGCGAGCCTTACTACTTCATCTATCCCGGCCTTTTTGAAACCGTACCTGCCGAAGAGTTCTTTCCCCGCTTCGAGCAGTTTTCCCCGGATAAGTTCTTTTTGTTCATCGGTAAAACCTTTGGGCACGGCCTCTCCTGTATTTATTAAAAACTATTTGACTAAAAATATAAATATAGTCATATAGTACATAATAATGCGGATAAAATCAAGCGATTGGGAAAAAATATTGATCGGTTTCGACTGTTATTTTAAAAATTCCAGGATTTGTGCAATAATTTCCGATTGTATCGGGCCATGGTTCAAAAGGGTATGCGGGCCGCCGGAGATTATTTTAATAGTTGCCCCCGGTATTTTCTGTTCTAAAAAATCCAGTCCGCTTTTCCAATCAAGAGTTTTATCCGCGTCACCTTGCAGTATAAGTACGGGAATAGTAATAATCGGTTTTTCGGCCAGGTGTTCCCGCCAACGACGCAAGGCATTAACCCAGGTGAAGGGCATTACCTCCGGACTCAAATACCCCTGCTTCGGGCCGATCATCGGGCCCGCATACATAAACAGCTGCATAAATGAGGCGATACAAGAGGTATATTCGAAATATCTTGGTTTGATAAGCGGTGCCAGGAGTACGGCCTTATCAATACCAACCGGATCCTGCCAGAGCGCTTCCAATACCGCAGAGCCGCCGGTGCTGTGACCGAGTAATACCAGGGGTTTTGGCAGAATATAGGTTTGTTGCCTTTTTATCCAGGCTTTTATATCGGAAATGCATATTCCATATTGCCTGAAATCTTTTATATCACCGGAATAACCGCTGGAAAATCCGTGCCCCGGTAAATCAACGGCGAGAATCGCCCAACCATGAGCGGAAATACGGTACAGGGCCGGGAGATTAAAGGCACTGTACGCGGCATAGCCATGGAAGGCAATCATTGTTCCCTTTACTTTTTCTTGCGGAGGCAGCAGCAGGATAACGCCCAGCCTGTAATCGGTGGTATTAATATATCCCATAATGCGTTTCCCGGGAAAGCGGTAGTGCGACAGATATTTATCGGCGCGGGTAAAATAATCCGTAACATACGGTCCGTTTTGCGGTAAAACAACCGACTCCAACGGACCGGCCTCCATTGCTATTGAATCGCGTAAAGACATAACCTTATCCGGCGGCGGGCCGAAAACAGCACAGTGAGTAAGCAATGTTGTCATAGAGAGGATGAATAACAAACAAATCGGCAATCGGTTTTTTTGTTGGTTCATTTTTAATAGTATAAATATATTTTTAATTGAAATCTATCTTTTTATTTTTCTTGCAGTATCATTTTATTTTTGTTATAGTTTTTATTATTATTTGTCAGAAAAATGAGGAGGAAATTGAATGATTAAAAAAATTTTGGTCGTATTTGTCATTTTTACCCTGCTATTCTCATGTAAAAGTCTCAGTAATTTTGAGAATGAGTATCAGGGGCAACAACTTTCAAAGCCCATTGATGTCGGGAAATTAAAAGCAGCCGTTCGTCTCGGCCTTCTCAATTATGATTGGAAAACACTTTCCGAGGAAAACGGAAAGATTATAGCTAAGTATGAAAAAAGCCATGGATCAATCAGTGCAACAATAGAGGTTGATTATTCCCAGGACGGATATACCATAAAATATATTGATAGTAAAAATCTTAATGTAAATCTTAAAAAAATGAAAATACATCCTAATTATGTCCGCTGGATTAGAAACCTGGATAAAACCATAGCAAAAAATTATTATGCGGCAACTATGTAAATTTTTTCACTTATAATTCATGCTTAAAAAAAGGCTGTCCGTGCGAACAGCCTTTTTTTGTATATACTCTGTGATAACAGCCTGAAAATTATTCGTAGGTATCATCAAATCGAAAAATTACCCCGACATTTGCGTGGACTTTTATAAGATACCCGACAAATGCAGCCGCCGGACTCATCATAAAATCCTCATGCAGCCGCAATCCCGCGTCCGCGAAAAGGCTGACGGTGTCACCGAGATGAATATTAATCCCCAAACCGACTCCGGCGAAAAAATCGAATTCAAAGAAATCTCCCGGTTCCGAATAATAGCCTTTTTGCAGAAAATTCGGTTCGAAACCCAAGCCAAAACCCACCTGTGGGCCTACCCAAAATCTCACCATTTCATTCCGAACGAAACCAAAGCCGAACGTATTACAGAAACTAAGCTGCCAGATATTCATATCAGCACTTTGCGAGCGGTCTTGATCATAAAATGTGGCATTGGAAAAGTCCAGTCCGATTTGCAATCTGTAATTAAATAATCTGTCCTGTGCTACATTTGTATCAAACAACATACCCGCCTGGATGATTTTAACCCTGTCAAAGTTGCTCCAGTTATCATACCAGCCCAGAGAGGACAATAAAAAATCATAGCCGACATAAACGCCCAAACCCATTGCCATACAAGAGGCAGACACGGCAAGCAGCAGGATAAGACTTATTATACTGATTTTAAAGGCTTTTAATTTCATTACACTCTCCCTATATTTGATTCCTATTACGTAATTATAAAGCGTCCGCGATAAAAAACAATTAAAAAATCATTTCTTGGATTAGTTTTCCCAGCGACGGAAGATTAATGAAGTGTTTATGCCCCCAAAAGCGAAATTATTGCACATAAGATATGTCACATGCATGTCTCTGCCTTCGCCCGTAATATAATCAAGCGGCGCACAGGCGGGATCGACATGATCCAGGTTAAGATTTGGGGCAAACCAATCATTATTCATCATATTAATTGCCAGCCAGCTTTCGATAGCCCCACACGCACCCAGTGTATGGCCGATATAGCCTTTCTGTGTATTGATGGGAATAGCTCTGCCAAAACAGTTGTATGTGGCATGACTTTCCGCGATGTCACCCCTTTGTGTCGCTGTCCCGTGTCCGTTAACATAATCTATCCGGGATGGGTCCAACCCCGCATTCTTTAATGCCAGACGCATGGCGATCTCCATGGTTTTCTTATTCGGCTGGGTGATATGATTCCCGTCGGTATTGGTCCCAAACCCTATGATCTCGGCGTAAATCTTTGCTCCCCGTTCCAAAGCATGATTAAGTTCCTCTAGGATAATTGTCCCCGCGCCTTCTCCTATTACCAGTCCGTCCCGGTCTTTATCGAAAGGCCGGGGGGTAAGGTGCGGTGTGTCATTTCTCGTACTTGTCGCATATAATGTATCAAACACCGCGGAGCCGGTAGGATTCAACTCTTCAGCGCTGCCGCATACCATTATTTTTTGGTGACCGTATTTAATGGCCTCGAAACCTAATCCGATGGCCAGGCTCCCGGCAGTACAGGCGGTGTTTGATGTAAGCAGCCGGCCTGTTAATCCAAAAAATAACGCGATATTCACCGCACAGGTCTGAGGCATTGAACGGATGTATGTGGTGGCGGTGATGCCTTGGATATCATTTGTGGTAAGCATGGAGTAAAAATCAAGAAGCGCATCCACATTCCCTGTTGAAGATCCGTAGGAGACTCCGGTTTCTCCGTTTATGAGTTCGGGAGAATCCAGTAAACCCGCATGTTGAATAGCTCGTTCACTGGAGTTTACCGCCATCAGCGCAACCTTCCCCATACCCCGGGTTTTTTTTCTGGAGTATTCCGGTTGTGTCCATTGAATCGGAGCCGCCAGGTTGGTATTCAGATGTCTATATTTTTTCCATTCATCCATCCTGACAATTCCGCTTTTCTTCTGCCTGAGATTTTTTTCTATGGTGGGCCAATCATGTCCTATTGGGGTCAGTACCGAACCACCGGTTACAACAATTCGATTATTCAAATCATTCCTCCGTTAACTGAAATCACCTGACGGGTTATATAGGCTGCGGACTCGGACAGAAGAAAAATAGCGAGCGCCGCTACTTCTTCGGGTTTTCCCATTCGCCGCAGCGGAATCATAGAGCGAATATGTTCCCAGGGGATGTCTTTGCTCATTGCGGTTTTGATGATACCGGGGGCAATACAGTTAACGGTAATATCCCGCTTTCCCATCTCGATTGCCAGGGCTTTGGTAGCGCCGATAATTCCCGCTTTGGCCGCGCTGTAATTCACCTGACCGCGGTTTCCCACAATCCCGGATACGGATGAGAGAGTAATAATGCGTCCGGGTTTACGGGTTTGTACCATCGGCATTATAAGCGGATGCAACACATTGTAAAAACCATCGAGGTTTGTGTGTATCACCGTATCCCAGTCCTGTTCACTGATAGAGGGGAACGCATTGTCGGCGGAAATACCCGCATTGCAGACAACACCATAATATACCCCGTTTCGTTCAATGTCTTCTTCCAGAACCTGTTTTGTAAGATCACGGTCGCTTATATCAAATTGCAAAATACGCCCGCTTTCTCCCATCGTTGAGAGTGAATCCATTACCGCTTCGGCGCCCGTCGCATCACTTCTATAATGGACGATTACCTCGTAACCTGCCGCTCCTGCCGCCAGGGCGATGGACTTTCCGATACCTTTGGAGGCGCCTGTTATGAGGACGGATTTTTTTTTATCAGTCATTCGTCTTTCCTGTCATTTTGTTTATAAGGTCTTTATTTGCAGATATAGTGCTAAGGGTGCCGCGCGCGTACTCCTCATTATTAACCAAGGCTTTTCCCTCAAATACCGCGACATCACCATCTCTAAAAATCTGATTCACGAAAATGTCCACCTCACTGCCGGGGGCAAAACCATGTCGGTATGTTGTGAAGTCGCGTATTGCCATAATAAACCCGATTTTTGGTTTTTCACCTTTTGCCACACTGCTGATCCCGGAAAGCAAAGCGATATTTTGTGCCATGTATTCAAAGGCCACCCAACAGGGGATGACGCCCGATTCAGCCTCAAAAAAAGTACTCTGTTCGGATACGTCCACGGCGGATTTACAATAAACATCATCCAGGGAGTAATCCAGCAAACGATCTATGAGCAGCATAAGGCCCTGGTGGGGTGAGTAATTGAAGAGTTCGGGTTTGGATATGGGAGTCTTAATCATTTATACTTCCTCACGAGTGATTATAAGACTGACATTACAGCCGCCGAAAGCATAAGAGTTACTCATGCAATGGTGTATTTTTGCGCTCCTATACCCAACGGGAATAAGGTTTAACAGCGGGACACCGTTTTCCGGTTCCTGATCCCATATATGCGGCGGAAGAAGCGTTTCGGAATCATTCTGATTCATTGTGAGCCAGCAAAAAGCCAGTTCCATGGCACCGGCCGCCCCCAAAGTATGACCGGTCATCGATTTTGTACTGCTGCAGGGTGGACGATGCGGAAATATACGACCCGTAGCCTTGCTTTCCATTCTATCGTTCAATTCCGTCCCTGTACCGTGAAGATTGATGTAATCAATGTCTCCGGCGGCAAGTCCGGCGTCTTCCAAGGACGCATACATCGCCGCGGCAGCGCCTTTGCCTTCCGGCTCCGGGGCGGTAATATGATGTGCATCGGAGCTTTCTCCACAGCCCGACAATATAATCTTGTTTTGCGCAAACGGCTCTTTTGTCACAACAAAGAGAACCGCGCCTTCACCCAGGTTGGTTCCTTTTCGGTTTCTACTGAATGGATTACACGGATTTGGGTCTATGGCCTCTAACGCGTGAAAACCGAGAAGTATAGAATCGGAAACAATGTCCGCACCGCCCGTAATGACGGAGTCGCAGATCCCCAAATTAAGAAGATTTCGCGCAACGACAAAGGCACGCGCACTGGAGGTGCACGCTGTTGATATATTACAGGCGACACTTTTTAACCCCAAATACTCTTTGACAAAGTTTGAACTGCTCTGGGCCTCTTGTTTATAAAAGCTGTAATCCGCTGGAAAGGATCCTGTCTCCTGGAATGTGTGTAATGCCCTTAGAGATTCCTCCGAGCCGTTATCCGTGGAACCTAACACCACCCCAATACGATGTGCACCATAGCGGGTAATCAGATTATCAACTGCTTGTTTAATTTCATCACACGCATGAGCCAAGAGACGGTTAAGACGGTTGTCATAAGGATCCGGAAGTCCGGCGGCTTGCTTCGGCTTTGCCGCCCCCACGGTAAAGGTACCGCGTGGGTTGGAGCGCGAGCATAAGCCTTTTCTGCTTCCCTGGAGGAGTTCATGCAAAATATCATTTTTATCTTCTCCCAATGCATTAATAATCCCCAGGTCATTCAAATAAATTTTGGTGTTCAAGGTACAGGTTCCTCCTGAATGGCAAAACCGTACCCCCGCAGATGATTTTTGTAACTCAGGCTGTTCCCGTTTCTCCGGATGCGGATGATGAGTTGTTTTCCGTCCCGAATGCTGCGAATCCAACCGTCAGGTAATACGGTTTCCTGAAAAACCAGGCCCGCTTTCCGGATCATGGGCTTTACAACCGAACTCGGGAAATAGCAGAGTTGAAAATCTACTACTATATATTCGGGTTTTATTTTTGTTGTTGAAGGGGCGCCGTTAAATACCAAACCGGAGTTTTTATACGCCAGATCATAAACCTGTGTTCCGAGACTGTTAAACGTAACGATATTAATTTCATCAGGATTTATTTGTACCAGGGCCTCTACGGAATAGGTTTGGGATTTATAGTAACCGTCAATAATTTGGTAAACCTCAAGTTTTTTCTTCATTCCCTGTGTCGGTAAGGGGTTGACGTATTTATCATCAGTGAGAAAAACAGGATCGTATTTCTGCTTGACCACTGAAACACCGGCACACGAAACCGGCAAGACAACTGTCACAATCAGCAGGATAAAGAAAACCGGTGTTCGCATGAAAAAGATTTTATTCTTAACAAAATTATTGTATACTCTACGCAGGGTCGAGCTGAAAAACATGGATATAATTTACTTGGGAATAATAAATATTTCAAGGCCAAATACTCGTACGCTAGAAGTAAAAATGTCCACTAGAGCACTGTTGTATAAAATACTGCGGCGACTCTCTCCGTCCGAATTTACGAATCTACAGGTGATGACCGGTCCAAGCGGAAAACCCTACATTACCGGACATCCCTCATGGCATTTCAATATAAGTCACAGCCACGGTATCGGCGTATGTGCGGTCGGGCGGGTTCCTATAGGTGTAGATATAGAACGAATCGAAAAGCGCCGGAATTGGCCGGAGATTGCTGAACGTTTTTTCCAAAAACAGGAGATTTCCTATCTTCGGCATCAGCGGGAAAATGATGTTGCTTCCTTCTATCACTTCTGGACCCGCAAAGAGTCATGGCTGAAACTAAAGGAAATGTCAATCTGGCAGATTGAACGAACACCCTGCTGCTTTGATCAAAAAAAACCGGATTTCGGCGTCCGGACATGGAAAGGCAGCGGGTTGACGCCTTTCTCTTTATCTCTCTGTGTCAATGGAGGGGGCAAAAATATAACGGTTCGGTTTTTAAAAGACCTCATCCCGGAGGGGATTATTTTGAACCGGGTAAGATTGTATGAGGATGCGGCTGCCTGCCGATAAGAATCGGGGTAAACAAAAAGGAGAAAAGTACCCCCAAAGCTACGGTGAGCCCAAACACGCCGGCCAGTGAAGTGAAACCGAGCAGGCCGAAACTGAATATGGTGGTAAGCATACTCATTGTAATTGCCAGAACCGTGGAGCGCGGATGGGACTTCCCTTCTGAAAAAAAGATCACGTAATCCGTGCCCATGCCGGGGACAAGGATAAGTCCCATGACGGAAAAAATGGTAAACGGCAGTCCCGCCAGATGAAGAAGACCGATTACCAGGCAGCTTGCCAGGCAGGGGATAATTATTATTTTTGCGGTCCGTTTTATCTTGTAACGAAACAGAAGTCCGAAAAAAATAACAAGATAAGAAGCACATAATATGAGAAGGGACAATACACTGAGGTTATGCAGGGTGGAGTTAATATCCGTAATTCTGTTTATCAGATACGCAGAGGAAGACTCTTTTACAATGGACACGACGCGCTTTATATCATGGATATTAAAAAGTAAAACTACCGCATAATATTTTTTTTGTATCCTGCCCAGCCAGAGTATATTGAAGAGGTCGCCGAGTGGAATATTTTTCAGCGCCGCCTGATTTATCCAATGGTCCTTTTTCTGCCGGTAATCCTCTTTCCAATTTTTTATTTCTTTTTCGCCGAACCCAAGCGATTCCAATTGAGCGGGAACGGCCTTTTTCAAATACCTTCCGATTAACCGGTAATTTTCCCTTTGACGCTTCCTGGAGGGAATAAAAATAGTGGAGCCGAGGAATGAATCAAGGGCACCGTCATCACGTGCCTGTGAAAGACCTGAGTTCAGCCGTTCTTCCTTGATTCGCAGATTTTCCGGATTGTTCCCTTCTACCAGAACATATACGCCGGCTGATCCATGCTGTAAAATTGAGGATGCCAATCGCTCGCTTCTTTCCAGCTCCCCACTCATATGGTAGAGTGCCCGGACATCACTGTTCAATCGTAGTTGTGAAAACTCTACGACGATTATACTCAACAGAATTACTGCTAAGGGTATTTTAACCGCAAGCGGAAGATTTCGGAGTTTTTCGAAAACGGTCAGGAAAACGGACCCCATCCTGCCGGCTCTGGCGGCGGTTTTCGCTCCGGCCGTTTTAAAACGCGGGAAAATGAAAATGACACTCAAATAACTGCTGGCCAAACCAATCATGGAGAACAGCGCCATCTGCTGCAGCAGCGGGAAGGCGGTGAAAACAAACGCCAAATAACTGGCAAGTGTGGTGAGTAATCCCAGACTGATTCCGGGCAGAATGGCATGGATAACCGCTGCCGGTGTTTTTTTAGTAGGCAGGACAGCCCATTGGGCAAAAAAATGAAGGGCGTAATCCAGGCTGATACCGATCAGGCTGGTGCCAAAGACGATGGTGAAAATATGGACCTCGGAAAAAATGAAAAGGGTTCCGGCCAGACCCGTTGCGATTCCTATGATTATCGCGCCGACGGTGGCAAGGAGCGGTTTGACGGAGCGAAAAACGAACAGTATCAGGAGAATAATAAAAATTATGGAGATGCTGCTGAGAATTGATATCTCGACTTGAGATTTGCGGGAACTTTCATATGAATGGAAGGGCGCCCCGGAAAAGACAAATTCCAGGCCGGGTTGTGAAGAAGCGATCGCATGTGTTGTGCTGTAAATCATCGCGATCGGACTGTTTTTGACCCGGACCGCAAACCCGGACCCGCTTGTTCGTGCCGAGATTAACACCCATGATTTTCCGTCGTATTCGGTACTGAGGACACCGTCCCGTATACCAAGAGAAACATTGGAGAGCACCCCGGAGTTGAGATAATACGCAATACTGGAGTTGACAAGTAGAAAGGGGTCCAAATCCAGATGATCAAGACCACCCAAACTTAAAGGGCTCGATAACTCCATGTAAGCTTTTTCCGACAGTTCCTGCAGCCTCTCCCGGGTAAGCAGTTCACGAATCTCCGGTGTCAGTAACTGATAGCGATGGAGAAAGAGAAAATTCCGTAACCGCCCCAGTGCGGCAGTATCAAGCTCTAATTGTATGCTCTTAAAACCCCCGTGAGCCCGCATATGTGATACCAATTTTTCGGCGGACGCCCGGGCCGTGGAAAAATCTTTGTGTCCAATAAGGATATAAATTCCGCTGTTAAACCGCTGATTAATTATTTTTTCAACGTGGGAAACGGACTTTACCGGGCTGGTATCGGGCAGAAGTGAAGCAAGATCACTGTTTACTGAAAAACTGCCGCGAATAAAAAAACAGGAGAAAACAAGCACGTGGAATGTTATCCATACCGCCAGGTGATATTTTCGGTTGTTCTTCCACCAGGAAAAAATCTGATTAAAAGAAGGCTTTCTCATCCGCGGGACTCAATTCAACAGGATAGGTTATATTTGAAAATCGGTAGGTTACGGTATCGCCGTTTGCTTCCGTCAGGATAAACTCGGAGAGGTCGATTTTTCCATGGATTTGTATGGAAGCGATAAGCGCTCGTAGTGTTTTATCACGAGGTTTCAATCCGATGATCCAATTTCCGGCAGCAGCTTTGAAAAAGTAAATTTCAAAATTCTTTTCTATTGATGGAAAATCTCCTTTGAATATTGCCTGGATGGTTGAAGAAAACCGCTTGAAGGTATCGTTGTCCCCGACCGAAAGCGAACTTATTTTACCGCTCGCGCTTTTTTGGATTATTTTTTCATCGGTTATAATCGTGGTACTGGGAAACGGCTTCGTTACCTCCCAAAGCAGACCCCGTTCCGCTGCGAAAATCATGTTCCCCTTGGAGGTAAATGTTCGTGAAAGTCGTGAAATCTCTTTCGTTTGCGTAAAGGAAGCTTTAATAATCTTGTGTGAAGCAAGTCTGGAGGTGATGGCCGTAACCTCCGCGCGCGATTGGTTGTTCAGCGGGTAGGCAAAGATATCCTGGGCCTCCGCTGAAAACGAATATAAAAGAAGTAAAAACAGCGAAAAAACCGCAGATTTCATTTATTGTCCATCCTTTTGCTTAAGTTTTTTGTCTACTGCGTCAACAAGGCAGTCAGGGGATAGCAACAGGCTGTTTCCGGTTTTTATATCAACCGCCATCTGAATGGTCTCGGCTTTGTTCATTATGTTTTGAGTGCGCGGATCACGGAAAATATAGGAGATCCTGATACGATGTTTGTACTCTACCAGTGTCGCCTGAATAACAAATTCCTGATTAAAGAATATCGGTTTGATATACTTCAACTTAATGATTACTATCGGCCAGGCATAACCGCTGGCTTCCATTTCTCTGTAATTAAAACCGATGGAATCCATCAGTGCGCTGCGGGCCTTTTCCATGTATTTGACGTAATTACCATGCCAGACTACTTTCATAGGGTCAACATCATAATATTCCGATTTTAAAATAAGTTCAGCGGATAGATGCTTAGTCGACATAGTTGATTCTCCAGTGACGTCTTCGAATAAGAGCTATTATCTCCCGCAGTTCGTTTTCTAACGGTCTGTCCTCCTCAATAAAGGGGACGACCTCTCCCAATTGGTTGACCGTATCCACAACCGGTTCCAGGACTTCGGATTTCAGTTCCCCGTTTTTTATTCTCAGTCTCAGCCCCTGTCCGGCGGCCAGGAGACAAGCGGCGGCTACCTGCTCCGTTAATTCTATCACGCGAATGCAGTCCCGCGCCGAGATTGTGCCCATACTGACCTTGTCCTGGTTATGGCACTCGGTGGACCGGGAGAAGACACTCGCAGGCATTGTATTTTTAAGTGCTTCCGCGGTCCAGGCGGAAACACCGATTTGTACGGCCTTAAGCCCGTGATTGTATGATTGATGTTTACTGCCGGAGAGATTGGGGGGGAGACCCCTGTTGTATTTTTCATCAACCAAAACCGCCAGCTGACGGTCAAGTAAATCGGAAATATTGGCAATAATATTCTTTAAAGAATCCATGACAAATGAAATATGTCCACCGTAGAAATGACCGCCGTGCATAATTGAACGGGTGGTCGGATCGATGATGGGATTATCATTTGAGCTGTTCATTTCATTTTCAATCATTTGTCTGAACAAATCCGCTGAATCGTAAAAGATCCCGATTATATGCGGAGCACACCGCAGTGAATACGGATCCTGGATCCGTTCCCCTTTGATCCCGGTCTCCGCGTAACGGCTTAAATCCTGTCTGATTCTTTGAGCCGCCAGATTTTGTCCAGGATGATTTTTAACCGCGAACAACTTTTCCTCAAAATGATGTGAGTTCCCTTTGAGTGCCAATACAACCATGGAGCTGATTCTGCAGGCCAAAGCCGCCAGGTATTCGGCTCTTTTATAGGCAAGACAAGCGACCGCCGTCATTACGGCAGTGCCGTTCATTATGGCCAGCCCTTCCTTGGGACGTAGTTTTACCAAGGGAAGGCCCAATTCATTTAAAACCTCATGTGCCGGACGTTTTTCCCCCTTATACAATACGTCCCGCTCCCCGATAAGCGCGGCCGCGATATAGGAGAGGGGGGTCAGATCTCCACTGGCCCCGACGGAGCCTTCCTGGGGAATAAGGGGGAGAATGTCATAAGAAAGCAGGTTTGCCAACCCTTGCAGAAGCTCATAGCTTATACCGGAATACCCCAGGCAGAGGGATTGGAGACGGACCGCTAAAACGGCCCTGGTTGTCTGCATATCAAAATGCGCGCCAAGACCGCAGCCGTGAAAACGGGTCAAATGAACAGGTAACCTGTCATATTGCTCGTGAGGTACGGTTTTACTGCAGGAATCTCCGTATCCTGTGGTAACGCCGTAAATATCGGCCTTCTCGGCAAGTTCTTCATCAAGGAACCGTGCGCCGCTGGTAATCCATTCCCGAAATGTTTCATCTTGTGACAGTACGGTTTTGAGCTCGCATTCGGATACTCCGAGGATATCTTCAATAGTGAGTCGCTCTCCGTTAAACTCCAGTCGATTCATTTATTTACTCCCGTGTTGTTATTTTGTTGAGTCTGAGATGATTTCCAAAAATCAAAAAAATTATACCATTGATAAGGATGTCTGCGGCAAAGATCTTCCAGGTAGTGGAGGAATTCTTCCATTAAAGCCCGGATCCTTTGCATGCGCTGTTTCCGTGGACCGGATAAAGTAATTTTGGATTGATAAATATGAAATTCATAAGGACTTTGCAGATCAAGATCTTTCTCGCGAACCGCAAACATATGATACAGGGGGGCGTCCAGCAGGCCGGCAAGGATAAAAGCCCCTATGGGGAGGTCGGCTTCTTTCCCAAGGAATTTGAGTCTTTGTGTTCGGGAGCGGTTTTTTGCGGCTGTCCTGTCGGCGGCGATGATTACGAGTTCACCTTGTGAAAGCCGGTGCGCAAGATCAATAATAGTATCCGCCCCGATCGCCGATGCACTGACCAGGTGTACCATCGACGCGGGATTTATTTCGGAAAGCAGCCTGTTGAATTTGCTTGTTCCTGAAAAATCAACAATAGAATTAATTCCAAAGGGGGGTAGGGACTTTCCCGCCTCCAGACTGGCAAGCGCCCGCAGCATTTCCGTATTTCCCAAATGAGAACAGAGAATAACAGCGCCCTTTTTATGTGAAAGCTGCTGCACGAGCAGAGTGATATCCGGGCTTTTTAAAACAAGATCTTTAACCATAATCTGCCCCGACCACGCACCGAGTTTTTCCAAAAGCGCATAGGCAAAACAAAAGAAGTGATGATAGACGTTTTTAAACGATACGGCCGGGAGATTTCCTCTTTGGGCTACCATTGTCAGGAATTTTCTGCTTGCCCGACGCGCTTTCGGTGAAAAAAGATAGAAAAACAGTACAATAACATGAAGAAACGTCTTAATCACCGGCAGGCTGAGGTGGCGATACAGCTTGAACACCAACCTCATTTGCCGGATTCCACCGGCAGCTTCTTTTTGTTCCGACCAATGAGTCATGGATTGTCCCCATTTTTAACCTGACGCTTAATTCTATTAAACAGCAATCGCGGGAGCCTTGGCAGCATGGTGAAAAAGAGAATAGTGTGTATCCTGCTTATTGCCAGGTTATCCTTTATCATACGGAAATGCGATTTTCCGCCCTCGGGATATATTATTTTAATGGGGATAAATACCATCTGAACTCCCGACCAGTAAAGGCGAACCAGGATTTCAATATCAAATTCCATGCGGAGCGAAAGCCGCTTTGAGGCCATTAAGCGATAGCAGGCGGCCAGGGGATAAACCCGGAACCCGCACATAGCGTCAGGGATATCCCGGGAAACCGTTTCCAGCATTACCCAAAAATTAGTGATTTCACGTCCGATTTTGCGGCCTCTTGGGGCCGATTCATCATATAACGGCCTGCCGCCGATAAGCTTGTGTGGTGTTTTTTTTGCCTGCCGTAGAAAAATATTGATCTGCTCCAGATCATGTTGACCGTCCGCATCTATCTGAAGCGCATGGGAATACCCCGCCTCATATGCCCTTTTAAGACCGTGAGACACGGCGCCGCCTTTGCCGAGATTGAAAGGTAAGGTAAAAAGAATGCAGCCGGTATCCTTTTGGATGATGTCCTGCAAGTATTTTTTTGTTTCCTCGTCACTCCCGTCATCTACGAGTATGACGGGCAGGCGGTGTACTAAACAGGCGGCAACCACGTTTTCCGCGGTTTTACCATGATTATATACAGGTATAACCGCACACGGTTTAAACTCAGAGGAAATACTCATTCTATTTCCTTTAGGATAATTCTCCCCTGAGATAAAGGTGTACCGTCTTTGGTATTGGAATAACTGAATTTAATCCGGGCATCTTTCAGATTCAACCTGATTTCGAGATTTACCGGAGTGTCGGGAAAAATAGGTTTTAACAGTTTGAATAACGATATTTTTTTCATAACAAATGTATGACTCAACTTTTTTTGCAGGAATTTCATAACCCAATCTACTTGTGTGACGGCAGGAAGAATTTTCATCTCAGGGAAATGTCCTTGAAAGTGAATGTAATCTTTCGGAAATTGTAATGTAAGCAGTATTTTATCAGTTTTTTGAATACTGTCAAGGATTTCGGGTTCCAGGCGATACGCCGGGGTTTTTTTCTGGAAGAGTTCTTTTAGTGTATTGTAATTAATCTTTCCCTGGGAATTTCTCGGTATCGATTCAAGGAAACGCCATTTTCTGGGAATTACGATAAGTCCAAAAAATGTACGCAGAAAATCTCGGAAAAAGCGGTTGAGATTTTTTTTTGGTTCATCCTTGAATTTTATTCTTCCTTTTTGATTAAGCACCAAAACCGCGGCCAGGTACTGTCTTCCTGTTTCCATTGCCAGAACAATCACGTCTTCAACCAGCCCGGTTTGCATTATTCTGTTTTCAACATCATTAAGTGCAACCCGCTTTTCTTCTATTTTAACGATGGAATCAGTCCTGCCGAAAAAACGGAAGGTTTTGTCATCTAGGATTTCTACCCTATCCTCGATTGTTGTGAAAGCGGATTCACGTAAATAGGGCGATGATAACGCCAGATGTATTCCATCCGCGGATTTTACTTTGATACCCGGAAAGGGAGTCCATGTGTGGTTACCGGGGGAGGTTCGCCACGCGATGCCCCCTGTTTCCGTACTCCCGTATACTTCATATATATCCGTCCCCAGAGAGCTTCTGCTTTGTACGGCGGAGTACTCAGGCAGAAAGCCTCCGGAAGAAAAAACCTTCAAGGGCGGCTGCGCAAGCGGGCGGGTGGAATCATCGTTGCCGAGGCGCTTTAAAAAGGCCGGGCTTGTTACAAGGATGATATTTTGTTTCCCGATATTATTAAGCGCTTCGGGATATTGGATTTTTAAAGGAGCGATCGGAGCTCCCAGGCAAAAGGGCAACAAAGCGGTAAAAAGAAAACCATAATAATGCTGCGGACTTACGGTAGAAAACACGGTGGCCCTGCGGTAATCGTTTCCCCAAAGCGCGGCCAGATTCTTCAGCTCGTTTTCTATCTGTACAAATAATTTTGGCACGGCTTTCGGTTTGCCCGTACTCCCGGATGTATGGAATATAATATTGATTTTTTTCTGATCGATCCGAGGGAAATCCCGCGATTCCGTGGCGGAAGCATGTTTTTTGGAATAGCACAATCGTACTGCGGCATTTTCGCCGCTGTCACTCAGAAGTGGCACAGTGGTATCGTCCGATCCCTGATCCCCATGCGGCGCGCTGTTCGGCAGGTGTACTGTTTTTCCGCATTGTAATAAAGCCAGCAGGCCGAGAACAAAGAGGCTGTGATCTTCCGTAAAAAGCTTCCAGTGGTCGTAAGGATAAGCCGCAATTTCTTCTCTTAGAGCTTCCAGTTCCCGGCAAAAACGGCTCCAGGTTACGGCTTTCTGTGTCTGCTGAGAAGTGGAAAACAGGTGATTCGGGGCTCTGGATGATCCTTGCAGTGATAAAAGAGAAATGAAATTATTCATCTTTTCAGCTTTATTTTTCGGTAAAGATATTCGCCTCCCATCAAGGTACCGATGAGAATATAGGAGATGAAACCGTTATATACTCCCCATACCAGTTCATTCGCCAATAAAACGGTAATCCCGGAAACAATGGCATTACCGATAAAGAAAAGACACCATATACGGGTTACGGTGCGGCAGTATGATGTAATTGCTTCCTTTTCCGGTGATTTGGGAATGTCCGGATCTTTAAGAATCGCAAAACGATAGATCATCGAAGGGCCGTGAATCAGGGTAAATCCAAAGCCGGCCAGCAGAAATAAATTTATGATAACCGGGTAAAGCTTAAGAATCCCCGCGTTCTCGGTAATAAACGTCAGTAGGGCAAGCACGAAAACAATGCTCAACATGACCCAAAACTGGATACTGCGGAACCCCTTGTTTTTCGCGTCCCCTGAATAACCGATAAAATATGCGATGCCGATTGCTACCAGGGCCAGAACCATTACTCTCGGACTTGCTTTAAGCCAGATAAATCCTATAAGAATTGCAAAAGGATAAAGTATGGAAAGAATAAAAAGTACAACCCTTAAAGCCCGGTTCACGAAACAATTCCATTATGCTCTTTGATGAGATCGTAAACGGCGTCCACGATATCTCCGACGGTACGAACATTTTTAAACACTTCAGGTGAAATTTTACGATCGGTGTAGTTCTGAAGTTTTACGATTAAATCCACTGCGTCGATACTGTCAAGGTCCAGATCTTCGAAAAGTAAGGTATCTGATTGGATATTTTCTTTGGGAATCTCAAAGGTCTCATTAAGTATCAATGTGATTTCATTGAGTATTTTCTTTTTAGATATCATGTTGTATCTCCAATTACTCGTTTATCTTGTTCTTGGAAATAAAATCAGCGAGAGAACGGACGGAATAAAAATGTTTGCGATTATCTTTATCTTCAGCAGACAGATTTATATTGAATTTTTTCTTGATTGCAATACCGAGTTCTAATGCATCGATTGAATCCAGACCAAGCCCCTCACCGAATAAGGGGGCTTCCGGATCGATATCGTCACTGGTAATATCTTCCAGATCAAGTGAGTCTATAATTATCTCTTTTATTTGCTCTTCCAGACCAGTCATCGTTATATGATTATTGTTGGATAATAATAGCCCTTTTTAGATCTTGCGTCAAGAGTCTTGCCGCTTTTGCCGTCGGAAGTTCTTTATATATTTTAGGCTCAATAGGATTTTCCGCCGTGAGGCGATACCTGATAATCCCTGATTCAGGTGCGGTCAAGGGCGGATCGCCTTTGCGTAATCCAATTGGGGAATCGGCGTAGATTTTGACCGGAAGGATACTGAATCCCGTACGGAGGGATATTTGTGCCGCGCTTCTCTGAAGCTTGATATTTTTATGATCGACGGTCCGGGTGCCTTCGGGAAAGATGACAAGATTGTTCCCCTGCCGCAGGGAGCGGTTGCATTTGGCTATGGTATCCTCTACATTCAACGAATTGGAGATGTAGAGACGCCCAATCACTCTCTTTACGAATACATTGTGCCATAATCGCGCTTTGACAATACAATCGGCCCGGGGGATTACGCTGAGGAGAATAACAACGTCAATCAGCGACGGATGATTCGAGCAGATGATCATCTCACGGACATTTTTAAAAGTATTCATATTATCGATCTTCAGACTGATAAGACGCAGGTATCTCATGAGGTCAACAAATACTCTAAAGCTTACACGGATGATCCCTTGTTTGATCCGCCGGGCCCGAACCCTGTGCCCGATAAAAATATCGATTATCGGGAATGCCATGTATGCAATTACCAGACTGCCGATGCCGAAACAAAAAATGGCAAAAAATTTTGAAACTATATGGAAGGCTTTTCGAATTTTCCTATAAAGAAAAATCATCGGGATTATACCTCACAATCAATTCCATTCCCGGGGCGTGAAGTATAAAAGGAGATTCTTTTGGGGTAAGAAGCCAGCGAAGCAAAGCAAGCGGGTGTTGCGGGGCGGTCTGTTTAGTGGACATATTAATTTCCACTGAATACGGCTGGGATGCGCGGCTTGAATTTTTAGAAAACACCATGCCAAAGGCATAGGGTTCCGGAACCGACTCAAACAGGGAGTGGTATGTCGGGTGAATATACTCATCGGCGAAGATGAGCATACAGTCATGTTTATTCCCGGACGCGAGCATGCCCAACATTTCCAAAAGGCCGGTAGAGAGTGCCTGGTCACCGGAATAAACCGCCGAGCCGACCTCCTTGTTCCCCTGGGCGATGGAGAGCAGAAAAACGGGGGCGTTAAAAACAGAGAGGCTGAACGCGGCGGGGCTTACCTCAAACGAGTCGATCAGCTGTTTTGATATTTTATACTGCTTGTTGATTTCCCCGTAATGAGAAGCAAATACGCATGGTATCTGTGTTTGGGGGGGGGCAAGGTCATGTCCGATCTGCAAAACCATCCTGCTCAGCTGGCTGAGCCGGCGGCGGAAAAGAGCCGGTAAAAATTTCAGGGCCGGGGCTTCAGTTGTTTGTTTGATGTGCTTTTTTCCCTCTCCCCATGCTTTCAGCGCCTGGGAATCTTCGATACCGGGGGCCCAGGCTGCCCAAGCCTTCAGGGCGAGAAAGTATTTTTTCACTTCTTCTTCCTGAATCGCAGAATCGAATAGTCGTTGGGACCGATATCATGGATTTCCCCTTGCAGCATAAATCCCGCCTTTTCCACCGCATGAATGATCTCACAGGATTCATACATTTTACTGTTTCCGTTTGCCATGGTCGTAAAATAGAGGGAGGTCGCGTGCAAAGCATAGATCGCCGCCGGATAGTGCTGTTTGTCCCAAAGAGGTTCCATGACAAATATATCGCAATTATCTCCGACGGTTTGCGCGATCTTTTTTAGGATATCCGTTACCTGATCAAGGGAAAAACAATCCAGGAACTGGCTCATCCACACCGCATCCGTCTGCTCCGGGAGAACCGCGTTTGCATCCAGTATATTTGTTTCATGGACGAAAATACGGTCTGCGGCCTTGGCTTTATTGATATTCCCCCTGGCAAGGTCGGCCTGTCCCGAAAGGTCGACAATTGTTATTTTTACATCCGGGTTATAATGATAACAGGCCAAGGCCCACTTAGCGGTATTCCCGCCGATGTCCATGATATGCTTTTTGGGCTGAGCGAATACAAACTCGAGTGCATCGGGAAACGCTTTGTCGGAATAGAAATGATCAAAGGCAAACCAACTCTTTTGACTCTGAAGGGGAAGCGACGATAATCCTTCATAGATCGTTTTCCAGTCGCCGAACTCTTTCAATCCTTCCGGTTTCCCGGTGGTGAGCGATTCGCTCATATGGAACCCCCCCTTATAGCAGACATCATGGATAAAATCCATGTTTACACCGGTAAGCGGATCATGCAGAATAAAAAATCCCACTTTACCCAAAAGGAAATGCCAGGGTTTTTGGGGGGATCTGATCTTGAGGATGTCCATACTCAAGCCGATTTCCAGAAGCACTCCCACGGCATATGCCTTCAAACCAAGGGAATCGATTATTTGTTCTTTGGTTAATCCGTCGTCGCCGGCTTTGAAAAGCAGGTCCAGAAATCCGAGGTTTTTCAGACTGCGGGCGGCCTGAAAAGCCAGCGGGGCAAAAGCGATTTTCTGTGCTTCGAATTTGGCATCCACCGCTTTGATGTTATCCTGTGAGTACCATTTTTCTACCGCCGGATTGTATTCGTCATTCATATCGATTTTCCTATGTAGTTATTGATTTACTTTTTCTATAAAACTTGTGGAATAATGACTGTTATAGATAATTACAATTTCAGT
>Ga0315536_1000398_pt1 | contig 21890 bp, 19 predicted proteins | sample SalMarSW160230MG_FD_203093 | JGI IMG/M metagenome (GOLD analysis project Ga0315536, IMG submission 203093) | Salt marsh sediment microbial communities from the Plum Island Ecosystem LTER, Massachusetts, United States - Salt Marsh Sediment SW1602-30 ...
CAGCAGACAGGCGGTTATAGAGATTGTCGACAACGGTCCGGGGATCGCGGAAGAGCTGTTGCCCGATCTCCTGTTTGAACCGTTTAAGACCACCAAGAATGCGGGCAGCGGAATCGGTCTGTGGCACGTCAAAAGGCTCGTAACGGCCCTCGGAGGCAGTGTTTCGGCCGAAAACAGAACAGAGGGCGGCGCCCGGTTTGTGATCAGGCTGCCGCTCATAACACCTCGGCAATAAGAGGCCATAGCCATCTTTGGTTTTGGACAGGATTCAAAAGGTTGACCGGATTTTTTTCGCACGTTCCTTCTTGAGTTCGCTTGCCAGATAGTCAATTAGAGGGTATGCTTATTACAGTTAGAGGGGTTTGTACTCGGAGAAGGAAGATTTTGTGAAGAATGAATTGTTCGGCAAAATAATAGTATAAAGGAAAATGTGAAGTGATAGTAAAATTCTCTCGGCATGCAAAACGAAGAGCAAATCTATATAACATACCAGAATCGATGGTTGAAAAAATATTGAAAGATTCTGCTCTAAGCGATGGGGAACATGAGATAATCAGAAATGTATCCGGGTTTAAGTATCCGATAAAGATTGTTGTCGTAGTTGAGGACGATATGGCGAGAGTAATCACAAGTTATCCACTAAAGAAAGGAAGAGGAAAATGAAGGTACACTATGATGAAGAAATAGATGCCTTGTATCTCAAGCTAAGCGATCAAAATCCAGATGGTGTCATTGAAATCACTGAAGGAGTAAATATTGATACCACCGCAGATGGCAAGCTTACAGGAATAGAAATACTGAAAGCATCTAAGAAAATGGATATTAATACAATCTTGTCCTACACACTTGAATTGGATCAAAGTATATTGAGCCGGAACATAGCCAAACAAGTCATTGGAAGCTGAAAAGGTGAACCATCCGAATGGAGCGAACTGGAAAGATCCGGTGAGAATCGGTTTTTCCATATATGCGGGGACAGCGGTGTTGTTCTGGTTCAGCTAATAGAAGATGGGTTGCTCTGAGGCTTACGTCCGAGGCAGGTGTCGGGAAATTTAACAGTATTGGCCACAGACCCACACAGACGGCCATCCTGGTGAAACAAAAGAAAAAACGGTTTAGCAGAGCCGGCAGTCAAAATGGGCAAAAAAATCCCCCGGGGGGTGAACCGCGGGGGATTTTGTGAAACCGTATCTGAATTTATGATGTTGCCAAAACCTGGCTAGCTCTTCTTGCTGAAGCGTTTGCGGCCATAACCCGCCACGCCCAGGAGGCCCAGGCCCAGGAGCAGAATGGTAGAGGGCTCGGGGACAGGGGCGCCAGCACTCCCAGCACTCACATAAGTCAGCGTGGCATCAATGGTAGTGCTTCCAGGCGTCCAAAACGACCCATTTTCCAAATCTATTGTGAACAATCCTGTCGTTCCGAAATTGAATTCGACGGGATTATTCCACTCGACTTCTCCCCAACTCCAAAAAAGGAAAGTATCTCCTACAGTTTGTCCCGTTCCTGTCATATCAACTTCTGGACTCGAAAAATCAAATGCAACACTTATATTCTTCGCTATCTTGTCATCAGGATTCGACCACGTTTCTGTGGTTCCCAACTCGAAAAGGGCAAAGGAAACAGAATCACCCACCTCCAAATCTCTTGAAGCCGGAGTGGTCAATATGGGATTCCAATAAAGCACCAACCCAGGGTCGCTCTGATTCAATGTAACATTATATGAATCCAAGGTGAAGGTTGTGGCACTCGCCGTTCCCACCATCCCAAAAACCAACATCACCGCACATAAAAACAGTAAAAACTTCTTCATTTTTTCCTCCTCCTCTTTGAAAAGTTTATAAAATCAAAACGGTGTACATTTCACACTGATATAAAGCAAGCACCATGCCATTTATGCAATCTATTGATTTTATACAACTTTCGTCCATTTCCATCGCCTGCGATTGTCGCCGCTGTAAAATATTCCGACAGGTCCGGACGGACGCAAATCAGGTGCTTTTTCGCCGAAATGCGCTCATCTCATTGGAATGAAATGGAAAATAGAGGAACACGGGAAAAGGGGGGGAAAGGCCCGGGAAAAGCAGGGGAAAAGAGGTGTCGGAATTCTTTACTGTTTGTGAAGACTACCAGCCTCCTCGCCCGTCCGCAAACTCATTCCTGGTTCTATCTGGCCTGGAAGGGGCGATAGAGTGGGTCGCCGATCAGGACCATTTGCCATGACCAGAAAGGTTTGGACAGTCCATAGCATTCCGCAAGGGTCCGGTACCCGTCAAGGAGGAAACGGAAAAAGAGGTCAGGCAGGGGGAAGGCCTGGACATAGGGTTCATTGACCGGCCCAAGCGTGGCGGCGATCCCCTTTGCGAGCATTCTCTTGCACCAGACCCGGCTGCCGGGTCGTTTGAGGGTCTCGCATTCCGCACTGGCAATATGATAGCCGACCGAACCCCTTGTCCAGGAAAAGGCATCCACATACTGCCCGAGGTGGTACCATCCGCAGTAGAGGGCGGCATCGGGGCACTGCCCGGGTTGAAAGACCTCCGGTTTGTCATTGACGATCACCGGCATCAATTCGGTTTTCTTTACCAGGTCTGCTGCTCTGTAAATGGACGTGTCGTAGAATTGGTACCCGGATTTGCCTTTGAAGCCGGCGTTGTCTTGAGTGCGGGGCCACCGGGCATCAAAATAGGCCTTTCCTTTGAGACCGGAACGTTCCGCTGCAAGGCTGTCATTGATGACCCGCCGAACGACTTGAGGAGATGGTCCGTCAAGACGGGAGACAAGGAGCGTGGTATCCCGCTTCTCCATGAGCCGTCTCTGGTCGTACCCCGCAAAAAAGGGATTGGGGATCCGGCCGTCAAGGGGGTGGTTCGGCTGAAGGACAAGGGCGATCTCCGAGTCAAGGGAAGCCCTCTGATCAGCCTTTGCTACCGTTTCCAGGCGTCTTCTCACCCGGGCCAATTCCTGCTTTATTTCCTCCCGCTGCTCCTTCCCCCCTTCTCCCGGACCGGAAAACCGGGTCTTAAGCTCCTTTTCCCTTTGTTGGATCCGTTTGTATTCCCGCCTTTCATCTTCGTTCATTTCAGGCGCTGCGATTTTGAGCGGAAGGCCATACATGATCAGGAGGCAACGGATTTTCCCTTTCACCGGTGTCCTCTTGAGATACTGCCGCACAGGGCCTGCGATCCTTGTTTCATAATCCATCCGGGTGCATTGCTCGTCGTCAGGCACCAGGAGTTTCAGAAAATGGTCCCGGGGAATCCCCCTTTTTTCCATATAGTATTTTGCAAGACCCAGGCTTGATGAAGCGTTTCCATTGGCCAGGACCAGGACCTCATCCGGCCGCAGGGCAAGAACAGGAGGGGAATAGATCAGGAACGCGAGAAAAAAGAGGGCAAAGCCCGGGCTGAGCGTACTTATACAACCCCTGATGCAGGGAAAAGCGAATCCTACCAAAACATCCAGCTCCCGGTTGCGAGGACATAGACCCCCAACCCAAGGTTCGTAATGCTGTGGGCCACGATAGCAGCCTTCAGCTTTTTCCGGCGGACCAGCAATAGGTTATACAGCAGTCCGGCCATAATTCCCTGTATGATCCGATGGTGTTCAAGACCGAACAGGATGGCCACACTCATGAATGAAAACCAGGTAAAGGCGCCCATAGGCACTGAGCGAAAATCAGGGTTGATCAGGTAGCGCATTAAAAAGGAACGCCAGAACAGCTCTTCCATGACCGGCACGACCACGACCGCCCCGATCAAACGCACGGCGATCAGGCCCCCGGCGCCTGCCTTTGACCCGGCCAGCGCGAAAGGGTCAAACCCCGAATGCCGGCCGAACTGAAACAGATAGCTATCCGGAACAATCCAGATGACAAGCACCAGGAGACCGCAGAAAAAAGCCGTCAGCCAGTCACCGGGGGAGAGTTTGGGAGAGATGTCCGCTGCATATTCCCGCCGCCAGAGCCACAATAGCAACCCGACCAGGATGGTCTTGGCGCTGTGGAGAAAGGGGCTTAGGGCAGGGAAAAAATAGACCGGTCCTGTCAGCAGCAGGAACAGGGCAAACGGGAAGATGTATGGAAGTGAAGGCCGTTCCAACAACCGCTGCAACAGTTTTTGTTCAGCATACTCTTCCATAGGCGTTTAAAGTGGTGCTCCCACAGTCAATGTCTTCATATCAATAGGCTCTTATTTCCAATTTGCCAATGAGTTGCCAGGCATTTGCTATTTGAAATTCGGGATTGATTTGACATTTGGATTTTGGCATTTGACATTTTTCTCTCAGGTATTGATTCCATGTTTTTTCAGAAGATCATGCAGGGTCGGGCGGCTGATCTCAAGGAGTTTGGCTGCCCGACTGATGTTGTTGCCCGTCAGGGCCAGGGCCCGGCGGACTGCGATTTTCTCCGCCGCTTCCCGGGCCTCTTGCAGGGTGGTCAGTTTCTTTTCTTCCACTTCCTGCGATTTGTCTTCGAGACCCAGGTCCGAAGAATAGATAACCCGGTCGGTCGTGCCGCCGAGGGCCCTCCGGATGCGGTTCTGGAGTTCACGCACATTGCCCGGCCAGGGACACGCGGTCATGGCAGTGACCGCATCTGCGGAAAACGTTACCCGGCCCCGCCCCAGCTTTTTGGTCTCCTCGGCCAGGAAGTGATGGGCAAGCAGCAGGATGTCTTCCAACCGGTCTCTCAGATCCGGGATCGCCAGCTGGATGACATTCAGCCGGTAGAAGAGGTCCTTGCGGAAGAACCCCTCTCTGACTGCATCTTCCAAGTTGCTGTTGGTGGCCGCGATAATGCGGATATCCAAGTTGATGGTCTTTGTTCCACCGAGCCGTTCGATGGTAGCTTCCTGCAAAAAACGGAGGATTTTTACCTGCAGGGATAAAGGGAGTTCGCTGATTTCATCCAGGAAAACAGTCCCCCTGTCGGCCTGCTCAAACTTGCCGATCGCGCGTGCATTTGCCCCGGTAAAGGCCCCTCTTTCGTGACCGAAGAGTTCATTTTCAAGGAGATTTTCCGGGATCGCCCCGCAATTGATGATGATCAGGGGCCTTGAGGCCCTGTCACTCAGGGTGTGTACGGCACGGGCGGCCATCTCCTTCCCGGTTCCGCTGCTTCCCGTGATGACCACCGGGTAGTCCGTCGCGCTCACCTGCCTGATAAGCTCGAAGATTTTCGTCATGGCCGAGGAGACCCCCAGCATGCCGCAAAGCGAAGCCCCTTCGCCTGCCTCTTGCTGCAGCCGGCGATTTGCCTCTTCCAGCTTACACATCTTGAACGTGCGGGAAAGGATAATGTCCAATATCTTCAAATCGATGGGTTTGGCGCAGAAATCGGCCGCCCCCAGGGCAACCGCCCTGACGGCGTTTGCCTCTTCGGCATTGCCGGTGATGACGATTACTCTGGTATGGGGGCTGATGGAGGGGATCTCTTCCAGGAGTTCAAGACCCTGCTTGGGGGTGTCGGGATAGGGAGGCAGGCCGAGATCCAGGGTGACGACCGGAAAAGCGCCGGATGCGATGAGCGGCCTTGCCTGATCCGCATCAGAGGCGATGGTTATTTCGTATTCCTTCCCCAGGCCCCACCTGAGCTGTTTGGCTACAGACATTTCATCTTCAATGACAAGGAGCCTCTTCTTCATGATGCGACCCGACAAATTAGCAGATGAAAGAAAAATCAGCGAAACCCCATAATTCCAGGCCTGGCTCACTCGGTCTTGAGTGGCCCGACCATGTCCTCCGGGCGTACCCATTGCGCAAACTGATCTTCGGTCAGCAAATCCTGCTCAAGGGCGACTTCCTTCAGGGTCTTTTCTTCCCTCCATGCCCGAAGGGCGATCTCGGCCGCCTTGTCATAGCCGATGTGCGGGGCCAATGCCGTCACCAGCATCAGGGAATTTCTCAGATGAGATTCTATTCTCTTCCTGTTGGGTTCTATCCCTGCCACCGCCCGCTCCCGGAAGGATTTGCCGGCACCCGCAAGCAGGTTGATGGACTGCAGGATGTTGTATGCGATGAGCGGCTTGAACACATTCAGCTCAAAGTTCCCCTGGGAGCCTGCCGCAGTGATGGTGACGTCGTTTCCGAATACCTGGGCCGCAACCTGGGTCACCATCTCGCACTGGGTCGGATTGATCTTCCCCGGCATAATGGAACTCCCGGGCTCATTGGCGGGGAGATTGATTTCCCCCAGGCCGCAGCGTGGTCCGCTTGCCAGCCATCGGATGTCATTGGCGATCTTCATGAGTGCCCCGGCCAGCATCTTGAGAGAGCCGGAAGTCTCCACCACGGCATCATGGGCAGCCAGGCCCGCGAATTTATTCCGGGTAACGCGAAAGGCATGGCAAGTTATTCTGCTGATCTCTTCCGCCATCATCCTGTCGAAGCCCTCCCTGGTATTCAGGCCCGTACCCACCGCGGTCCCTCCAATAGCCAATTCAGAGAGGTGATCCACGCAATGCTCTATTGCTTCGCGGGCCAGCTTCAGCTGGGCGGCATACCCGGAAAACTCCTGGCCCAGGGTCAGAGGGGTTGCATCCTGGAGGTGGGTCCTGCCGATCTTCACGATGTCTTTGAAGCCTTCGGCCTTTTCAGAGAACTCTTTTTCCAGAGCTTCCAGTTCCGGTAGCAGTTGTTCCTTGAGGGTGGTCACCGTTGCGATATGCATGGAAGTGGGAATGGTATCGTTGGTGGACTGGGCCATATTCACATGGTCATTGGGATGAACCGGAGACTTTGCGCCCATCTTCCCCCCCAGCATCTCAATGGCACGGTTGGCGATAACCTCATTCACATTCATGTTGAATTGGGTACCGCTCCCGCTCTGCCAGATCACTAGTGGAAAATGATCATCCAGTTTCCCGGAGATGACTTCATCAGCAGCCTTCTCAATGGCCTGTGCAATTTTCGGGTCCAGGGAGCCAAGCGCCTTGTTCACCCGCGCCGCCGCTTTTTTCACGAGCGCGTGGGCCCGGATGAACGCCAGGGGAAAATATTCCCGGCCTATTTCAAAATTCTGTACAGCCCTCTGGGTCTGGGCGCCGAAATACTTGTCCTCCGGAACCAGGACCTCTCCAAGGGCGTCCTTTTCTTTTCGCATCCGACCATCTCCTTCCAAAGGTTCGCATAGTGAATCTCGTCTCGCAGTGCGGGAGGCATCATGAAGCCCCCCCGAGGGGAGCCGAGGGAGAAGCCTTTTTTCAAGTGACCGGTGAGAGGGCGCCGTCCTTTTCGTGACGTATCTTGGGGGGAAACCGCAGCCAGCCCGAAGGGTGGAATGCGGAGGGGGCAATGCTCCCCCGGAGATACGTCACAGAAAAGACCAGCCCGGAGCCTCGGAACGGAAAAAAGGTTTTCTCCCCGGATCCGTAGAACCTATCCGGGTCCTCCACCAGAGGTAGAGGGTTTCATCAAAACCAAGACGTTATCTTCGCCAACCACTCAAGAATGATGGTAGATACTGTTACCACCATGTGCTGTCTTCGTCAACAATTCTACTCCCACCCCAGCCAAAAAACGTGCTCCGCCCTCTTTTAGGGATGAGACTGAAAACCATGTGGTCACCCAATGTATTTTCCCGGGTCTTTTGCAAAGGCCTGCTTACACCCCGGGTTGCAGAAATAGTACGTGGTGCCCCGGTACTCCAGGCTTGCAGGTGCTGTTGCGGGATCCACCAGCATATTACAGACCGGATCGACCCTCACACCTATTCCATCACCGCTGCCGCGGCTGATGATCCTTGTTATTTCCGGGGTCAGGATACCCTTTACCCCGGTCCACTTGGATACCATTATCGTGACCACGAATCCCAATCCCAGGCCTCCCAGACCAAACAAAACAGCACCGGTTCCGCTTCTAATCCCCATCGCCTGATTCAGTGAACCGCCCACAGCCGCTCCGATGATGAAACCAATAATAGGAAGTAGGTAAACAACCGCTGCGCTCTTTACGAAAAGCCCGGAGCTGAGGTCGAGAGTTACTTGATCGCCGGTACGGGCGCCGATCCTGTTGCGAGCCCGAGTGATCATCTTGTTCCCCGTTCCGAACGCATGGCAGGAATGGGATGCACCACAGCTCTCGCACCCACCTTTCTTCTCGGTCATCACGTCCGCCATGCCGTCATCTCTTATCCGTACGACAATCCCCTGCTCCTCCGACATGGTTATCTCCTTTTGTCTGAAAAACGGTCTTACCGCCCAAAAGTGTTACCCAACATACAGACTTTCCGTTTCATTGGGTATGTTCCTCTCTCACCAAGAAAAACAGCAAAATCCGCGCCAACCAGACAACACCTTTCCTAACACACTGGAATCAGGACCTTCTTGAGACTTCCCTCCAGACAGGATGATCAAATATTTACTGAATAGAACGGGTGGCATGGCTATTTTATATCCAGGCTCAGGCCGAACTGGGTAATAGGTATCCAAATGGACGAAAGGTGCAACCGTAAAGAATGCGATCAATGCCTGCAAAAAAATATATCTCATGTTTTCATCTTTTCCTTGTTTTTTCTATTGTTACCTGTTCCATGCCGCCCTTTTGGCTATCCCTTCATGGCCCGCCGTGCCAATCATCTCTTGTTATTTCCGGTGTCAGGGGCCATAATAACCTAGACGAACATCCGTTGGATACCTTGACCGGCTTGTTCTGTCAAAAACACGGACCTGGAAAGCAGCACAGGGCCCAGAGGGGAAACGATTCACTGCATGCACAGGAGAACGCCATCAAAACGCATCAGCCGAAGATATGACCGGTTGGCCTTTTTTTATGACCGTATGGAGGCGCCCATAGAGAAATCCCGGTTTGCTTCCTGGAGGAAAAGACTCACCGACCGCATAACCGGTGACCGGGCCCTCGAAGCGGGTGTAGGCACGGGAAAGAACCTGCCTTACTATCCCTCCGGCGTTCACGTCACAGCCGTCGATTTCAGTCCGAAGATGTTGAAGCGCGCCCGAAATATGGCCGCAGTCCTCCAGCAGGACGTGGATCTCCTGGAAATGGACGTGCAGTCCCTGGCCTTCCCTGACAACAGCTTCGATACGGTCTTTGCCACGTTCGTCTTCTGTTCGGTCCCCGATCCCGTACGCGGTCTTCAGGAACTCCGGCGTGTCTGCAGGCCGAGAGGCAGGCTTCTCCTCCTGGAACACATGAGACCGGGGACTCCCTTTCTGGGCATCCTGTTCGATCTCGTGAATCCCATGGTGGTGCGTATGATGGGCGCCAACATCAACCGCAGGACCGTGGACAACATTTGCAAAGCGGGATGGAAAATCCGGGTGGAAGAAGACCTCTCCTCGGATATTGTCCGGTGGATTGAAGGTACACCCTAGCGGGTGGCCGGGCCACCACTCCTGACGCACCGAAACCCCACCTCTTCAAAGGCCTCCCATGGCTTGCGAATCAGGAGGGCCGGCAAAGGGGCGGCTTTCCCGGACCGGCTTCCGAGTCCCCCCATAACCACATACTCCGCGCTATTTTCACTTTTGCCTCCAAGCGAGGCCTGTGTGCGCACCCCCCATTCGCTGATATTCCCGTTCAGGCCACGTATCCCAAGGGTGTTCGGTTTGGAGTTCGTTACGGATTCCGGAAGAGAAGATGCCTGCTCCCCTGATGGATGCTGATGCGTCGCCGTTCCATCCCCATGCATGGTTTTCATCATCTGGTCCAACCCTTCACCGGTGGATTTCCCTTCAATCGCCCCCACCGGGGCCGTTGAAATCGGCGTCCTGTCCGGGGTCCCCTTTGATACTGCGTAGGCCCATTCTCTTGCCGTGGGAAGTCTCCTGTGGAAAAACCGCGCATACGCCAACGCGCCGTAACCGGTCACTCGGATGACGGGCCATGCCGCATGGGCGGGCTTGTTGATATGAAACCGGCCGTTTCGGTACATGATCGGCTCGTACCCTTCCCGGGCCTCCCCGAGAAAAAGCCAGATCTTTCCGCGCCCCTCCACCACGCCCTGCTCCACGCGAATGTCAGCGAGGACCTGGTTCAGGAAGGCCACGAACTGGTAGTTCGTTACCAGGGTTTCATCCATGTAGAATGATTCCACCGCCGAACGGACTTCAGCCCCGTCTTCCCCCGGAAGTGTGATGGTGCCGCCCGGGATCAGATACAGAGTAGCTCCGTCCTCTCCGTGCAGTGTTTTGGGATTCCTGGCCGGCCCTGAGTTGCTTGCGACCTCCTTTTCATGCCCCGTCGGGAGGGAGCCACTTTCAAAAGAAGGTGTCCGCCAAAAGGGCGCCGGGCCGGTCTGCAGCAAGAAAAACACGACCCCAAGAAGCAACAGTACACCCAGGCCTCTCCAGAACCATTTCCGGCCCCCTGAAAAGACGTCGGGATGCGGTTTTTGCACAACCTGATCGGGGTGCCCTACTTGGGCATCACTCGAAGCAAAGGAATCCAGCACCTTGAGAAGTTCTTGTTCCAAGGCTCTTACTGAAGGCAATCGGTCGTTCTTTTCCTCCTCGGTGGCCTTTTGAATAATGCTGTCGAGCCTTTTGAAGAACAAAGGATCAGGGTTCCGCAGCCTGGCCTTTCTAAAGGGGATGGTGTCGGCCTTCATCTTGCCGTCCACCGTTTCATAGAGTATTTTCCCGATGGCATAAACATCAGCCCGCTTGTCGGTTCGCCTGAAATCGAGAAACTGTTCCGGGGACATATACCCCGGAGTCCCTTTCATGTCCGCAGACTGGGTCAGGGGACGCACTGTCTTGGAACGGGCAAGCCCGAAATCGGCTATCTTGGGGGTCTTTCCGTCCAGCAGGATATTTTCTGGCTTTATATCACGATGGACTATTCCCGCTTCGTGCAATGCCTCGAGCCCGTCGAGGACGGGTAGAAAATATTCGTGCAACCACTCCCTTATCAGTCCGTCCGCAGGATAGAAACCTTCATCGGACATGGTAGAGCGAAGCGTTCCTCCGGGGAGATATTCCATGGCAATGTATTCAAGCGGCACTTCTCCCTTTGATCCCTGCACGGAAAACGAGCCGTGATCGAAAATGGAAAGGATATTGGGATGCCGGACTTGGGCCATTGCCTGCATTTCATTTCTGAACCGCTGGATCCCGGAGACCAGTTCCTCTTCGTCATCCTCGAGGGATTCAAGCCACTCCTTGGAAATGACCTTGATGGCGACATCGCGCTTCAGGGTGAGCTGATGGGCCCGGTAGACCTCTCCCATGCCTCCCCTGCCGATGAATTCAAGGATCACCCATTTATCGTTGAGGACCGTCCCGATCCGAAGGCTCTGTTCCCGGGTTTTACTCATGGTTCAGACTTTCCAGGGGAAACACTACCTTTTTCCCATCCCCTTAAAGGATCCGGACGACAATAATGGTAACATTGTCCTTTCCTCCGTTTTGGAGGGCCGCTGCCATTAGACGGTCACACGGCCTCCAGTCATCGGCGGCATCTCGCAGAATATCTCTGATCTCGCTGTCTGATACCATATCATACAGCCCGTCGCTGCACAGCAGGAAAATATCCCCGCTTTCGATCTCCTTCATGACCGTCTGCACCTCATCCACGCCCTGCCCCAGGCTCTGAACAAGACTGTGACGAAGTGGATGCACCACGGCCTCTTTCGCCCTCATGTATCCCATTTCCACGGAAAGCTGGGCCATGGTGTCATCATGGGTCAACTGCTCCAGACGATCCCTTCTCAACCGGTAGATCCTGCTGTCCCCCACATGGGCAATATAGGCTGTTTTCTCCAACAACAGGAGCACGGAAAGGGTGGTCCCCATATATTCATATTCCGCTATATTATCCGCCAGCTCTGATATCTCCTCGTGGATATCCAGCACCACCTTTTCCAGCCGATACATGGCATCTGCCTGTATTTCATACCTGGACTGTTCAAACGCAACTGAATACTGTCTTCGGAGACCATCTACGGCTTTCCTACTCGCGGTCGCTCCCCCGATGTGACCACTCATGCCGTCTGCTACGGCAAACAGTCCTCCTGTCTTCCCGGGACCGAATCCCCAAATGTTTTCAATGACGATGTGGGAATCCTCATTGGAGTGTCTCTGAAGCCCGACATCGGTCTTGCAGCAAAACAGGGCATATCCGTTCATCACCTTCACGCTGGAACTCCTTCAGTGCTTTTCACGTCATCATGAACCATAAAAGAATCAAAAAGGAATTTTTACGAACCCCCGCCCTGTAATCAGAATCGTGATTTGCCACAAGAGAAGACCGCTTCGTAACTATGTATTCGATACCTTCTTGTCTATTTCTCCTTCCTCGTTCATTTCTTCGGGATTCTATCCGTTCAGTAAATGGATCCCTCATCAGCGTTTGAGATCCACTCCCCTGAGCCTCAGCGAATTGCCCACCACAGAGACTGAACTGAAGCTCATGGCGGCCGCCGCGATGACCGGGGTCAGGAGCAGACCAAAAAAAGGATAGAGGATCCCTGCTGCAATAGGTATCCCGAAAGAGTTGTAAATGAACGCAAAAAAGAGATTCTGCTTGATGTTTCTCATGGTTGCCTTGCTTAGGAGAATCGCGCTCACAATCCCCCTCAGGTCTCCTTTCACAAGGGTTACACCGGCGCTCTCCATGGCCACATCCGTACCGGTCCCCATGGCAATGCCCACCTGGGCCTTGGCCAGGGCCGGGGCGTCGTTGATGCCGTCACCCGCCATGGCGACGATGCGGCCCTCCGTCTGAAACCTCGTCACGGCGTCGGCCTTTTCCTCGGGAAGTACTTCGGCGACCACCTCGTCGATATTGAGCCGCTTGGCCACACTCCGTGCGGTGGCTTCGTTATCACCGGTCAACATGACGATCTGAATCTTCTCCTTATGGAGTTGCTTTATCGCTTCAGGAGTGGTCGCCTTTATGGGATCGGAGACGCCCACAAAACCCGCAAGCACTCCATCCACGGAAATATACATAACCGTCCTGCCCTCAGAGCGGAGGGACTCCGCCTCTCCTGCGATTGCCTCGGGCAGGTCTGTCGAAACGTCATGCATCAGCTTCAGATTTCCAAGGGCCACAGCGCTGCCCTTCACCTTCCCGCTCACCCCTTTTCCGGTGTGGGATTCAAAATTCTCTGCATCCACTGTCTCAGCGCCCTTTTCGAGTGCTCCTGCCACGATGGCCTCGGCAAGGGGATGCTCGCTTCCTTTCTCCAGACTTGCGGCAAGGGTGAGGACCTCCCGTTCATGCCACCCGTCAGCGGCGCTCACTTCAGTCAATTTTGGCTTCCCTTCGGTCAACGTCCCTGTCTTATCCACCACCAGGGTATTGACCTTCCTCAGGGTTTCGATTGCCTCCGCATTCTTAAAGAGCACCCCCATGGTAGCTCCCTTGCCCGTAGCAACCATAATGGACATGGGGGTGGCCAATCCCAGTGCGCAGGGGCAGGCGATAATCAGTACGGAAACCGCTGCGATAAGGGCATGAGCAAGCCGTGGATCCGGGCCCAGCCAGGACCACATGAGGAATGCGATAACGGAAATAGCGATGACCGTGGGGACAAAATAACCAGCTACCACATCGGCCAGGTTCTGGATGGGTGCCCTGCTTCGCTGGGCCTCGGCCACCATCTTCACAATCTGGGACAGCAGGGTATCAGAGCCGACCCGTTCGGCCTCCATGATGAAGCTCCCCGTGCCATTGACCGTCGCCCCGACCACTTTTTCGCCAGGGCTCTTGGCCACGGGCAGGGGTTCACCCGTTATCATGGATTCGTCAACATTGCTGGCCCCTTCCACCAGGGTCCCATCTACCGGAATCTTCTCCCCCGGCCTGACTCGGAGGTGATCTCCCACCTGGACGTGTTCAAGGGGGATGTCTTCTTCGGTTCCGTCTTCGTTCACGCGCCTCGCGGTCTTGGGAGCAAGTCCCAACAGTGCCTTGATAGCCGCCCCTGTCTGGCTCCTGGCCTTTAGCTCCAGGACCTGACCCAAGAGGATCAGGACAACGATTACGGCCGCCGCTTCGAAATAGACCCCAACCGTTCCATCCGCGTTTCGCAAGGTGGCAGGGAATATCTGCGGGAACAGAATTCCCACAAGGCTGTACCCATAGGAGACCGCGACCCCCAGTCCGATCAGGGTGAACATGTTCAGGCTCCTGTTGATGATGGACTGCCATCCCCTGACAAAGAAGGGCCCGCCGGCCCAGAGCACCACGGGAGTGGAGAGGATGAGCTCTATCCAGCCATACCATTTTGCCGAGGCCAGATGTTCCAGGGGATTGCCGGGTATCAGTTCCCTCATGGCAATGATGACCAGGGGAAGCGTGAGAATGGCCCCGATCCGGAAACGTCTCCGCATGTACAGATATTCGCTCTGGTTCTCCTCTTCAGAAGGCATGACGGGCTCGAGGGCCATTCCGCATTTGGGACAGGCTCCGGGACCATTCTGGAGGATTTCAGGATGCATGGGGCAGGTGTATTGTGCGGACGTATCAGAAGAGGAAGTGACCGTCTCTTGCGGTTGCGCATGGTCATGATCCTCATGCGTTGCAAGCACGTACTTTGCAGGGTCGCGCTTGAATTTGTCCAGACAGTTATCACTGCAGAAAAAGTAGGGCTGGCCTTCATGTTCATATTTCATGAACGCTGTTTCATCTTCCGTCTTCATACCGCAAACGGGGTCCGTATATTCTTTTGCAGTAACACGGTTTGGATCAGCAGGTAGTTCATGTTTCTTTTGATGCTCGTGATGATTCTCCATCTTCCTTTTCCTTTCCTTCGTCTTCCGGGCCTGTCTCTTGATATGGACGGTTCAACGCCTTCGAGCTGAGTGCTACTGTAAAGGTTACCCCTTTGTCTCTGTTCAGCCTGAAGGAGATTTTTCCGCCGTGAGCTTCCACGATTTTCTTGGCGATTCCCAAACCCAGCCCGGTGCCGCTTTTCTTGGTCGTGAAAAAGGGATGGAAGACACTCTCCAGGTGTTCGGGCTCGATGCCGCATCCCCTGTCTATCACCTGAAAAACAGCCGCTCCCTTTTCAGCAAACGTCCTGACTGACACTTTCTCGCCACATGGAAAGGCCTGAATCGCGTTGTTGACGAGGTTCAAAAAGACCCTTTTCACCTTGTTCCGGTCAGCAAAAACCAAGGGTGATATTTCAGGCCGTAGAATGTGAAATAATGGAGAAAAACGATAGCGATCACCAATGAAACAACCGTTACCGTTCGCGTATGTTGTCTATTCCATGACATCAGATTTGCTCCTGCCCGGGCTCCCCCGCCTCTTCCTCTCCGATCCTGAGCATATCCCTATAGAAGTCAAGAGCGTCTCACAAGCAAAAGGCTGGTGAAACGCCCCTACTATTAATAGACCGAACGCATCCAGCCTGTTCGTTTGTCAATGGCGATCTTGTCGACCAGGGCGCCTTCTTTCTTCGTAACAATTGACGCCTCGAAGTCGTTACCCTTGTCTTCGATCTTTCCCAGTTTCAGGTTTGGATTCCTGCTGGCCTTAAGATAGTTTTCCAAAATCCCCTTGGCATCCTCTTCCGTCAAGGCCTTCCGGTTTCCCTGGGACTGGGGCCCATAGGACTGTCCGCCACCGGGACCCATGCCGTAGCCACCCTGGCCCATCATGCCGTAGCCACCCTGGCCCATCATGCCGTAGCCACCCTGGCCCATCATGCCGTAGCCGCCTCGGCCGCCCATCATGCCGTAGCCGCCTCGGCCACCCATCATGCCGTAGCCGCCTTGCCCCATCATACCGGGACCCATGCCGTAGCCGCCCATGCCATAACCCTGGCCATAGCCCCCCCTTGGAAGGGGTCGACCGCAGTAGGGGCAATAATTCCATTGCCCGAATTGCTCAGGCCCCGTTTGAGCAGGACCCATCGTTCCGTAGCCGCCCTGGCCCATCATGCCTGGGCCCATCTGGGCGTTTCCCTGGGGGATGAACCCAAAAAATCCCAGTCCAACTACCAACGCAAACACGATCATTACCTTTTTCATGACCAACCTCCTTTTTCAACATGCTTCGTTTGTCCAATGCACCCCATTTGAAACCATTTCGTTTTCCCGGAGTGCGCCCTTGCTGCATGGCAAGATCTTCCAAACCACCCCCCTCCCCAGCCTCCCATTATTCCCGGTCCACCTGCCCATCCAAAAAATGGTCCCCACTGGGCCACGGCGCGGAAAGGCACTACGAGTCCCAGGGAAACGAGGAAAAAGCCAAAAAGTAGTATCTTGCTTTTCATGTTCAATGCTCCTTTTGAGAATTTGTGTCTCTTACACATAGACGACCGTGTTCGCCATCCCGGCCACCATGTGGTAGAGGTTGTGGCAGTGATGAAACCATTTTCCCACATTATCTGCTACAAATTCGATCTCCATGCCTCGCATGGGATCCACGATAACCGTATCTTTCAAGGCCCACATGTCCGGAGCGATTGCCGGATTGACGAGCCTGAAAAAATGGCCGTGGAGATGCATGGGATGAGGCATCATGCTGCGGTTCCAGTACCTGATTCTCACCCGGTCTCCTTCTTTTACGACCAGGCGCTCGGCATTCGGGTACACCCGGCCGTTGATGGTCCAGTAAGGAGAATGCATGCCCCCCCTCAGAACCTGCCGGAACGCCCGGTCGACCTTCCCCAGGGAGGGGCTTTCATCGACCAGTTTCGTCCGGAGATCAGCATAGGATGCGAACCGCAATGGGCCTCTAAACACCGGCGGAACCGGCTCGGTGGCCTGGCTCCCTTTATAGCGAATCGGGACCTTCAGTTGTCCCTCGCCGCCCCCTCTTTCCATGGCGGAAAGGAGCCAGAGGCCAGGATTGTCGGCCTTGAATTCCACATCATACCGTTCTCCCATGCCGATCTGCAGTACGTCCGTCCGAAGCCGTTTCACCGGGTTGCCGTCTGCGTGTGTAATTGTGAGCACATGGCCCGCGAGTCTGAGTGTATAAATCGTCGATGATGATGGATTAATGAGCCGTAACTTGATCCTTTCACCCATTTTCACCACCAGGGGTTCCATCTCCGGATACAACTTCCCATTGACCGCAAAGCCGTCGTACACGGGCTCCAGAAGTGGTCCGCCCCTGTTCGCCAAGCGGCGGCCTCCCATCATTCCCATGCCCATGGGGGACCTGCGCCGGGTGGGAGCAACCCCTCCTCCATCCCTCATAACCCAGTCCTCGAGCATGAGCGTATATTCACGGTCATAATTCCCGGGATCATGGGCCGGCTCGATGATGAGCGGACCATAGAGTCCCTGGTCCAGTTGATACCCGACATGGGAATGATAGAGAAACGTTCCCGCGGGTTTGGCCTTGAATTCATACACAAAGGATTCTCCGGGCGGCACGGCTGCCTGGGTGACCCCGGGCACGCCGTCCATTCGATTGACTATGGGCAGCCCATGCCAGTGGATAGTGGTCTCTTCCGGCAGGAGATTCTTGAGATAGACCCGTATCGTCTCACCTTCTTTTACCCGTATTTCAGGTCCGGGAACACGGCCGTTATACGTCCAGGCCACAAAATCCGGTCCCCTCCCAAGGTTTACCTTGGCCCTTGAAGCACTGAACCGGAACTCCCTGACCGGTCCTCTGCTTGTGGCCCTTGCGGAAAGCGGATGCAGGAGCACGCCGGGGACCTGCAGGGCCACCCCGGCCCCGATCGCTGTTTTCAGAAACTGTCTTCTGGTGATTGCCATTTCTTTCTCCTCTCTTTTACGTTCCTTGCTGTCTAGAAGAGCAAGAGATGTGCCACGAAATCGTATAAGGATAACACGTTTAAATGACGGAATTAATAGGGCTGAGAGGACTTCCCTGTTTCAGTTGGCAGCAATGAAGTGGATATTTTTTACTCGTATCAAGGCATTTTCGCTAGGAGAACAACGAGATGGGAATCTTTCCGTTTTCTTATTGCGATCTTTTTGCATAAGCGGCAGCTTCAAGTCCTGCAATGCAGCCCTGTCCCACCGCCTTGGCCACCTGCCAGGGGGGGCCGCAGATATCTCCCGCCGCGTATACGCCGGGAACATTGGTTTCCTGTTTTTCATTCACCGCGATGTATTTCATGGTTTCACTGTCAGGGGAAACGTCCAGGTACCCGGCCAGGTCTATGGCACCCTTGGCGCCCAGCTCGATAAAGATGCCCGACACGTCAATACTCGTGCCGTCATCCAGGAGTAAACCCTTCACGGATTCATCCCCCATGATCTCCACGACCTTTTTCCCTTCATGAATCTGTATAGCACTCTCCCTGAGCTTTTGAACCAGATAGTCAGCCACATCCAGGTTTTCGCAGAGCAGGTGCACTTCCGATGCATAGAAAAGCAGGGTCAAAGCACCGGTTACAGCCGCACTCCCATTGCCGATCACAGCAACCGGCTCTCCCCTGTAGAACCCTGCGTCACAGTCCACACAATAACTTACCCCGCGTCCCAGGAATGTCTTCTCTCCTCCGAGGCCCAGCTTATTGCGCGAAATGCCGGTGGCAAGAATCAGGGCTTTGGCCGTCAGGGTTCGGTTTGTCTCCACCTTTACCACAAAATGCCCATCTTTCTTTCCCAGCTCCGTTACGTCTTCCTCCAGGAACTTGGCGCCGGATTCCTCGGCCTTGATACGGGCCTGCTTCAACAGGTCTGCTCCCGTTGCTCCTTCAACGCATAAAAAATTCTCGATGTGCGCGCGGTAGGCACTGCTCTTGGGGAGTCGCCCCAGGACCAGCACCGAGACCTTCCGGCGGGCCGCGTGAATCGCCGCCTGGAGCCCCGCAGGTCCTGAGCCGAATATTATGACGTCAAAATCATCTTTGCCCATAAAACCCTCCGATAATGCCCAGAATCACCAATACAACTCGGTAACGACAATATACTGATAGGTTGAACCGCATAAGTTTTCTTCCAACATGGTAAAATACCCCCGGGACCAGGCTTTTTAAAGTATGCCTGCTGGTCCCGGCGCCCGCTATCGGTTCCACATCAACTCTCAATCCACTAGCCTTATTGATTCTGACATGCGTCCCATTGAAGAGAGGGGTGTCTCTGCTTACCGCATCCCATATTTCACTAGCATATCCAATTTTCCCTTCAGGGTCAATGTCTTCTATGACCACTGCACTCTTGCCCAGCATCCCCTCCTATCCTGTCCGAAGCGGAGTCAGCATCGCCTTGAATATCTTGAAATAGAGAAAAAGAGAGATCGCCAGGATACCCAGGCAGTTCGGGAGAGCGGTCCGGAAAGGCAATACCAAAAAGACGGGTAGTGCAAACAAGGGAAAAAGCGGCACAAGATGGCACATCGTTCTTCTCCTCTCGTATGTTTTGCGCCACTGCCAGGAATCGGAGAGACATCGTCTCTCGTCAAAGAAGGTGGGAATCGGGCACGGGAAATTGAGGCGATGCGTCTCAGGCGCCAGAGCCCCTGAGGCGCATAACCCTTGTTAATAGACGGAGCGCATCCATCCCGTCTTTTTATCGATTGCGATCTTATCGACCAGGGCTCCTTCCTTTTTGGTGACAATCTTTGCTTCAAAGGCATTCCCTTTGTCTTCGACCTTCCCCAGTTTCAGGTTCGGATTTCTGTTGGCTTTCAGATAATTCTGCAAGATGCTGGTTGCATCCTTTTCCGTCAGCGGTTTCCGGTTTTCCTGATACCGGGGGCCGTATTGCTGCCCGGACTGGGGACCCATCATGCCATAGCCGCCCTGGCCACCCATCATACCATAGCCACCTCGTCCCATCATACCATAGCCGCCTCGTCCCATCATGCCGTAACCCATGCCGTAGCCGCCCCCGGGCAGGGGCCGACCGCAGTAAGGGCAATAATTCCACTGTCCGGAACCACCCTGATTCGGCTGGGCCGGCCCCACCATACCGTAGCCGCCCTGGCCGCCCATCATGCCGGGACCCATTTGGGCATTTCCCTGGGGGATAAACGCATACAGCCCCAGACCAACCACCAACGCAAACACGACCATTACCTTTTTCATAATAAACCACCTTTCTCAATTTGCTTTGTTTTTCTAATGCACCCCGCTTCAAAACGCTTCCTGCCCGCGAGGCACGTCCTTTTGCCACTGCAAGCCTCACCTGAAAAAGTTTGCCGTCCCCAATATGAAGGGATCTTTAACACCCCCTTTCCTTGCTTGGAGGGTCAGGCATCTTTATGCCTCCTATGCCGGCTTTCTCTTTTTGAATCCCTCCACGCTAAGGAACTCACCATTCAGGCACGCCTAGCCGTTGTCGGCCCAGCATATTCCTGCGTCTTCCCTTTCAAAAGAGCAAGAGATGTGCCACAGGTCTACATGCAGATAAGGGATTGAAATACTAGCATTAATCCAGTCAGAGTGTTCTCGCTGCCTAGATTGGGAAAGAATGATGGATACTTTATATCCAACATTACTTGTCATCGGATAGAAACTATCCATGGCATCCATTTTACTGGTACCACCTGTTGCGGGAGCTACAGATTCCATCCCCAGTATTTAAGAAATCTTTCAAAGTGCCACATATCCGAATCTTGCCTTCCCCACCACCTGAGATTATCGCGAGTAATGATAACAACATACACCCTATCCGTCAACGAATGCGCTCCTGTCAGAATGCGGAAACAAACCACCATCTCGCGCCGTTTTGCATCCATGTCGCGAATCTGGTTTATCGATTTCGAACACTGGCGGCAAAAAAATGGATTGGAGCAAAACAGACAGGTTTTAGAAATGGTTCAATAACAGGTATTATGCGAGTAAAAAAGCAATACCGGTACCGTAACACGATGCTTTTCCCAAACCTGAAACAGGAGGAGGAACAAGATTATGCAGCCATGGTCCATAACGCTGCCCTGCCGTGATCACCTTCATTTTTCTGCCCTGATTACTCTGCAGGGTAGCCGATCTCTTTCAGGATATCGGTGATCATACCCCATGCAGCCGGGTCATCCCTTCTTTTCTCTTTTCACCGGCTCCATCCCACTCTTATTGATGGCATAGGATCCGGGATACCCGGTGAAAGGCAAGACCAGGAGGTGAAGCAGCGTCAGCTTCCTGGGATCACGGAATTGGGCGAGGCCGATGGTCATGCCCTTGTGTCCGGCGACGGGCTGGGCACGGTAGGTTCCGAAGATCCGGTCCCACCAGGGAAAATTGAAGCCGAAATTGCTGTTGGTCTCCCTGATGGTGACGGAATGGTGTACCCGGTGCATGTCCGGCGTGACCACGAAAAGCCGCACCACCCGGTCCAGGGCACCCGGCATGGACACGTTTCCATGGTTGAACATGGCCGTGCCATTCAAAATAACTTCAAATATCAATACCGCGGTCATTGGCGGCCCGATGACCGCCACCGCCGCGACTTTAATGCCCATGGAAATAAGGATTTCAATGGGGTGAAACCTGAGACCGGTGGTTACATCGATATCCAGGTCCGCATGGTGGACCATGTGGAGTCGCCATAACAGGGGCACCGCATGAAACATGAGGTGCTGCAGATAGATGACCATGTCCAGGAACAATATACCAATGATGATCGCGGGCACTGCGGGTACATGAAAATGATTCAACAGGCCCCACCCATTCTGCCGTGCGGCCACTGCCATTCCAAGGGCTGCAGCCGGCGTGAGCAGGCGAATCATCACGTTATCAATAAGGACGATTCCGAGATTGTTCCCCCACCTGCCCGCCTTTGAGGCCGTAAGGGTCCGTTTGGGCGATACCAACTCCCAAAGAGTCATAATCACAAGGATGCCAAAGAAAAAACCCAAGCGGATATATGTTTCAGCATGCATGGAAATTCTCCGTGACAGGGACTCATTTCGCAACGTGCACGTTGCTCCTTCAACTCATTTCATGATCAATTTCTGTAGGAGCGACCTCCCGGTCGCGAACAACCGTTGTCTGTATTGCCCTCTTCATTGCGCAGATACCGAGAACCTTCGGTTCTTTTCATTGCAGC
>Ga0315536_1000399_pt1 | contig 21890 bp, 20 predicted proteins | sample SalMarSW160230MG_FD_203093 | JGI IMG/M metagenome (GOLD analysis project Ga0315536, IMG submission 203093) | Salt marsh sediment microbial communities from the Plum Island Ecosystem LTER, Massachusetts, United States - Salt Marsh Sediment SW1602-30 ...
GAAGTTTGGAAATATGAAGTAACCGGAGATGCTGAGTTTACGAATTCCCGACTTAGGGACAGTATTGCTAGGAGGCTGATTATGTTGGCAGCGCTGAAGAATCCTTCAAAAATTCTGGCGCCGACGTATCCGAGAGCTAAGCCTTCATTGTACTTTCTTAAGATTGGAAACATCATGATTGGAATGAGAACGATTGCAGCGGTCATGGTTAACAGTAGGAGTACTCCTATCAGCACCTGGGTTTCGTTTGCGGAAACAGCGGTAAGATAATCGGTTTCGTACATGGATCCTGTGAAAAAGGCGCTTGTGATAGGTGCTGCCGTCGCGATTATGAATAGTACGCCCACAACTATTGCGGTCTTTCTGTTTGAATCCAACTTATTTTCCTCAGATCCATTTAGTCACGGGGTCTTTTTTGTTCGGTCCGATGCTCTTTAAAGCCGTAGATAGGGCTTGGCTTGGATTGGTTTTTGGATACCCGAGCAAGATAGGCCCATATACTCCCTCGTCATCCTTGAGTTCGAGGGCTTTTACGACTTCAGAGTTGCCCTTGACCATTGCGCCGAATCCCACGTAGCAGCTTCCCAGACCCAGCGATTGGGCGGCTATCATCATGTTCTCGCAGGCGAGCGCGCAGCTTACAGGATTATTAGAGGGGCCCATGACGAAAATAATGACGGGAGCGTTGTAGTAGATTACGTCTTTGGGTTCGTCCATCGCATCGTAGATGCTTGTGGCCATTTTGTAGAGTTCGGGGGCGGTTTTTTTCATGCTTTCGGTGGCGTTTTTCCAGAATGGAAGCGTGGTTTGGAGGAGTTTTTGCTTGAAATCCGGGTTCTGGACGATAACAAACCGCCAGGGCTGAGCGCGCGTCATGGAGGTGAAGGGTGCTTGATTGCCCGCTTCGATGACTGTGCTGATTATGTTCTTTGGAATTGGTTTTGGCTCGTAGGCTCGAACGGAGCGTCTGTTTTTTATGGCTTCGAGTACTGAGTTCATAATTATCTTCACTTTCAGAACACTATGGTCTATTGATTATATAAAATCTTGCAATTTTCGGTTGGTAAACACAAAATTATAACATAAAATTATACACGTTTAATGTAAATTATTTATACTCATTACGATGATAGGGTCTTCAGGCGTTTTCAGTTAACGAGGAAAAAACTGAGGGAGGTGAAAAGATGGACTTGGAAACAGTGAAAAACATGTTAGGCTGGAATTCACCCATTGGCGTAGGCATATTTTTTGTATGCTCAGGAATCACCGTCTACCTCCTAACATTAGCTCTCCAGAACTTAGTGAACTTGTAATGAGACTTGCCCTAATTTACCTTTTTTTAACACCATTTTTGACTAACCGCTGAAGTGCTGGCTAAGGGGTCCTAATTACAGCATAACATCTCAAAAACGAGTATAACTTCAAAAAAAAGAACACAAAAGCAAAGGGTTAAAGAGACAAGAATGGAGCGTTAGGCTGGCCCCAAAAATCTCGTTCCAATCGTCTTACCCACTCAGGCGTTTTCCGCAAGCTCTTCGCTTATATCATACTTGGCTTTTCTCAGCCAGATGTGCATGGCTTCAGCCTTCTGGTCATATTGCACTCGCACCATAAGCGTCACGGTCTCCTAGTCCAATAAACAGTATCACAGTTATTTTACCCTTATCCTTCTCACAAATAGCTTTAAGATGTTTACCAGCATACTTCTTTACCGCAATAAACCGCCCCAACCTTGACGGAACAACAAAATAAGGATGCAACAGTGTCCGCAACCTCGGACTTCGAGATCCCTCGGTGCATCATCCGATCCTTTGCGTGATCCGTGTAGCCAATCGCCTTTTTTGCTCATTGAAGCTGTTTGCCCTATTTAGCATAAAACAATTGCTACGCCTATGTGGACAACACGCGCCAACTCGGCGTATTTGCCGCCTATTTGGATCCTAATAGCGGTTCGTTGCAGAAACCAGTAGAGGGGTAGGTCCGTATTGGCGCAGAAACCGCTCAAAAGCATGTTAAAAAACAGCGCTTCGCAGAACCCATGCACCCTGCTTTATATAAGGGGGGTATAGACAAAAATCGCACGATAGTTCACGCCTGTTCCGCCCCAATCGCAGCGATGGTTTTTATAAGGACAACGCAGATAAGAACACCCCAAACAAGGTGGCACAAATGCCGAAAATAAAAGTTGCATTGGCAGGCGTGGGAAACTGCGCCTCAGCCCTTACACAGGGATTAACCTACTACACCATTTTCGCGGAAAACCCAGTTGGACTCCGCAACCCCACATTAGCAGGGTACACACCCAGCGACATCCAAATCGTAGCTGCGTTCGACATTGACAAACGCAAAGTCGGAAAAGACCTCGCCGAAGCCATATTCGCACCGCCAAACAACGCTCCAAGAGTAACCGACATCACAGCAACAGGCGTAACCGTCCAGAAAGGACCACTGCTTGACGGCATAGGTAAAAGCACCCAGAACATCATCCAACCCAGCGCACAACGCGACGCAGACGTGTCACTGGCACTCCGCCAAGCAGACGCGGAAATCCTCATCAACCTCCTCCCAAGCGGAGCAACAAAAGCCTCACACTACTACGCCAACCAAGCCCTAAACGCAAACTGCGCCTACATAAACGCCACACCCACATACATAGCAAGCGACGCCGCCGTAGCAAAGAAATTTGAAAACGCGCAACTTCCACTCGCAGGAGATGACCTAGTCGACCAAGTCGGCTCAACCGCGCTCCACAAGACACTCCTCAAACTCCTCTCAAACAACGGCGTAAAAATCACCGAAACCTACCAGCTCGACGTCGGCGGCGGAACAGAATCCTTGGAAACACTCGACCGCACACGTGAAACCAAACGCAACATCAAAACCCAATCAGTAGCCAGCACGCTTCCGTACAAGACCGAAATCGTAGCAGGCTCAACCGACTACGTAGACTTCCTCCAAAACAACCGCGACAGCTACTTCTGGATAAGCGGCACCTACTTCTGCAACGCCCCCATGCGCATAGACCTCAAATTCAGCACCGTAGACGCCCCAAACGCAGGCAGCGTACTCTTCGACGTCATACGCGCCACAAAAATAGCATTAAACAACAAAAAAGCCGGCGCAATAATCCCCATCAGCGCCTACGCCTTCAAACGACCCCCACAGATGCTCCCGCTGGAAACCGCAGAACAAACATTCAACACATTCATCAAAGAAAACACGTCAACGTGAACCAGCCAACCGCTCCAGTTCACGAATCACCTTCTCCTTCGTTCCACTCCGCTTCATCCGCGCCTTCAACAGGCTAATGGTCTCCACAGGAGTCGGATCCACACCCCGCAACAACGCCAAATAAACACTCGCAAAATCCCCGATGCACACCGCGGACAACATCCGCGCGAGCACACCCTCGCCTTGACTCCAAACTTCGAACAACTTCGACCCCGACGGCATAAGCCCCTTCGTTATTTCGATCCTATTACGAAACTCAACCGGCTCCGCTTTATCCCTAAGAAAAACCGCGGAAAAACACTCCGCCAAACGCCCCGCACGCTCCCAACCCACAACCTCATTATGATCAACCTCCGAAAAGTACGCCCACTTCGAAGGAACTTTGGCATTCTCATTAAACTGCGTCTTAAAACGCTGCGCCACGCTGCGAAAGGCGCCAAACCCGTAAACCACAGGAACAGACCCATTAACGCCAACAGCCAAACTCTTCGCCGCATTACCACTCACAGGCACATCAGGCGCACACTCACCACTAACCCGTTCCAATACTGACATCGCCTCCGAAAAACCCCCTGAAACACCAGAAACAACCCCAAACCGCTCCGACAACACCACCAACGGCGCAAACAAATACGGAAGCGCCGCACGAGGCGGAAAACCAGAAGGAACCCGCAAAAACGGCACCCCCAACCGATCAGCAAACTCCAGCAAACTCCCCCCAGAACTCACACAAAAAACCATACACTTCCGCCGCACAGCATCCAAAAAAGAACTAAGAGTTTCCTCCGTCTCCCCAGAATAACTCACCACGAACACGAGACTCCGCTCATCCACATAACCCGGCAACGAATAAGCACGACTAACCACGACAGGCACTCGTGCATCCTTACGAACCAAATCCTTCAACAATTCGCCCCCAATCGCCGAGCCCCCCATACCCGCAACAACCACGTTTTCAGGCGCAGAAAAACCCGCCGAAACCCGCCCAGCAGCCTCTAAAGCCCTTCCATAATGCTTAGCAGCGTCCACACAGAACGAAAGCATACCGCTCTTATCAACTCCTTTAATCTTGCTCACATTATCCAAAACTGATTCCGCCATCTCGCTCACCACAACACGCACTTTTATATTCGAACCGCAACTTTTAAGCTCAACGCAGGATTTCCCGCCAAGGACGCGCAAAAACATGGAGAAAAAGAAACAGGCAATAGCCATATCCACCTCAGTCATCTCGGATACGCCTCACCTGCGCGAGAAAACCTCAAAAATCGGATTAATCGGCAGAGCCGCCGCCATCTTCAACATAGACGAAATAATCATCTACCCTGACAACCCGCGGAAAGCCAAGCAAAGAAAAGACGCAGACGTCATAGCGCTGTTACTGGCGTACATGGAAACCCCTCAGTACCTTCGAAAACGCCTTTTCAAACTTGACCCCCAATTGCAGTTCGCAGGAATTTTGCCGCCGCTGCGAACTCCGCATCACCCTCTGAACAGGAAGGCGAAAAAACTGAAAGTCGGCGAATACCGCGAAGGCGTCACTTTATCAAGAGTCAAAGAAGGCCTGCTTGTAGACATCGGCGTTGAATACCCCGCGCTTATGCGAGAAACTAGCTGGGCTTTGGGCAAACGGCTGACGCTGCAGATAGTTAATGTTGGTGAACGCGTTGAAGTTCAAACGGTAAGCCGGGATGAAATTCCGTTTTACTGGGGATACACGGTTACCGTGGAGAACCATTCTTTTGGAAGGCTTGTTAAAAGCGGAAAATTCGATTTGACAATAGCAACGTCTAAGCTTGGCGCCGATTTCATGGATGTAGCTGGAGAAATAGGTGAAGAATGTAAAAAATCTCAGCGTGTGCTTGTGGCGTTTGGTGCGCCGGCACGTGGACTGCATGAAATCGTCAGAGATGAAGGCGACAACCTTGATGATGTTGTGGATTTTGTGGTGAACACGGTTCCTGAGCAGGGAACAGAGACGGTTAGAACGGAAGAAGCGCTTCTTGCGACGTTAGCCGTCTTTAACGTGCAATTCCACAGATGACGCTTTGCTGGGCTATCGGATTTAAACGGTTTTAACGTGGATTTTAGGATAAAGAAATAAATGTCCGTTTAACGATGTGCTGTTCATGGTCACCCTTGACATTGCGATGCCGCTTGCGTTGTTTGCCGTCTCGATGGCTGCTTTGCTTTTGAACGAGCGAACCGAAGAGAAGTTGAAAACCACTTTTGAGGAAAGGGAGCTTCGCACGCGAGACGTTATACTGCTTGTGGCTATGATTGTGGTGGCAATCTCGGTTATCGCTTACATTTCACTATTGTATCCAGGGCAGATTTTTCAAAGCATAATCGTGCTTGTGTTCGTCTTCTCGTATTCACTGCTTCTATTCACGTTTTCATACCTTTTTTCAGGCTTGAAAACAAGAAGGTCGCAACTGTTTTCTTTCGGAGTCGGAATTGCCGGTTTGCTTGCGGGAACCCTGGCTTTGCTGGAGCCTTTTGCAGACGGCTATGCGCTTTACAGGGCGTTAGCGTTTTATGGTTTGGCGGCGTTTGCCTTCGCTGCAATAATAGTTGACGCAAAAAAACCTGATGCAAAAGAGCGCTGGTACGTAGCGATTCAGCCGGCAGCATTATTCGTGTTGCTGTTCGTGTTTTTCAACGTGGCGTATAATGGAGTGCCTGTTTGGGCTCCAGTTCTACTGGATATTTTTGCCTTAACCTTTGCCGTTTTGATAATTTTGTATCTTGGGTCGTTGTTCACGTGGAAAACCGTGCTGGTTTTTGCGGTGCTCCTCACCATAGTGGACATTATTCTGGTTTTGGGCACCGGCAGCATGGTTGTGGCGGCCCAACAGTTCACCGGTTTAGGTCTTCCAGTTCTGGTTCAATTGCCAAATGTGCCTTTTGTTTTTTCAGCAAGCGGTGAAGTTCTTTTTAGAGGTCTTGGGTTGGGTGATTTCTTTTTTGCTGGAATTCTTGCTCTTCAAACTTTCAAGAAATTTGGCAAAAAAACGGGGTACATTTCGGTGGTGGCGATGACTCTTTCTTTTGGGATTTTTGAAGCGTTCATACCTGAAATCGTAGCTGTTTTAGAACCAATTTTGCACCGTCAAATAGGCGGTTTTCCAGGTACATTAATGATTATTTTGGGATGGCTGCCTGTGGCGGCTTGGAAAATTTTAAGTGAAAGAAGCAAAAAACAGCAAGAGATAAGGGAAATAAATCAAAAATAGGAGTTTGGTTTTTAGCCGAACAGGGCACCTAAACCTTCGAGCGCAGCATCTTCTTTGGCTTTTTCATCTTCAGCTTTCTTCTTCTTTTCTTCTTTCGGCTTTTCCTCTGCGGCTGGCGCAGCTGCGGGTGCAGGCGCTGCAGCCATCATTGTCGGCGCGGCTTTGATCGCCTCATCAATGTCGACTTCGCTTAAGGAAGCTACAAGAGCTTTCACTTGTACTGCGTCAACGGTTATTCCTGCCGCTTTCAAAACGCTTGTTACGGTTTCCTCGTTAATTTCTTTCCCTGCTTTGTGAAGGAGCATCGCGGCGTAAACGTTTTCCATACTTTTCACCTCTTCATCCAACTATTTTAACTTTTTCAGTTAATACAGCCCTTTTCCCTAAAATGAGAAGAGCTAATACTTAAACCTAGGCGTTGCCTACGGCTTTTTTGTTGCCGTTTAGATGAATGCTCGATGGTTTAAGAACCTTTCGTCGCTGATACGGCTTGGTTTTTGCGAAGTAGACATTAACTTCATAATCTTTCCGTCTATTAGGAAAGTCTAGTCCAGCGCAGTTCAGTTTCCAGACGTTTTAAAGAAGTTTCTCACGAAGAATTTTCGGATTTCCTCGGCAAAAATCACAATTAACGCAAGTGAAGCCAGAAACGCCCAGTCCCAAAAACCAAGCCCTGTTGTCCCGAAGAAAGATTGCACAAAGGGAACGTAAATCAAGAAGGCCAAAATAGAAAGCTGCGCTGCAATGCCAAATATTATCCATTTGTTTGTTGAAAGTTTCGCTTTGAAGGCGGATACTTTGCTGGTTCTGCAAGCGATGACGTTGCCCACTTGAGCCACAACTATGCCTGCAAAAGTCATCGTAACGCCCTTAATGTAAACTACACTGTCCGACGGCAACGCGGTTCCAAGCTGCCAGCCACCAGCCATCCACGTGCTTAAGCAGCCGTACATGGCTCCAACGGCTATGATAACGCCGATGTAGAAGGAACGGAAGAAAACTTTGCTGGTGAACAGTCTCTCTTTGAGGCTTCTAGGCGGTTCCTGCATGATTCCTGATTCGGGGGGTTCACGGCTGAGCGCCAGCGAGGGAATTACGTCTATGGCTAGGTCTATGGCTAAAACTTGAACCACCAGCAAAGGCAATGGAATCCCCAGCAGAGCGTAAAGCATGTACGGAATGAGTTCAGCCCAGTTGTGCGAGAAAACGTACACGATAAACTTCCTTATGTTCTCATAAATCGCTCGACCAGACTCCACAGCTTTAACTATCGACTCAAAACTGTCATCGAGCAAAACGATGTCTGCGGCTTCACGCGCCACATCAGTTCCAGAAGCACCCATCGCCACGCCGATATCTGCTTCCTTCAACGATGGAGCATCATTTGCGCCGTCTCCAGTGACCGCCACGACTTCGCCGCTTTCCTTCACCACCTTAACGATGCGGAGTTTCTGTTCTGGAGAAACCCGAGCGAAAATCACGTTGCCCCTTTCCACCGCGTTTACAATTGCTTGGTCATCCAACGAGTCCAAATCTACGCCACGCACGATGTTGCAGCATTCCGCGTCCACGATGCCGACTTCACGGGCTACAACCTGAGCTGTTGGACCGTAATCGCCGGTGATTATCACCGTTTTTATTCCTGCCTGCTTCGCCTTTGCCACTGCTTCTTTTACCTCAAGCCTTGGAGGATCACGCATGGCGGCTAAGCCCACGAACACCATGTCTTTTTCAACTTCCGTGTCTTTTGAATACTCGTCTTTGGGCAGTTTCTTGTACGCTACTGCAATGACACGTAAACCCTCGTTGGCGAACGCGCGGATTTTTGCTTCCGCAGACCGCAAGTTCTTACGCGTAAACTCTTCAATCTTGTCGTTTACGAGGATATTGTTGCAAACGGATAAGATGTTTCTGGGCGCACCTTTCGTGTATATGAGCACGTCGCCGTTAAGTTTGTGAACCGTGGTCATTCGTTTCCTTGAAAAATCGAAAGGTCTGATGTGGATTACGGGTTTTTCAACGAGACGGTTCTTAACGTTGATTCCGTATTTGAGAGCTGCAACGGTTAATGCTCCATCAGTTGGGTCTCCAATCACGCTCCAAGCAGCGTTCTTGTCTGAAGGCGGTTCAATTTTGGCGCCGTTGCAGAGAGCAGCGATTTCAAGAAGTTTTTCAACCGCGACGGCATCCTCTTTTTTTAGCGCTTTCCCGTGTAGAGTGAAATCGCCCTGTGGACTGTAGCCTATGCCTGAAACTTCAATAACGCGGTCTTTAACCCATAATTTTTTAACGGTCATTTCACCCTTGGTGATTGTTCCCGTTTTATCAGTGCATATTACGGTGACGCTGCCCAAAGTTTGGACCGCAGACAAGCGTTTAACGAGAACATTCTGCTTTACCATTTTCAGAACGTTTATGGCTAACGCACTTGAAACCGTAACTTGCAGTCCTTCCGGAACACATGCAACCATGACGCCGATCATGAAAAGGATGCTGCTGTAAAAATCCAAGTTGAGCCAAATCAGGCTGGTTAAGAAAAAAACGCTTCCCACGACAACAGCTATTATGAAGTCGTACTTTGCCATGTTGCCGATTTCCCTTTGAAGAGGACTCGGCTCTTCATGTATCGTCTGAGTAAGGTCAGCTATCTTCCCGAACTTCGTGTTCATGCCTGTGGCTAAAACAACAGCTTTTCCTCTGCCCTTGGCAACGCTGGTGCTCATGAACACGAGGTTAGGCGAATCCAAATACGCCTTATCAACCATCTTCGTGGGCTTTGCAGTTCTCGGTTGCGGTTCAGATTCTCCTGTCAAAGGAACGTTGTTTGTCCATAAGTCGAAGGCTGTGATCAAACGTGCGTCTGCTGGAACGCGGTCACCTGCCTCCAAAACTATGATGTCACCGGGAACTATTTTTCTAACCAGCACTTTTTGGAGGTCGCCGTCGCGGATAACTTTGGCATATTCAGGCATCCAATGCTTTAGGGTTTGCATGGCTTTTTCGGCGCGTGATTCTTGAAAGAGGCTGACGAAAATGTTAAGCAGCACAACTCCGAGGATTATTAGGCTTAGCTGCCATAGTCCGCTGATTGCTGAGAGTACGCTGGCGAAAAGCAGCAGTATGCCAAATAGGTCTTTGAAGTGAGACAGAAGCTTGTACGTGAAGCGTCGGTTTTTCTTTTCAATCAGCGTGTTGAAACCATACTTTTTGAGGCGATTTTCAGCCTCTTCAGTGGTTAAGCCTTTAGGTGACGCATCTAAGGCGTCGAAGACCTCTTTGAGACGCATAGAAACAGCTTTTTCCAAGTAACCACTGCCAAAATTTTGCGGTTTCCTCTATTTACTGAAGTATTGTCGTTACAGCGTTTTTTGAAGGTACCTGAAGTCGAATTTAAACCAATCGGCGAGAAAAACCTGCTTCTTAGGATGAAAACGATTTGATAAAAGTTTTAATCAAAAACCCTAAAATCCCCTAATGCCTCGGTTATATACCATGACCAATGGGTTTGCCTCGCTGCACAAAGTTCTGAAAGATGAAACTCGAAGAAGAATTGTACTCTTGTTAAACGAAAAAGGCAGCTTAAGCTTCACAGACTTGATGAACACATTGGAAATTGATAACACTGGACGAATGAACTACCATCTGAAAGTTCTTGACGACCTTATTGCAAAAAGAGAAAACGGAAAATATGCGCTCACAGAAAAGGGCAAGCTATCTTCACAACTATTGCTGGAACTTCCAGAAAATACGGGACAACTGTACAAACGATGGATTATGGCAACTTTGAAGGCGAAAGAACCAAATTACCTTCTCGGGGAATAATACTTTGGACCATTGCGCTGTTCTCTCTTGCTATCTTGACAGCCCTAAACGCGGCAAACATAACCAGCCTAATCTTTCCATGGCTATTCTTTGTAAACGGGGTCATATTCTTCATATGGCATTTCAGAAGATCCAAAAAAAGCGGTAAATCAAGAATCAGCGTTCATAACACGCGTTAAATGATAAAAGGATAACTTTACGCTCAGTCCATTATCGTCAATGACAACAAAACCGCAACACACAAACACAATTGGACTTTCAGCGACTTTTCAAGACTTTCCACGACAGAAAAAGACATGAGAAAAACCCGATTAACAGGCAGAACAATAAACAGCGTTCAAAACACAACCAACAAGCACGATAGAGGGGGTATAGACAAAACCGCACAACAGTCACAGATACACCAGTTTTAACGGCAAAAACAAAGTTACTTTCAAGCAACCATTTCCCCAAACAGTTGCCATAAACTTAATAGGCGACAGTTTTTATTTCCATGTAGCTTACCTCTTTGGAGAGCGAACCAGAAAATGTTCAAGTTAGCACATTTCACACTAAAAAAACGGTTGAATAACAGTTTAGACAGAATGGAGAATGTTTAGTCATGGCAAGGTATAAGCAAACCGAAGAAATCGTCAAACTGATGAACAACCCCGAAATCATCAGGAACACCAGCATAATCGCCCACGTAGACCATGGAAAAACCACCCTTTCAGACAGCCTTTTAGCTGCAGCGGGCATAATCAGCACGCAAACGGCAGGGCAGAAACTTTTCCTTGACTCTTGGGATCTTGAGCAGAAACGGCAGATGACCGTGTTTGCGTCAAACGTTAGTTTAGCTCACACCTACAATGGTCAGGATTACTTGATTAACCTCATCGACACTCCAGGACACATCGACTTCAGTGGTGCAGTAACCAGAAGTCTCAGAGCGGTTGACGGTGCGTTGGTGGTTGTGGATGCGGTTGAAGGACCCATGACGCAGACGGAAACCGTGCTGATGCAAGCGCTTCGTGAACGCGTGAAACCAATCTTGTTCATCAACAAGGTTGACAGGCTCATAAAAGAGATAAAACTAACTCCAGAAGAGGTGCAGCGGAAGTTCGCGAAAATCATCGTGCGCATAAACACGCTTATAGAAAAGTACGCGCCAGAAGAACACAAGAAAGACTGGCAGGTCAAAGTTGAGGATGGGCGTGTAGCTTTCGGTTCAGCCCTGCACAAGTGGGGGCTTAACTTGCCGCACATGAAGGCGAAAGGGATCTCTTTTGCCGACATCATTGACGCTTACACTGGTGCGCCTGAAGATGTGGGTAAAAAGGTTGATGAACTGAGCAAGAAGGCGCCTTTGCCTGAGCCGATTTTGGACATGTTTTGTGAGCAGCTTCCTAATCCTTTGCAGGCACAGCCGTATAGGCAGCGTCAAATCTGGCCAGGTGACCCGGAAAGCGAAACTGGAAAGGGCATGTCGAATGTGGATCCGAATGGTCCATTGTTGATGTGTATTTCAACGATTGAGGTTGATCCGCACAGCGGCACCGTGGCTATAGGCAGGGTTTTCAGCGGTTCGGTGAAGAAAGGTAAGGTTGTGCAGCTTGTGAACGGTCATCAGAAAGGCACGATTCAGCAGGTTTACATGAGCATGGCGACCGACAGGGTAATCGTAGATCAGGTTCCTGCGGGAAACATTGCTGCAATTTCAGGGTTGCCGTCACTTCATGTGGGTGAAACCGTGGCGGAAGACGGTGTGGAAACGCATCCGTTTGAAGGGTTGAAGTATGTGTCGGATCCTGTGGTTACGGTTGCGGTGGAGCCTGAGGACGTTAAGGATCTTCCGCTTTTCGACAAAGTCATGCATAAGTTGACCACTGAGGACCCTAACTTGCATTTTACGATGAATAAGGAAAGCGGTGAGTTTCTGTTGAGCGGCATGGGTGAGTTGCACCTTGAGATTACGGCGTATCGGATGCAGGAGGCAGGGTTGAAGGCGAAGCTCAGCAAGCCCATCGTGATTTACCGTGAAACCATCAGTCATGATTATCGTGGTCGTCCAGTTATGGGGAAAAGCCCAAATAAGCACAGCAAGTTGTGGATAACTATGGAGAAGTTGTCTGATGAGGTTATTGAGGCGATAAAATCAGATAAAATCTCCGAGATGCAGACTAGGGAGGAAAGGCAGAAAAACCTCAGGGCGTTAGGTTGGTCAACCGACGATGCAAAGAGCGTCATAGCTATTGAAGAAAACAACCTGTTGGTGAACAGGATTAAGGGAAGGCAGTACGTGGAGGAAGTGTTGGACCACGTTAAATCGGGCTTCCGAGAAGCGGTGCACACGTCTGTTTTGGCGAAGGAGCCTGCTTACGGTTTGAAAGTTAACTTGGAAGACATCACGGTTCACGAAGATCCTGTGCACCGTGGACCAGCGCAGATTTTGCCTATGACTTGGCGTCCAATATGGTGCGCGTTCCTGCTGAGCGACCCGAAACTCTTGGAGCCTCTGATAAGCTTTGAGTGTAAGGTTCCTAACAACTACGTCAGTCCAGTTATAGGGTTGGTGCAGAAGCGCCGCGGCAAGATTTTGGACATGACCAACGAAGATGAAATGGTGATTGTCAAAGCTGAGATGCCTGTGTCGGAAAGCTTCGGAATCGCAGATGAGTTGCGCAGCAGCACGCAGGGCAGAGCTTTCTGGGCTACGCAGTTCAGCCGTTGGGCACCTGTTCCTGAGCAGATGCAAGCCGACATCATAAAAGAGATACGTGAACGCAGAGGATTGTCGCCGACACCGCCGAAGCCAGAAGAGTTCTTTGAAGCAGAATAAGCCGGAACCTTTTCTTTTCCCTGTTCTTTTCTTTGTTTTATTTCAGAAGCATGCATGCTGTGAAAAGCGTGTACTCTAGCGCGTGAAAAAACTTATACCCCCTCTATATATAGCTTGAACTTCAAGGTAGACTGTTGTGGTTGTTGGGTGCTTGGGTGTGAGTGGGCTTGGCGGATAGGCAGAGGGGTGTTTTGTTTGCGGTTTCAGCTAGTTTGATGTTTGGGTTGAGTCCTGTTTTTGTGCGGTTGGTTCTTGATTTTGTGAATGTTGAGACGATGAATGTTTTGTTCACGGTTTTTGCGGGTTTGTGTTTTGTGGTTGCTTTTGGCGTTTTTCGTAAGGCGGCGTATTTCCGGAGCATAATTGGGAATTGGCGTAGGGTGGGTTTGATGAGTTTGTTTTCGGCTGCGGGTTCCCTGTTGTACACTTACGGCATTTTTCTGTATGGGCCTGTGAACGCGGCTTTTCTGGTTCAGTTCACGGCGGTTTTCACCATTCTGTTTGGCGCGTTGTTCTTCAAAGAAAGGTTTTCGCGGTTGGAGGCTGCGGGAATTTTCTTGGCTGTGGTCGGCGTGTTCGTCTTGGCGTATGGTAACCTGTCGTTGGAGGTGGTGAGTACGATGGTTTTGTTGGGTGCGGCGTTGCTTTTTGCCTCGGCGAATTCGCTTTCGAAAGCGTACGTGAAGAACGTGAATCCTGTGGCTTTGGCTGGCGGAAACTCCTTTTTCATGTTCCTGTTTATCTTCGCCTTCGCGGTTTTGACAGGCAGATTGGAAACGGCATTTCCTTCGGTAACGCTTGTGTACGCGTTTTTAGGCTCGGTTACAGGTGTCGTTTTGAGCTTTGTTTTGTTTTTCAAAGCCTTGCAAGTTTACGCGGTGTCCAAAACTGCAACTATACGCACGATTGAGCCGTTTTTGACCGCAATTTTCTCCTTTGTTGTTTTGGCTTTGCCGACTACGGCTAACCAGCTTGTGGGCGGGGTCTTGATCGTGATAGGGGTTGCCACGTTGAGCTTAACCAAGGGAAAATGAACATCCCTGCAAACCACAAAAAAGAAGTGAAAAACAAATGCCCAGCAAATGCAAGTGCCCTCGATGCGGAACACCACTTGTCCTAAAAGGAGGCAGGAAAAGCGAAGCCAAGGCTAAAGAGAAACTGTTGCTCACCATGCAAGTGAGCGAACCTACGTCTGCCCAAAATGCGGCTATCAACACCAAAGCCGCACAATAATCATGAAATAGGATAGTGCTCGGTGCAGTCTATGCCCCCCTTATTTAAAGGCGGAAAGCTCATGCGCGGATAGACCCCTCTATAGTTTCTGCAACGAACCACTAATAGGATCCAAATAGACGGCAAATATGATAATTCCCGCCTGTGCTTCAATTCCGTGATCCTCTTGTCAAGGAAAACAAAAAGCTGAAAAGCCCTTTCACCCAGCCAGCGACAACCTATTTATTCAGTAAAAGCTATTTTCAACGAATGCAACAGGTGTTTCAGTGCAGGGGTCGCCGAGCCAGGTCAAAGGCGTAGAGTCCCCCTTAAAAAGGGACGCGGATGCTTCAGGAGCCTATCCTGCAGAGGTTCGTGGGTTCGAATCCCACCCCCTGCACCAATCAACAAAAATTTGGTGATGTATATGGTAGCTGAAAACATTCATTTCTACTCATGTCAAGTAGCATCCACTAACTCGGTAAAGATGCACAAACTCCGAAAACAGATAGCGTACCTCTCCGAAAAAGAAAGCAAAGCAAAAGATTTTGTCTCGCTTTATATACCAGCGCAGTCGAATGTGGAGCAAATAATCGCCGCGCTAAAAAAGCAGCCTGACTGTGAAGTCTTTGAATCTGAGCGGGCAAAAGAACGTCTTCAAGACACAGTAAAAAGCATAACGCAACGGCTAAGAGAGCATAGGGAAATTTCGGAGAATGGGCTGGCGCTTTTTTCGGGAAACTACGTTGACGATGGCGCTGAAAGGGAAGTTTTAAGTGTTAAAGAGTTAATCCCGCCCGAACCAATCACTGCTTATCTTTTTGCCATAGATGACCATTTCCAGTTAGAGCCGCTTCGGGAAATGCTAAGAGACCAAAAAATCGTTGGCATCATCGCCTTGGACGCTAAAGAGGCATGCTTTGGTCTTCTCAAAGGTGAACGCATAGAATTAATCAAAAGCATATCCTCTGGGGTTCCTGGAAAAACGGGAAAAGGCGGACAAAGCCAGAGACGATATGAAAGAGAGCGCGATATGGAACTTACAAATTTCTTTCATCGAATCGCAGAGCACGCAGCCGAAGTATTTCTCACAAATCACGTTAATGTTTTGATAGCGGGCGGACCAGGGCAAACTAAAAACGATTTCTTAAAGGGCGAATACCTCCATTACGAACTGGACAATATGCTTCTAAACATCGTAGATACCCAATCAGCAGGTAAGGAGGCATTAAAAGAGATTTTTGACAAATCCTCCGAACTGCTCAATAACATGTGCGGACCTGAAGAAAGAAAAATAATCCAACGCCTATCCGCTGAATTGGCTAAACCGAATGGTTTGGCAACGTATGGTTTAGATGCTGTGCTTGGGGCTTTAAGTAAAGGGGAGGTGCAGGTTGCATTAGTAACCGACAACACAGATGTAGTCGAGTCTATTGCGGTGTGCAAAAAATGTGGGCACGCAGTAAAGCACATTGCCAAATTGGGGTCTCAGGTTATAAGCGAAATGGCGAGGACACCCTGTGAAAAATGCGGTGCAGTTACATACGAAATACACCAAAAAGATATTGTAGATGTTTTAGAAGACATGGCATCTAAAACTAATTCAGCGGTTGAGGTGATTTCGACGCCTTCAAAAGAAAAGAATCAACTGAAAACGTTGAGCGGGTTTGCGGCTATTTTGAGATACAAAACAGGATAAACACCTTCCTGAAGCTTATTCTCTATAGGCACCTATCCCGTAGAGGTTCGTGGATTCGAATCCCACCCTCTGCACCAGTATTTTCGCGCTTCTGCTCTGTTTCTTCTTAGGGTGGGATTCGATTTGGTCAGGACGACTTCAAACTTGAGTCGGTGAAGCGTCTGCGTTTCTTAAAGTAAACCAGTGCTAATCCCGCCCCAACGGAAACCATCGTGATTACAAGAACCGCGATCAATAAATTTGAGAAAGAAGGTGATCCATTATTAGGCGTAGGGTTCGTAGTAGTCGGTGGGGTCATTGTCGGGGTCGTTATTGTTGGGCTGAGTTTTACAAGCCAGAATTTTTGATCAGTTGTGGGGTTACCGATTTGTAGGTTCCAATCGCCTACAAACGCGTACCCGCCATCTGTCGTGACTATGATTTGATTTGGTTGGTTAATGAAGACTTTGGGGTTTTTGAATTTAATCTGCCCTTCTATCTTGCCTACACTATCGGTTTTAACTATCCAGGCGCTGCTTTCTGTTGATCCTGCAAAAACGTATCCGTTGTCTGCAGTTTGTGCGACTGAAGAAATTCTGCTGTCAGGTTCGCCGTAAGTAATGTTCCACAATAGATTCCCAGACGCATCAATCTTTACTAGCAAGCCATAAGTTCCCTGATTATCTATGTAAGTTGAGCCGCTTATCATGTAGCCTCCATCGCTTGTGGCAATTCCACAGCTACTAGAGGAGGTATATCTGCCAAGATTAGGATATTCTTTAATCCATTGTGTGTTGCCGCTTGAATCAAGCTTTACTGCCAAAAGAGAGTCGCCGCTTCCTTGCAGGTAATTTTGACCCAATAACATGTATCCTCCTTCGCTGGTTTGTAAAATAGATGATGCAATTGCATAACCTCCAGCATTTATTGTTCTGTTCCACTGAAGGTTACCTGAGCTGTAGGTTTTAACACACCAAATTAGCGGCGTTGAACTAAAAATGTAGGTCCCGTTAAGCGCGTAGCCGCCGTCATTTGTTTGAATGAAATTGTGAAAGTAAATGTTTTGACTTTTGCTGTCGTCTTTTATGAAGGTTCTATTCCATTGAATGTCGCCTAGTGAGTTGGCTTTCACTAGGTAAAACTGGCTAACATTCATGGGCATGATTATGCCTTTTCCATAATTTACTTGAACAGCGATAGGTTTTGTGCCAGCTAAGGCGAATCCTCCATCGCTTGTTGGGATCACAAGGCTTAACGTTTCGTGTGGGTCTTCTTGCGGAATGGTTTTTGTCCATGTTAGATTGCCGTCTGCATCGGTCTTAACAAGCAGGTATGAAGCGTTCACGTATTCTGCGCCTTCAGGATTGTCGTAATATGTTGCGTTGGTTCCGAGAGCAATGTATCCTCCGTCCGCGGTTTGAATAACCGATGTTCCGTCCAGGAGAAAACTTTTGCCATTCCACCTGCAACTCGCCAACTTCGGCTCTTATAGATGTGACACCAAAAGAAAACATCAGCATGACGAGGAACGCGGCAATTATAGCCTGTGAACTGGTCAAATGTTTCCCAGATGAACTTCAGGGCGCCACCCATATTTAAAACGATTGGAATTTTCAGCTTAAACTCTGTTGGTTGATGCCATTCTGTCGAAATGTTGCTGGAAGAGTAAGTGTTTACCACTATCTTTATTTAGACCCATACGTTTTGGGACAAAAGGTGCACTGCTTTTTGCTGGATGCCACTGCTATTGCAACGTTTGACAGATTCCTATTCGCATTCACAATCGCTTCTCACATTATACTTGTTTCCATGAGCATAGCCCTAATCATCGTAATTTCCACAGCGGAATTCATCTCACTACGCAGAAATGACACATACTACCGTGCATTATCAAGACGACTCTCCAAGGTTTTCGTGATAGTTTTTGGTGTCGGAACCGCCAGCGGTGTGGTCATGGCGGTTGAGCTTGTGACCCTGTTCCCTGCGTTCATGACACTCGTGTCCCAAACTGGAGCCGTCTTAATTCTCTATGCAGAAATCTTCGCTTTCTTCCTAGAAACCATCTCACTCGTCATGTACATCTACTACGCCAACTACCTCAGCAAGTACGCCCACTGGGTGCTGTCAATCTTCATAGCCGCCGGCGCATTACTTTCAGCCATATTTATCACCATGCTCAATGCCTGGATGAACACGCCCAACGGATTTGACGCAGCTGTCTTCATTCAAAGCGGAAACGTCACAGGAATTGACCCTTGGGCACCATTCATCACGACTTCAACCTTCGGCGAGGTGGCACATGTGCTTCCGACAGTGTTATTTGCAGGCGTGATGCTCGTTGGAGGCTACTTCGCATGGCGACACATAAAGTCAAACGACATCGAAGAAAAAAAGATGCTCACAAAAGGATTGAAAATCGCCGCCGCACTCGGGATAGGAATGATATTTCTGGCCATAATAACTGGCGTAAACGAGATTACGACACTGCTCCAACTTCAGCCGCTGAAGTACTCAGCCATTGAACTGAATCCCACGCCTGGTACGGACCTGCCTGAAAAATTGTTCGGTACATTGGTGAACGGCCAGTTTCACGGTAGCATTGTAATTCCTCATCTGCAGTCATTCCTTGTGCAGATTGAAACCGGAATCACATCGCTTCCCGGGCTATCACAATTTCCCTCTTCAACGTGGCCTCCACTCTACGTGCATATAAATTTCGATATAATGGTTATTGGAGGCTTTGCCCTTGGATTGTTCTTTCTAGCATATTTTGTCGATTGGGCATTTTTGAAAAGAAAACCCTACGAGTCTAAACTCTTTCTCTACAGTTGGGTTCCCCTCGCGTTCGTCGCCCTAATAATTATGGAGTTAGGCTGGGTGACGGACGAGGTCGGCAGGCAACCTTGGATAGTCTACAACGTGATGACGACTCAGCAGGCGGCTAACTATAACGGCGGGTTCCTGGTTCCAGGTATTCTGATAATTGCTTTCTATGTCATCTTGCTGCCTCTCACATTCTACTTCTTCTCACGGGTCTTCAATTCCAGCTCGATGTCTGAGGAAGAAAAAAAGAAACAAGAAGACGCAACGGGTACAGGTGTGAACTATTGAACGGCATCTTCGAGCTATATTATGCAGTCTTCGCCATATTCGCCTCTCTGCTGATAACAGAGTTAATGGGCGCAGTCGTTTTGCTTCTTTTCTGGAAACAGGCAAACTCCAACGTTCTTGAATACATCGTGCCCATCTGGGAAATAACCGGCACCTTCGGCGCGCTCGTTGTCGTGATGGGAGACTTCGCCTATCCCACTCTTCTGATTCCAATCGCTTCGATGTTCGCGCCGTTGCTTACCGTGTTCCTCATTCTCTTTGTCGCAAGAAACGCTTCAATAGCTTTCGCCGAGTTCATAATCAAGAGAAAGTGGCTCGATAGGGTAAAGCTTTACAAGCTCTATGCTCTCTCGACGCTGTTTCTCGGCATTACGTTTCTAGTGCTCCTTTCAGCGCTGGTCAGTGGCGTTGGTGTTAATCTTGCCGAAGGGACGTTTTCGCTCGGTGCGTGGGTTTCTTCCCCTGGATCCCTCCTTTTCGTGATAGGTACGCTTGGCATAGGTGTTGGCGTGGCACCGGTATTCTTTTCGCTTAATCTCATGAAGAAAATCGTTTTGCCTTTGACTGCGACTGGCGTTGGCCTTTCGGTTCTTGCATATTACCTGTATTTGCCATCGTTCGTCTCCAGTCTGATGTTAGTACCCGTCACTCTCACTTTGCTGGCTGGAGCCTTCTTTGTGGCATCGAAAAAGACCGCGGCAATAGTGTCAAACAAGGCCATTTTCATCACAATTCTCAGCGTCATAATATTCTCTCTTCAGTTTCTAGTTTATCCTTCTGCAATGGGAGGGGTAATCAATGTTGACGCTGTAACGACATCTGGTCCCTTGACCCCTGCTTACCTCATCATCACAGTAGTCGGAGGGGTGATGCTGGCGATTATGCTATGGTTCTACATAAACATCACGATGCGCTCAAAGAGGCATGCATCAGAAGAAAACAAATGAATCTCATCATCAACTCTCTATGAATAGGGTTTTCGTGTGAAATTTAAACGCGGATATGAAGCTAACCTTCTGTACCATTACCAAAGTATCTTGACGCTTCAGTTTTGAAAACAAGCCATATTTCATCTTTTAGCGTCCTTCTCATGTTTTCGGATTTTTATGTCAGAATCGCAGATATTCACATAAAAACACCTTTGCTTTAGTTGCACGGAGCATGGGCTAAACAAAAACAGAGCCGAACCCCAGAGGCACACTATGGAAGGTAATATATGGCTATAAGCGGAATAGTGAATAAAGAGTTGCAGAGGTTTTGCGTTTTGGTGAAGTTAAAACCTCGTTTCAAGCTCTGGCTGGAAACCGAGGATGGATACGTGTTTGGACAGGGCTCGTTTGAGTTGTTACACGGCATTCAGGAGAAAGGCACCTTGAAGGCAGTCTCAGAGGACTTGAGCATGTCATATCGGCATGCGTGGGGCATAATCAAGGAAATAGAAGAGAAGTTGGGAAAACCAATCGTGATTAGCCATAGAGGCGGAAAGATCGGTGGCGGAGGAGCCGAGTTAACGCAGACAGGCAAAGAACTGCTTGAAACTTACCTCGAACTTAAGAGCGAACTGAATCAAATGTTTTCTAAAATTGACCCTGTGGAGCTTTAAAACTGAAGCCAAGTTTGCTTTATGCTGTTTTTCAATTTTTCTTTCTCCTGAACATGACTATTGCGCTACCTGCAATAACTACGACGCGCGCAGGTTGGCTACGCCCAAAAACTTCCAAAAACGACAAGTTTATGGCGCTTCAGAATAACGCGTGACAAGCTTAGTTCTGCATTGCAAAAAGAGAATTCAACGCAGCGAAGCAGTTTGCTTATGGCTCAGCTTTATCTTTATTCAACGATGCAATGAAACAGTCTTTATGATATACTTTCCCAAAGTTTTCAGGCTTAACGTAATAACTGCCCTCAGACCATTTCCACATTTGCCCCCGCGTGGGGTACTGACCAACCAAAACGAACTCCTCATGATCCTTTATCGGTTTGCCGCAGTATTCACAACTCAAACTTGAACACCTTCTGCTGTTGATGGCAGGTTTTAGGATAAAAGTTTTTGTACCGAAACTGGAAAAAACAGCCATTAACTCCGACCTTAAACTCGCTCCCGATTTAAACGCCAGCACTTAGCTCCAGCATCTTCAGCTCAAGAAAGCCTATTCCAACCTGAAAACTACTGCGCACTTCTTCTTACTCAAACCGTCAACAATTTGAATCCACGATTTAGGAATCTCCCGCTTTTCGTCTTCAGTTAGCTCTCTAACCGTTAAGTCCTTGTTAACGTAGTAAGCCTGCTCACACGCCTTGCAGTTCTGGTACGGAAAGAACCCTTCCAACGGCTCAGTTATCTTCTGCTTCACTCCACAGTTAGGGCAGGGATGAACCGCGAATTTTTCTTCCTCACCACTGTCTTCAGCCGCGATTTCAACGTGCTGCTCCAGCTCTTCCCAAGAAGAATATATCCGATGCAAAGGCGAATCCGCTTTCCGCCACATCTCTCGGAAAATACTCAGCACATCTCTTTTTTCATGATTTCCACACTTTGGACAATCACCAAGATCGCCCATACAATTTCACCAATCTAATCAAAAGTAGGTTAGATTGTTTCAAGCTAAATAGTTTTTTGCTTCTTCAACATAACGCTGAAAATGCGAATTTACCGCATGCACGCTCTGCTTCCCAGTGTTAAATCTGAAATGCAGAGTAAATCAGGGCGTTTAGCGCATTTGCTGTCATAGTTTCTTCAGCAATGACAAGGCAGCAACGACAAGGAATGTTATTCCAGCCC
>Ga0315536_1000400_pt1 | contig 21888 bp, 16 predicted proteins | sample SalMarSW160230MG_FD_203093 | JGI IMG/M metagenome (GOLD analysis project Ga0315536, IMG submission 203093) | Salt marsh sediment microbial communities from the Plum Island Ecosystem LTER, Massachusetts, United States - Salt Marsh Sediment SW1602-30 ...
GTGCGCATATCCATATAAAAAATGGTTGGTTGAATGTTGGGTGCGTGTTCTTTTGCTATGACTGCTTCTTTAATCGCGTATGTACAACAGACTGATGAACAATAATTTTTATTCAATTTCACATCTCTTGATCCGACACATTGTATCCATGCTATTTTTCGTGGTTCTTTCTGGTCAGACGGTCGGACCACATGACCAGCGTATGGTCCTGATGCAGACAGGATTCGTTCAAACTCGATACTTGTGATAACATTTGGAAAACGACGATAACCGTACTCCCGTTTTATTTCAGGTTGAAATTCATCGAAACCTGGAGAAAGAATAATCGATCCGACATCTAAGGTTATTGTTTTATCTTTCATAGTATGATCAATGGCATCAGGTTCACAATGCTGAACACATTGGAAGCATTCGCAGCATCCTGCGCAATTGAGGCATCGTTTTACTTCGCGTTGGAATTGTTCTTTGGTGAATCCTTGATCGATTTCGACAAAGGATTTTATCCGTTCTTCAGGGGATAAAAAAAGGGGAGTTTCTCTGGAGGAATGGATATGGATTGTTTGTTTCGGAATATCAGCTTTCTTTTGTGGTTGAGGTTCTCGTCCTTTTTTCTGATCTTCATCGTGGAGGTAGCGGTCGATGGAGATCGCGGCTTGGTGACCTGCAGCAATAGCTTCAACTGCTGATGCTGGTCCGGTGACGGCGTCTCCACCAGCAAAGACCCCGTCTTGTGATGTTAGCAAGGTGATAGGGTCAACCTTGATGAACCTGTTTTCGCCAATATCAATTTTGTTTTCTTCCATGAGTTTTGTGTCAAGTTCCTGTCCGATGGCAAAGATAGTAAAATCGCATGAAATGTCAAATTCTGATTCTGGAATTTTTTTAGGACGACGTCGTCCAGAAGCATCTGGTTCCCCGAGTTCCATTCGCACGCACTGGAGACATGTTTCTTTTTCTCTTTTTTGAAGTTGTGTTGGAGCGGTAAGAAAGATAAACTCGATACCTTCTTCTTCCGCTTGGTTGATTTCTTCCTGGTGCGCGGGCATTTCTTTGATGGTTCGTCTATAGACGACAGTAACGTTTCCTCCGAGTCGCCGGGCGGTTCGTGCGGAATCCATCGCAACGTTTCCACCGCCGATTATAAGGATTTTTTTTCCTTTGAAGTAATCTAGGGTGATCATATTTCGATTGAGTTGCTTGAGATATTCGACTCCTTCGAGGGCACAGGTGTCGGTTCCAGTGCAACCTTCGATTCCTGCACTACGGCTTTTATGAGCACCGATGGCAAGGAAGATTGCTTTATATCCTTGTTTTTTTAGGTCTTGTAAGGTGAAGTCTCTGCCGAGTTTTTGATTGTTTTTTAGCTCAATTTGCTGATCTTGACAGAGGAGGTCGATTTCTTTATGAAGATATTCTTTTGGGAGTCGGTAGTCTGGTACTCCGTAGTGGAGCATTCCTCCATTGTATTTTTCTGCTTCGAAAATAGTAGGTTTATATCCTAATTTGGAGAGGTCATACGCAGCAGTAATACCAGCAGGACCAGAACCTACTATTGCCACCTTCTGATCGTTGCCCCTTCCTTTTTGATTTCTTTCTAGTTGTTTTTCGTTTTTATTTTTTTGATAGTCAGAAAGTGTCTCTGGATGTTCATACATGTAATCAGCAATAAATCGTCTAATCCGACATATGGAGAGTGGTTCTTCGATATCTTTTCGGTTGCATTCAGTTTCACAAGGATGATAGCAGATTCTACCAAGTGAACCTGGGAGCGGTATGGTCTCTTTGATAAGTTCATATGCTTCTGCGTATTTTTCTTGTGATGCAAGCGCGATGAATGCATGCGCATTTAGTCCAGCTGGGCAAGCTATCCGACACGGAGAAACCCCTTGTTTTTCAATCACATATGCACTTGGGTTTGCCTGAGGAAACAATTGATAGATTGCATTCCGGTTACACAACTTTTCTTCAAACACATTCGACTGAATGACCGGGCACACATCACGACAATCCCCACAACTTTTACATTTTTCAATATCTACAAACCGGGAGTGTTTTCGTATGGTGACCTGAAAATGACCTGCTTGTCCGTTCACCTGCTCGACATTTGAACCTGTTAATATTTCAATATTCGGATGTCGTCCAGATTCAACAAGCTTAGGAGAAAGAATGCACATGGAACAATCATTGGTAGGAAATGTTTTATCCAGTTGCGCCATGACTCCCCCAATACTTGGCTTCTTTTCAACAAGATATACTTTAAAACCCGAATTCGCTAAATCAAGAGCACTTTGGATGCCGGAAATCCCGCCCCCGACGACAAGTACTTGTGAAACGACCTTAGATGGTTTTTCCACAGGTTTTTTTCCGTTGGCATTTCGTTGAGATTCGTTCATCGTTCTCCCTTGATATGGTGTAATTGATCATAGGAAAACACTGGTCCGTCCTTACAGACATACAATGGACCAACATTACATCGGCCGCATTTCCCGATACCGCATTTCATCCTCATTTCCAACGTGGTAAAAATATTCGTCTCAGGAAAACCAAGGTGAATGAGATTATCGATAACGATTTTAATCATTATAGGAGGGCCACAGGTAATTGCAATACTGTTTTTTGCTGCTGGTTTTATCCTTCTAAGATTTTCAGGAACAAACCCTGTGAACCCCTTCCATTCTTTTTCTTCGCTGTCAACTGAGAGATGAACGTTTAAATCAGTATGTTTTTCTAATTCAATAAATTCATTTTTATAACAAAGCTCTTGCGAGGTTCTTGCACCATAAAAAATATCGATAGTTCCATACTGTTTTCGATTATTAATCACATATTGAATGACTGGCCGGAGTGGTGCTTGGCCGATTCCTCCACCGATAAATACGAGGTTTTTTCCCCTCCAGTTGTCAACAGGAAAGCCATTGCCATAGGGGCCGCGGATTCCAACAGAATCCCCTGGTTTACAATTATGCAATGCATTGGTAACTTTCCCATGTCTCATGACACTTATTTCAACAAACTCTTTCTTTGTCGGAGACGATGAGATCGCAAACATACATTCTCCGATTCCTAAAAGACCAACCATGACACATTGACCTGGACGAAAGGCAAACTCCTGCTTGTTTTTTACATTTGTAAAAACTAACCGGAATGTTTTAATCGCTCGTTGCCCACCAACTTCTTCAACGATATGTTCAATGGTTGCCGGGAGAGGTAGGTACGGGTTTTTTACTGTTTCACCCCCCGTGCATTCTTGATAATTTCTACAATATCAATATGAACAGGGCATTCGTCAATACACCTTCCGCATCCTACACAACCTAGAACCTGATTGTTTTTAAGAAGATAATTAAATTTATGATAGATCCGATTTCGCACTCGGTTCATTTGTGTCGCTCGTGGGTTATACCCAGAGGCATGGCACGAGTATTCTGAGAACATACAGGAGTCCCAGATGCGAACACGTGCCCCTTTGTTTTGTGATGATTCATCCTGGATGTCGAAACAATGACAGGTTGGGCATAGAAACGTACAGATTCCACATCCAATGCATCGTTGTGCTATGGTTTCCCAGTATGGCGAGTCAAAGATTGCATCAAGAATTGAATCGATACGTTCAACAGAAACCTGACGTTTGATACTTTTTTTGGCTTGCGTACAGATGGTGTCTCTCTTTTTCGTATCTTGTTGAGTTGCTTCTGTACGTCCGATAAAATCCTTTAGGAGGTGTTCTCCTCGTTCAGTAATAATCTCCATATAATATGAATCTGTCATATCAGTGAGGAGAATGTCAAGCCCGCTTGGATCATCAGGGTTTCCTCCAACGCTTGAACAAAAACAATTCATTGGTGGGTTTATACATGTTAGACCAATCAAAATTGTCGTAGCTCTTTTTGAGCAATAAAACGGGTCTTCGCAATCACCTTTGAACACTGCATCAAAAAGAAGGAAGCTTTTTGCGTCGCAGGGTCTAACTCCAAAGATAATGGCGTCCTTTTTTTCGGGTGATGGTGTCTCAGTCGTGACGTCTTTTTCTTTATGAAAGCGTACTAACGTCTCTGTTTGAGGAAAAACAATTGTTTTCGGTGGTATTTTTACCTTTAAAAAATCAAGGGTTATCTCCTGAGGTGTGTTGATTTGTTTATAGATAATGGTATCGTCTTGCTTTACTGGCCCCCAGACAATATTCTTCTTTATCAGATGTGAAATAAAATCAGATACTTTATCTTTTTTTATCGTATAGCTTTTCATTCATTCACCTAAATGATACAATCCTCTGGGTCATCGGGTTTATAGGCAGCGAGAAGAGGTTTAGCATCAACAGATATTCCTGGCGTATACTCAAATAAATCTTTTACCTCTTTGAGCATTTTCTTATTGAGCAACATTAATGGGATACTCATTGGACAAACGCGTTCGCATTCACCACATCCTGTACAGCGTCCAGCAACATGTAACGCTCTTGTCAAATGCCATACCGTGTTTTCTGAAATTGTTACTGACCGTCTCAGCCATTGCGGGTTTAACTGCTCAGCTGAACACTCTTTACAAAAACAGACTGGACAGATATTTCGACACGCATAACATCGGATACAACGACTAAACTGTTTTTCCCAAAAATTCCATTTCTCCTGAAGGGATTTTGCCTCAATTTGTTTCACATCAGAATAACTCTCCGATTTAAAAGGCTGTTTTTTTTCTCCCAGAAGAACATCATACAGCAACGGAGTAGGGTACTCACAATGGATGCATTTCTCTAACAGAACTTCTTTCTTTGAAACCTGATGCTTCTTTCCAGCAATGGTGAAAATAAACAGGTCATCTTTTTCTACAACATCTACTGAGCCGATAACATCGGGGAACTTGGTTTGAAATTTTTTCTGATCGATAACGCCACCGCAAGAGATTCCAATAATGACAAGATTTTCACGAGGTATCCTCTTTTCTATAATTAATTGGATTAATGAGCGGCTATCACAACCTTTCACGACAATACCAATTTTTTCATTTCCCTCATAATTTTTCAGATACATCGTAAGATTATTCACACAAAACGGAGAGAAAATAAGATGGTTGACATCCGGTTTCTTTTTCGCAAAAAACGGTACAGGCTGAATCCCGAACGATTCGTTTGAATACCCTAAAATATATTGCACGTCATAGGTATCAAAAATTTTTCTTGCTTCTGCTTGAATTTGCGAAATCTCTACCATTCATTACTCCTTTTTATTTGCTGAATGGGACCAAGCTTTCGAATCTCCTCAGTAACCTTTTTCATCACCTCAGCAAATTTACCACCTTCGGAAGCAGACACCCAGGTCATTTGAACACGACGAGGGTCAATCCCGACGTATTCTAGGAGCAGTTTGAGCAGAGTAATACGACGTCGTGTGAGATAATTCCCCTGGTTGTAGTGACATTCCCCTGGATGACATCCTCCAATAATAACACCATCAATACCACTCTGCATCGCATTTAACACAAAGGAAGGATTCACCCGACCAGAGCACATCACCCGAATTATTTTCACATTCGTCGGGTACTGCATCCGGCTAGTACCAGCAAGATCTGCTCCTGCATAACTGCACCAGTTACACAAAAATGCAAGAATCGATGGTTCAAATCGCTCAGTCATACCTTCGCCATCCGCTCAGCACCCCATTATGTCATGCATGTAGAACTATGAGACGCATATATTTTTTTTTTATGTACCCTGTTCTGCCGCTGCATCAACCATAGAAATGATTTGCTCCCGCTTGAATCCTTTCTGATCTATCGCACCTGACGGACACGCTGCAATACAACTCCCACAACCCTTACATACTGCTTCAATAACACGGGACACTCTCCCCTCTTTTCCATCCTTGGAAACAGCAACCATCTCTATCGCATTATATGGACATATCTTCTCACAGACACCACAACCACTACACAGGTCTTCACTGACGCATGCGATGGGTGCATCCGTGTAATATTTATCTTTCGAAATGATCGTTAACGCTCGAGCTGCTGCGCCATAGGATTGCGCAATTGTTTCCGTAATCGATTTTGGAGAATGTGCCATACCGGTTAGGAAAATACCTTCTGTTGCAAAATCAACAGGTCGAAGTTTCACATGCGCCTCTAAAAAGAATCCATCTTCATTCAGAGGAACCTTCAGTTTTTTTGCCAGCTGCTCATTATCCGTTGCAGGAATAATCGCAGAGCTCAGAATCAGATAATCCGCATGAATCAACAGTTTTTCTCCAAGGATGATATCTCGTGTTTCGATTTCCAGACCATCTTTTCCTTTTTTCACTATTGGTTTCTGATCTTTATCAAAACGAATAAAAAGAACACCCTTGTCACGTGCTTTCTCATAGTATGTTTCCCGGAACGCATAGGTTCGCATATCACGATATAAAATGAAAATTTCTGTATCTGGGTGCCGTTCTTTAATTTTCAACGCATTTTTAATCGCATCAGTGCAACAGATTCTACTACAATACGGTCGGTTTTCTTCCCGGGAACCGACACATTGAATCATCACAATAGTATTTTTGCCAAACCCGGTACCAGTAGCAAGATGTTTCTCGAGCTCTAACTGTGTCATGACATGATTGTTTTTCCCATACAAATATTCTGTTGGTTTATACTCTTCGGCTCCTGTTGCGACAATGATTATACCATGTTCAATTTTGACTTTTGTCGCACCATTCTTCAGCGTTGTCGTATAATTCCCAACATATCCATCGACCTTATCGACCGTTGCTTTTTTAAACACCTTGATTTTTGGGTGTTTCTCTACTTTTTCAACGATTGATCTCATGTATGGCCTGACATCATGATCCTCAAGAGTCCATGAAATATTCTGAAGATTGCCCCCCAGTTCTTTTTCTTTTTCAACAAGGAACACTTCAAAGCCTTGGTCAGCAATTGTGAGTGCTGCTATCATCCCAGCAAGTCCACCACCAATTACTAATGCTTTCTGCGTCACATTCAATTCAATCGTCTGTATCGGTTCAAGCAGGCGCGCTTTTGAGACTGCCATTCTCACAATCCCTTTTGCTTTCTCTGTTGCCTCTTTTGGCTCCTTCATATGCACCCAGGAGCACTGATCTCGGATGTTTGCCATCTCAAAAAGATGAGGATTTAATCCTGCTTCCCGAATTGTTTCTTGGAATAATGGTTCATGGGTCCGCGGAGTACACGAAGCAACAATGACTCTGTTTAACTTATGTTCCTTAATTTTTTCTATAATCTTGCGTTGCGTATCCTCTGAGCATGTGTAGAGGTTCTCTTCAGCATACATCACATTTGGCAGCGATTTTACGTAATCAACCACTGATTCAACATTCACATATGCTCCAATGTTTATCCCACAATGACAAATGAACACCCCAATCCTTGGGTCTTCGCCGGAGACATCTCGCTCGAGCGGGTATTCTTTCTTTTCAACAAGCGTGTTTCGTTCTGAAGCGATCACACTACTTGCTTTTGCTGCAGCACCTGATGCTTCCATGACTGTTTCAGGGATATCTTTTGGACCTGAAAAAGCACCACAAACAAACACACCTCGACGTGCGGTATCAAGCGGTTCAAACTCAGGGGTTTGACAAAACCCAAACTCATTAAGGGATATCCCTACTTTTTTTGCTAAATCCTTCATGGTCTCTTTGGAGGTAAAACCAACCGAGAGAATCACCAGGTCAAAGTCCTCTTTTTTCAGGGTTCCTTCCTCTGTTTCATATTTGATTGAGAGATTCTTGGTTTTTTTATCCTCTTCGACTGAGGAGATACGACATCGGACAAATCTGACACCGTATTCTTTTTCCGCGCGATTATAGTATGATTCAAAGCCTTTCCCGTAGGTGCGCATATCCATATAAAAAATGGTTGGTTGAATGTTGGGTGCGTGTTCTTTTGCTATGACTGCTTCTTTAATCGCGTATGTACAACAGACCGATGAACAATAATTTTTCCCACAAGCGTTATCACGTGATCCAACGCATTGTATCCACGCTATTTTTCGTGGTTCTTTCTGGTCAGACGGTCGGACCACATGGCCAGCGTATGGTCCTGATGCAGACAGGATTCGTTCAAACTCAAGTGATGTGAGCACGTTTCTATATCGTCCATACCCATATTCGCTTTTCAATGTTGCATCAAATAATTCATATCCTGGTGCAAAAATCACTGATCCAACATTCAGTTCAATGATTTTTTCACTCATATCATGATCGATTGCGTCTGCTTCACATGCTTCAACACATTGTTTACAAATTGAGCAGAAATTACAACTTAAACACCGTTGAGCTTCTAGACGAGCCTGTTCCTCTGTTAACGGAAGTTCTACTTCTTCAAAAGATTCGACACGTTTCTCAACATCAAGTTTAGGGATTGTCACCCGAGGTTTTTTTTCAAATTTTTTATCAGGTTTCGGGGCTACAATATGTTCTTTTCCGGGTCTTCCCTCATATAGTTCTTCCCCATTGAGATGTCGATCAATGGAGATTGCTGCCTCATGGCCCTGCGCGATTGCTTCAATGACAAGCCCTGGTCCAACCACTGCATCACCAGCAGCAAAAATCCAGGGGATATTCGTTTGATACGTTAAATTATCGACTTGGAGTAACCCACGTTTTGTGACCAGGACACCATCTGCTGCTTTTAGAAGTGTATAGTCAACTTCCTGACCGATAGCAACGATGATGGTATCTGCTTCAATAACTGATTCAGTATTTGGTCGGATCTGAGGGTTAAACCGCCCTTTTTCATCAAACACAGACGTACACTGGAGGGTTTCGACGCCAATTGCACGACCACCGACTCCGATGATTCGTTTTGGCATCCGTCTCGTATGAATAATGATTCCTTCTTGTTCTGCTTCTTCAATTTCATAATCAAATGCAGGCATCTCCTCATGGGATTCAACGCACATGAGGTGGATTTCCTTTGCTCCGATACGTCGTGCTGACCGAGCAACATCAATTGCAACGTTTCCCCCTCCGACAACAATAACTTTTTTCCCAATTTCGATTTTCTGACCCATGCTAAGGGCACGTAGAAAAGCGGTGAAACCATAGACGCCTTCTAATTCAAGGTTCTGAATAGGAACAGAAACGATACCTTCTTTGTTTAACCCTAACTCAACTTCCGCTTCCGCAAGCGGGGATAAGAGCGGTGCTTGGCCAATTGCTGAGATCACCACATCAGCATCAAGAGTAAACGTTGAGCCTTCTATTGGTATGGCTTGTCTCCGACCAGTATCATCAGGCTCACCAAGTTTCATTCGGACACATTCTAACCCAGTTACCTTCCCTTTTTTACCCAGGATTTTTGTTGGTGCAGCTAGATAATAGAACGAAATACCTTCACGCTCGCATTCTTCTAATTCCTCTTTATTCGCAGGAATTTCAGTACGAGAACGACGATAAATAACAAATGCTGTTTTTGCTCCCAGTCGGAGTGCGGTTCGGACCGAATCAATCGCAACATTTCCTCCGCCGATAACCGCAACAATTTTTCCCTCGTAATCAACCTTTTTTCCACTTCCCAGATCATGCAAGAATCCTGCTGCGTGCACAACACCATCTAATTCTTCACCATCGATCCCGAGTTTCTTGCTTTTATGCGTCCCAATCGCAATAAAAACAGCTTCATATCCTGCATTATGTAAATCATTTAACGTCAGATCAGGACCTATCGGAGTATTCGTTCGAATTTCTACTCCTTCCTCCTGAATTATTTTAATATCATAATCAAGGACTTCTGGTGGTAAACGATAATTCGGAACACCAACCCGAAGCATTCCCCCTGCTTGTGAGAGTGCCTCAAAAACAGTTGGGTGATACCCCATTCTCGCAAGATCATATGCAACCGTTAACCCAGCAGGACCAGAGCCGATTACTGCTATTTTACGGTTTTGTCCACGTAATTCAACCTGTTTTTTCTTTTTCTTTGTCTCTTTACGGCCATGGAGCCGTTCATAATCAACAGCAAATCGTTTCAAGGCTCGAACAGCGACTGCTTCATCAATTTCCTTCCGATTACAGTTCTCCTCGCAGACGTGGGTACAAATCCTTCCGCAGACTCCCGGGAATGGATTACGTTCACGGATAAGATCCGCGGCTTCCTGGAATTTTCCCTCCCGAATCAATGCAACGTATCCCTGAACATTCACATTCGCCGGACATGCATTCATGCACGGCGGGATCCCGATTTTATCAATAGTAAAGACATTAGGAATAGCTTGAGGATACATTTTATAGATTGCATGACGATCGGATAAGCCTTCATCAAACTCAGACTCAAGAACTACCGGGCAGACTTCTGCACATTCACCGCACCCTGTGCATTTCTCAGAGTCTACATAACTTGCTTTCTTACGAATTTTCACTTGAAAATTCCCGCTGTTCCCTGTGATTTCTTGCAAATCAGCATATGTAATTAAATCGATATTTGGGTGTCGGCCCACATCTACGAGTTTCGGGGAAAGAATGCACATAGAACAATCATTGGTTGGAAATGTTTTATCGAGTTGGGCCATGACTCCACCAATCGCTGGTTTTTCCTCTAACAGATAGGTTTTAAACCCGGAGTCAGCGAGATCAAGGGCAGCTTGCATGCCTCCAATACCGCCGCCAACTACGAGAACTGAGCCTATTTTACCAGATTTCGAAGAGTTTTTCATTACAGGGTCACCCCGAGTTTTTCAAGAATTGCTGTTGGTCGAACTTTATTGAGTCGGAACCCGAGTTGTTTTGGATCAACTCCTAACGCAAGACCAAGTACCTGTGGATAATACAACACCGGCAGGTTATAATTCACATTGAATTTTGTTTCAATTTTCTTCTGGTTATCCTCATACATAATTGAACAAAACGGACAAATGGTGACTAATGCATCAACCTTGTTTGCGGTGATATGATCGAGTTTCTGTTTCGCCATGGACAACGCGATGTCTTCTTCTACACCAAGAATCGCTCCTCCACAACAATCTAACTTGTTTTTATAATCAACGACTGCGGCTCCCGTCACTGCCACAAGGTTTTCGACCGTCGATGGGTTTTCTGCATCATCGAAACAATCATATAATTCTGAGGGTCTGAGGTAATGGCACCCGTAATGAATCGACATACTGAGTTTGCTCAGATCTGTTTTAATTTTTTCTCGAATGGCATCCATGCCGATGTCCTCATAAAGAATCCGTGAGAAATGTTTAATTTCGACTCCTGGTTTGAATTCTTTATCAACTGTTGCAAGTTCCTTGTTGATTTTTTCTCTGAGTTCTTTATTTTTTGTCAATTCCTTATTCGCCTCAGTCAGAACCGAGGTGCATGCGTTACATAACGTACAGATTTTTTCTTTTTTTTCAGCAGCGATCGCTAAATTCCGTGCTGCAATTAATAATGACGCCTCATAATTGGATGATTTTACGGGAAACCCGCAGCAGGAGAATTCTGGGACATCAAGAAAATCAATGTCAAGTTTTTTTGCAACCTCACGTGCTGACAGTTCATAGTTCTGCCCTCGAACCGGGATTGTACATCCAAGGAATAGTGCATATCTCATTTCGTCACCTCTTTTGGTAGCATATCATGCATAAGTTTTGTGAGATCTTCAAATGTCTTTTGTATAGGGGGTAGACCTAGTTTCTCTCGTTTTTTATTATCAAAATCTTCGACTTCATATAATCGTCCAAAGGTGCTTACAAGACGGTTTTGTTCCTTAAAGGACGGATGGATATATCCCTCACGCGCCGCGATGTTTTTTAATGCGGTCATAATGCTGGTTAATTGTACATCCTGCGGGCATCGATCATAACAAGTGTAACAGGTAGAACAGAGCCAGATGAAATCACTTTTTAATACACGTTCTCTCATCCCAAGCAATACCATGTGGATGATTTTTCGTGGATTATATTTTTCATCAATCTCACGGACGGGGCATCCTGCGGTACAGGTTCCACAGGCGAAACATCGATTAATATTTGTTCCACCAATTTCTGCAGATACTTCATATTTAAAATTCGGATCTAATTTTTTTGAATCAATCATTTTTTTTTGCCTCCATGATTGCATCAGAAACATCCTCAGGTTCTACTCCTGGGCTTTCTATTTTGTTTTCATGATAGAAATCCTCAACTTTGGAAATCAATTCGTGTTCTTTTCGTTTGGTTTGTTGAAGGTTTTGTTCCAATCCACTCAGCTCTGATTTAGGATAGAACTGAAAATCACCTGAGATTCCTATTGTTTGGATCATATTATCTTTAATCTCCTGGGACGTTCGAATTAACCCTCCTCGTGCTTTATAGGTGCTATAGAGCAGTTCGACTCCTTCGCGGATTTTAACACCGTTAGGGATTCGTGGGGTTTTTTTAAACAAGAATCTATCAGAGGTGAATAGTTGCTCAAGCTCGATCATTTTATCAAAAACATCTGAGGTAAGAATCATCGGTTGCAAAGGCCCAAGAAGGTGTTCAAAATTTGTAACCAGAGAAGTTACTACCTCCTCTCGAGCAGGTAAGTATCCTAATTCTCGTTTCATCGTCGTAAGGTTTTCTTCCATGCTTTTATAGATTTTATCCCTGAATTTTTCATCAGGAACTTTAAGGATTTTACTCATCGTTGAAAAATCAAAATCCAGAAGAATACCGCCAACAAACACTATGTTTTCGCCTATATCTCCACCGCCTTCACCAGCAATCTTCCGCTGGTTTTTTGTGATGATGTCATTTTCTGCTCTGAAGTGTGTTTCAATGCCGAAGTCATGGTACGTATCACATACTGGTTGTGAGAGCACGGAGAAGATGTCTTTTACCCGAGTTGGGAACGCCAGGTGTCCCTTTCGCCAAATCAGTTGATAAAATACTTGGTTATGATCAAGATAGGTTGCTCCACCACCAACTTCCCGCCGCATCACTGGAATCCCTAGTTTTTTACAGGCTGCAAGATCAATTTCTTTTTCTGCATCCTGGAAATATCCTATCGATGCTAACGGTATATCTGGAGACACTAGTACTAGTCCTTCGAACCCGAGACGCGCGAGTGCATGGAAAATAAGCATGGATTGCTGGCCTTGAAGATGATCAAGCTTTAGTAGCTTCAGCACTTTTTTTCGCCTCCTGAATTCCTTGCCAGATGATATCTTCAATGCTGCGAATGATCATTGTCTTCCCTTCTGCTTCACCGATTTCCTGAGCAGCTTTTTTAAGGACCTGTTCACACGTTGGACAGGAAGTTACAAGGATTTCTGTCCCGGTGTCCAAGGCTTCATGAATTCGTTTTTTTGCAATATCATTTGAAAGAGATTGATCAGACATGAGGATGCCGCCTCCTCCACCACAACACCGGGAATTTTGCTTATTTGTCTCCATCTCAACAACGTCAACACCAAGTTTTTTGAGTATCTTTCGTGGTTCTTCAATAAGTTTTAACCCTCGTGAAAAATCACAGGGATCATGATAGGTCACTTTCATATTCAGGTGTGCAGAAGGGATTTTTTCGCTGATTACCTGTAGAACATGTTTCGCGTTAATGTTATGTCCTTCGTGTAAAAATATGGTGCATGTTGGGCATAATGTCATCGCTTCTTTAAATGGGAAAGATTTCTGGAATTGCTCTTTATGGATGGTAAACTCTTTTTTGAACCCAAGGACTTCTAGAGGGTATCCGCAGCACACTTCCTTTTTCACAACAGGAGAGATTCCGATTTCCTCTAAGATTTTAATGTATTTTTTTGTTTTATTGGGTCGTCCGAGATATTGACATCCAATGAACAAGGGAGTTTTTCCTTCTCGTTCTTGTGAAACGACCTCTTTGTCGCCATAGATATTCCCGGTGGTATGAATGTTCTGAACAACATGATTTTGTATATCAGAAGCAAATCCTGCTTCTACCATGTCCGCCCGAGCGGAGGAAATAATTTCAAGGATCTTCACTTTTGACGGACATCGCTCTAAACAATCACGGCAGAATGTGCACCGGAACAGCTTGTCAGCGATATACTGAGACGGTTCAATTTCACCAGTCAGAATCCCATAGGCAAGAATCACTTTCCCACGAGCGCCTTCAGTATCCCATTGCACTTCTCTGATAACGGGACATTGTTCAAAACAATACGCGCATCTGATGCATACGTTCATTTCTTGTTCATGTTTTTGAAGATGAGATGTTTTCTTTGTTGTTGTCACAATTACTCCCTCATAACAAGATCGTTTAGGCGGACATGTGATAACGAAGTGGTGTTGCTGTCAACCAGTCTTCTGGTGCATCCATAAGTTTTTGAGGATTCAGGATGTTATTTGGGTCAAATGTTTTTTTAATGGCTTTCATTAATGCTAATGAATCTTTTTTTTCTTCTTTCCAAGATGGTGCTTTTGAAATCCCTATTCCATGTTCACCAGAGGTGGTCCCCCCGAGTGCCTGGATGTACTCATAGACTTCTTTTACTGCTTTTTTTGCATCCTGCCACTGGGATTTTTTATTAGTATCCATCAAAATTTTTGTATGAATCAATCCTGCTCCACAATGACCGTACGCGCTCATCACAACATTATTACGTTTCGCAATCTCGTGAATTTCATGAACTGCATCAGCAATTTTTGACATAGGGACCGCCATATCATCTGCAAGAGCAGTGGACACCATGCCTTCCCCGTAGCGGGAAAGGGAAGGGAACAACTTCTGTCTTCCTTCATAAATCCGTTTCATCTCTTTTGGATCGTCACTTATCTTCACTCCAGTTCCCTGATGCTTTTCACATATTTCTGAAATCCGTTTCATCTCATGGTCTACTGCTTCTTTGACCATTCCATTGCATTCAAAGATGACGATCGCTGCAACATCTGGTAAGCCGAGATGCTGAGCGTTATTCACCGCAGTGATTGCGACATTGTCCATAAGTTCAAGCATGGATGGAGTGATACCTGATGCAATTGTATCTGAGATCATTCGTCCTGCGTCTTCAAGGCTTGAAAAATTCGCTACTCCCATCGCCCGGTATTTCGGTATCGGAGATATTAATAATGTCGCTTCTACGACAATCCCTAGCGTCCCTTCGGAGCCAACCATGAGTTTGGCGAGTTGATAACCTGATGAATCAACCCTGGTATTTGAGCCAAGGGTCACGAGTTCACCGTTTGCAAGAACAACTTTCATCCCTAAGATAGCATCGCGAGTTGCACCGTATTTCACCGAGCGGTTTCCTGACGCGTTTGTACCAATCATTCCTCCGATTGTACAAATCATTCCTGAGGATGGTGTCGGAGGAAAGAAAAACCCAGATGGCTTGAGCACCCGGTTTAACTCATCGTTAATCACACCGGGTTCTACTTTACAGAGAACATCTTCTGGTCGTATCTCGATAATTCTGTTCATTCGCTTCATATCAAGAACAATGCCACCTGCAATTGGGACGGTCTGTCCGGACATCCCTGATCCTGCCCCTCGGGGAACAACAGGGATTTTATTGTCGTTCGCATAGCGAAGAATATGTTGGACTTCTTCGATAGTGCTTGGTCTTACAACAATGTCAGGGAGATGACGGTGAACAGAGGCATCAGAAGCATAGACATAGCGATCAGCGATATTATCACGAACGTTTTCTACCCCAACAATTTCTTGTAATTTTTTTATATCGATATGCATGTTTCTTCCTTAATTGGATTTGGTCCAAGTTTTTTTAACTCAGCAACAAAATCAGTGACAACTTGAGCGAATTTCTGTCCTTCTGATGCTGAGATATATTCAAAACGTACTCGCTCGGGTTCAACCCCGAGTTCCCCAAGAAGTTTCTTTAATAGTTTTATTCGCCGATTTGTCTTATAATTACCTGATTGATAATGACAATCTCCGGGATGACATCCTGCGACAAGAACACCATCAGCACCTTTTTTTAACGCTTCCAGAATAAAGATAGGGTCGACTCTACCTGAACACATGACCCGAATCGATTTAATATTCGAAGGGTATTTCAGTCGACTGGTTCCTGCAAGGTCTGCTCCTGCATAACTACACCAGTTACAGAGAAAGCCTATGATGTTTGGTTCAAATTCTTTTTTCATCTTCTGTGCTCACCTCAAATTTTTTTATGTTAGTTCTTTTTTCCTCCTTCGTTGGATTTTTTTTAATTCAAGTAATGTCATTTCAACAGCTTTTGGTACTGCCGCTTGGATGTTTTTACTTAATTGTTCCCCAAACTGAATCGGTATTTCTTTTACAACAATACCAATTACGATAATCTCCTTTGGAATATTCTTTTCACCAAGTTTTTCTGCAAGTCTGAGGGCTTCCTGAAGAGAGACGTCATGGGGATTGCAGGAGTGACACGTAGCACTGGAGTTCTGAAGCGTCAATCGTTTTACTTCACCATTCTTTGCATCTGCAATGTTGACGGTATCGATAAGAATTGCTTTGTCGTAGCCAATCATCATATCAAGAAGATTCATCCCACCGGTGTATGCCTCGTCAATGGTAACTTTTTGGTCTGTTATGTAGTGTTTCAGCTGATGGGCAACATGAATCCCGGCCCCATCATCACGAAGAATTGGATTTCCGATCCCTAAGACAATGGTCTTCATCTCTGTTTTCCTCTACATCCTTTTAAATGTCTTATACAAACTTTTCTTATGGTCATAGATGTTGACTTCAAGGGGCATTCCACCAGGAAGTGTATGGGTTGCACACGCAAAGCAAGGATCATAGGCACGGAACGCCATTTCCACCATGTTGAGGATACCGTTACTCACGTTTCCTTTCTTAATTACTCCCTTTGCTGCGTTTCTGACCGACATGTTAATGGCACCTGCGTTGTTCGTGGTAGCAACAATAAGGTTTGCTTTTTCGATTAACCCTTTTTTATCAAGCTTGTAATGATGAATAAGGGTTCCACGGGCTGCTTCCACAATACCAACCCCTTCCCCTGGTTCGCCAACTGGGTTACGGATCTTATCCGATGTGATTTCAGGATCCTGAATCAGCTCCATAGATCGCTCCGTTGCATAGAGTAGTTCAATGAGCCGTGCCCAGTGAAACGCTAGCGTTGAGTTCACTGCCTTTCCGCCAAGAGTCTCAAACATTTTTTTGTACTCCTTATCTGCAAGCGGTGTTGCCATTCCCTCAGAAGCGTTCAAACGACCAAGCGGGCCAACGCGATAAATGCCGCTGTCTTTTCCATCGATAAAGCCTTTCCATCCGATTTTCTTAAGATAGGGGAATTTTATATAACTCCATTCTTCAACATGTTCAACGATATGTTTAGTGTATTCTTCTGGGTTGAATCTTACGATCTCTTTTCCTTTTTGGTCGGTGACCCGCACGGTTCCGTCATAGAAATTGATTTTGTTGTTTTTATCGACCATTCCCATGTTGTAGGTCGCAAGTTGATACGGGTCACTGAGAATTAAATCAACATAGGTTTTGTTTTTCAGTACGATATCATCAAATAATTTTAAGGAAAACTTAGCGAATTCAACACAGGATTTTGCCATCGTCTCAATGTCTTTTACTTCCTCCTTTGACAGTGATTTTGATACACCACCAGGAAGACCACACACAGGATGGGTCGCTTTTCCTCCAAGGATGGCTGTTATTTTCTGGCCGTACGCGCGATGTTTTATGACTTCTTTTCCGATTTCTACCCCTGCTTTCTCAATAACACCGATAATATTACGTTTCGCTGGTGGTGCATCCGGTCCAACAACGAAATCTGGTCCGCCCAAGTAGTAGAAATGAAGGATATGATCATAGATAAAATATCCGGCATACATTAATTCTCGGAGTTTCTTTGCCGCGGAGGGTGGATCAACATGAAATGCTGCATCAAGAGCTTTTGTTGCAGCAAAATGATGAGCGACAGGGCACACCCCGCAGATTCGAGAGGTTATCTGAGGCATATCCTCTGCGCGGCGTCCTTGGGAAAACCGCTCAAACCCCCGAAGCTCCGGGATCTGAAGATAGGCATTTTCAACATCTCCTTCGTCATTAAGGAAGATACTGATCTTTCCATGTCCTTCCAATCGTGTGATTGGATCAATTGTTATTGTTTTCATTTTATCACCTTCCGGTTAATAAGAGAGGTTGGTAACGTATACTTATAAAACGTTCCCGTGACATCAACGACTTGATCAATCAATTTATCAACCTCTTCATCGCTCATTTTTTCTTCACCTTCCAACCCAAGAATCGAGGCAAGTGCTGAGATCATTTTTGCTCCTTGGTCAAGAGAATTAGGTGTTGGGCCACCGCATCCGGTGCAGGGCATATTGGCATCTAAACAGCGTGCACTACATCCACCTCGTGTGGCAGGTCCCATGCAGATGACTCCTTGTTCAAGCAGGCATTTCTCCTCGAATTTTTCGAGTTCATAGACTCGTTTGATTTGCTTGATTTTCTTTTCAGATTTTTCAAACCGACATTCATCGCATACCGATTTCAAGGGAGCAATAATCGAACCTTTTGGTGGAAGTTTATTTTCAACAATTGCACCGACAGCAGTCATAATCATATCCGGTGTTGGTGGACAACCAGTCAGATAGTAATCAACATCAACTACTTGATTGAGACTTTTTACCGTGTCATAAAATTCAGGAAGAGTCAATGTTCCTTCCTTGACTTTCACAGATGTTTTCGGAGTGATTTTCTTTGGATTCTCTGTCGAAGGGTTATCGAGATAAGCGACCTTGAATACTTCCTCTCTGTTTGCTACATTGGCAAGACCAGGGATGCCCCCGTTGACTGCACAGGCGCCAAACGCAACGAGCACCTTTGCTTTTTTCCTAAGGAGGTTGGCAAGATGTTCTTGTTCTGTTGTTCGAATCGCACCATTAAAGAAACAGACGTCAATGCTTTTATCTGCCATTGCTTCGACGTCTTTGTATTTTGTATCTATCGCAACCGGCCAAAAGAGGATGTCTGCAATTGCGATGACATCAAGAATTTTTTCATTAATATCGAGCACCGCAATTTCGCATCCCCCGCAACTCGCTGCCCAATAAAACGCAAGCTGTAATTTCTTTGTTTCTTTTGATTGAGATTTCTTTTCTTCTTTACTCATACCATTCACCATGTTTTTTTTAGATTTTTATCCTTCTACTCTCTAAAATCCCCTTTTTTTTCAACAATAGAGTTGGATCAACCACATGCTGGTCGAAACCATAGACACTATGGTCAAGCCCTAATGAAACTGCGATTAGTTGGGTGTAATAATAGACCGGTATTTGTTTGTATCCCTTGAAAAGTTTCTCTGCTTCTTTTCCTCTCATGTCAAGATTAAACCGGCATAACGGACAGGAGAGTACGATGGCATCAGCACCTTGGTCGAGTGCAAAGCTTGTGATTCGATGTGCTCTTCGGGAAACAATTTCTTTTTGCTCAACGGTATTGTACGACCCACAACATTCTATTTTAAACGGATTATCGACAGTCTCAGCGCCAAGGGATCTGAGCAGGTCACTGAGAATTGTTGGTTCTTCTGGGTCATCGATACTTACTTCCCGTGGACGAAGTAGCATGCACCCGTAATAGGGCATTATTTTTATCCCTTTTAAAGGATTTTTTACCTTTTTTTTCAACGTGGCAAATCCGATTTCATCTCGGAGAAATTCAAGAAAGTGAAGCACGGAAACAGTTCCTTTATAGTCATTCTCCCGGTCCATAAACGCATTAAGCGTCTTGAGGTCCTCAGGTTTTTCTTTCACACGAAGATTTGTTTGTTTTAATGTGTTACAACACATATCACACAGTGTTATTACCTTGTTTTCCCCTTCGTCCTCCACGTGAATTAAATTCCGTAAGGGGGCAAGGTGACGCATCAGATCATCGCTAGTAAGTGAAGCGACTACGCCACAACAATTCCAATCTTTCATTTCCACTAGTTCATGACCAAGAGCCTTGGTGACTTCGATTGCTGTCTTCTCAAGGTTTTTTGCAGAGGTTTTTAGGGTACATCCGGGGTAATAGAGCAGTTTCATGCTACTCACTTTTTATTGTTCTTTTATCCAACATTTTTTCTAAACAAGCTTACAAAGGCGAGCTGAGGAATAGATTCTCGCTCTTTTTTTGATATTTTTATTGGATTACTCTGATCAATTTTTTTTCGAAGAATTATCTGACGAAGTGCCTCCATAATTTTTGTAATATTAATGTCACGTGGACATCGTTCAGCACAGGTGAAACATGAGGAACACAACCAAATGGTCTTTGAACTCAGGACCTCTGACCGATCAAGAACAACATATCGGATGACTTCATCGGGTGCGAGATCCATGTCATCAACAAAGGGACATCCCGCGGAGCATGTTCCGCATTGGTAGCACCCGAACAGATTTTCTCCACAGAGGTCTTCAACTTCCTTGGCAAGGCCTCCTTTTTTGAATACGATCTTACTAAACTTTTTGTTTTTCTCAATTTTCTTCTTCATTTTTTACCTGCCCCAAGGAGTGCTTCAAGCATGACTTGGATTTGTTTACTCCGGAACCCTTTCTGTTCGATCGCACCGGACGGGCACGCTCCTGCGCATGAGCCGCATCCCTTACAAAGTGCTTTATTTACCGTAGCAACAAAATGTTCAGGGTCATTCTGCCGTGGTTTTATCTCAATGGCAGAATAGGCACACAGTTGTTCACAGGTCTTACAGCCACTACACAACTCTTCATTGACTTCTGCAACTTGGCCTTCTCCTTTCATTTTCTCCTGCATAATCGGGATTGCTGCACGGGATGCAGCACCTTCTGCTTGAGCAATAGAATCAACGAGATTCTTCGGGTAATGGGCCGCTCCGCAAAGGTAAATCCCATCGGTTGCGAAATCCAACGGACGGATTTTTGCATGGGCCTCTAAAAAGAATCCTGCGGAATCAGCTGGTATCTTCAGCATGTTCTTCAGCGACTCTGTCAGCACCTCACCTTCAGTGTTCACGGTAAGAACAACGAGATCTGCAGGAAGCGTCAGCTCCTCTTCAAGGATATCATCATAGACTTTAATCTTCATCGGACCCTTTTTCGGATCTTTTTTATCAAGAATAACCTCTGGTTTTTTCTCACCGGGATAGCGAATAACCGTCACATGATGATTTTTAATAACGTTCGAATAATATTCTTCTTCCTCTTTCCCAAACACCCTCATGTCACGATATAAGAGATAGATTTTTGAGCCGGGGTACTTTTCACTAATTACTTTTGCGTTTTTAATCGCAACTCCACACCCAATACGGCAACAATACGGTCGTTGTTCATCCATTGCTCCTGCGCAATTGATGATGACGACATTTTTGGGTTTTTTCAATGTCCCTTTTTTAATTTTTTCCTCAAGCTCTGTCTGAGATAAAATATTTTCATTTATTTTATGTTGATATTCTCCTTTAAGATCAATTTCTCGAAAACCGGTTGCGACAATAATTGTTCCAATGCCAAGCTGTTTCTTTTTTCCTTTCTGTTTAATTGTCCCTTTATAATTCCCGATAAATCCTTCAATGCTAACAAGCTCGGCACCCGTCATTACCGTTATCAATTTATTCGTCGTGACTTTTTTAATTAACGGATCGATGATGTCCTGGGCTTTTTTATCTGTAGGAAACATCGTATTGAGTTGTTTGAGGCGGCCACCGAGTTCTTTTTCTCGTTCAATAAGATAGGATTTCACATTCATCTCAGCAAGTGCCAGTGCTGCTTTCATCCCTGAAATTCCCCCGCCGATGACAAGCACACTTGGAAGAATGGAAAACTCTTCCTCACTGAGAGGTTCAAGAAGAGATACTTTTGCGACAGATGCTTTTACTAAATCAATAGCTTTTATGGTTGCTTTCTCCCAATCATCCGAATGAACCCATGAGCATTGATTTCGAATGTTCGCCATTTCAAACAAATATTTATTCAACCCTGCTTCAAGTAAGGTATCTTGGAATAACCCTCCATGG
>Ga0315536_1000402_pt1 | contig 21826 bp, 19 predicted proteins | sample SalMarSW160230MG_FD_203093 | JGI IMG/M metagenome (GOLD analysis project Ga0315536, IMG submission 203093) | Salt marsh sediment microbial communities from the Plum Island Ecosystem LTER, Massachusetts, United States - Salt Marsh Sediment SW1602-30 ...
CCAATACGGTAGTGGTGACTGATAAGACCTCGGGCAAGATATTTACTTCTGAAACCGCCTCTCCCAAGTTTGTGGCGCAGGAACAAGCCTTTCCCGGCATCAGAGATGCCTTAAATTATGACGGGCTCCTAAACTTTGTCGACGACGCCGGTTACAAAACGTACAATTTGGCAGATGGCACTACGAAAGATTCGTTCACCGGAGAGTTTGGCATCACTGCCAGATATCTGGGCAATATTTACTCCATCGAGGGCAATAAGATCATCAAATACGTGCCGGCGGACGGAGCTCTAACCAACTCCGATTGGGGCACGGACGACAACCTGAGCAATGCCAAGGTCATGGACGTAGCTTACAGCATTTATGTAGTTACCAAAGATAATAACCTCCTGGCTTACACTCAGGGAGAGAATACCGGCTTTACCATCACGGGTTTGGACAAACCTTTATCCAGAGTGACCGATCTGGAGGTGGATGTTAACTTCGACTATATATACCTGGCCGATGCCGGCAACAACAGAGTTGTGCTTTTAAATGATAAGGGAGAGTTCGTAAAGCAAATAAAGGCTTCTGAAGAAACTGCCTGGGCCGACATCAGGAGTATCAGCGTCAACTCCTCAGAGTCCACCCTCTATGTGCTTAGCGGCAGCAAGGTGTATGAGGTTGATCTGGCTCAAGCTACCGTGGCTAGCGCCCCTGCCGAAGTTCCCACCGAAGCCCCCAATCTGGAGTAGGTCTTGCTTTGCCCTGAAAACTACAGTAAAATGGCAAACGTTTCCAATTTAACCATGCAAGAAACTAACTTTATTAAAGAATATTTGCAGAAGACGTACTGTTATAAATGCGGGTCAAGTCTGGAAGGAGCTAAGTTGGAAACCATCACGGAAGCGCCCATTGCTTTTGTGGCCCACGCTATATGCTCAAAATGCCAAGCGGAAAGCATGGTGACTATCACCTCAGCCGGCGGGGGTGCCACACCGTTGATATCGGACCTGAATGTGACTGAGTTTAAAAAGTTCATAGGCGCCAAAAGTGTAAGTTACGATGAGCTCATCGACCTACACAAAGAGCTGACCAAGAATAATATATGCAACTTACTGGACAACTAAGACATATCCTAGGAAAAAAAGCCCAAACACTAAGGGACGATAACTTATTGCCGGCTGTCATTTTCGGCAAGGGCTTGGAATCAGTACCCATCACCGTGAAATATAACGATTTTGTTAAGCTTTATAAAGAAGTGGGAGAAACCTCCGTTTTCGACGTGGTGATCGATGGCAAGCAGCACCCCGTGCTGGTCAAGGATGTGCATATGCATCACATTACCTCTACCCCCATCCATGTAGGCTTTTATGAGGTCAACTTGAAAGAAAAGATCAACGCCAACATTCCGGTCGAGGTCATAAACGAAGAGAAGAACCCTCTTATCAAAAATGGTGAGGCTATTTTATTGATCCTGCTTAACGAAATAGAAGTGGAGGCTCTGCCCACCGATCTGCCGGAAAACTTCCTCATAGACGCCACAACCCTAACTGATATGGACGCGGTCGTATTGGCCAGACAACTGGATTACGACCGGGAAAAGGTTGAAATAGTGGGTGCCGAGCCCGATGAAATAGTGGTCAAGCTGGATTATGCCCAAATGCTGGAAGAGGAAGAGGAGGAGGTTGAGGTTGACGAGGCCGAGGCTATAGCTGGCATCGAAGCCACAGAAGAAAAAGAGGAAGGTGAAGAGGGAGAGGAAGAAGATTCTACTCAGGCCAACTAGCTGTTATTAAAGGTCCTTCATTATTTTCAGGTATATATTGCCAGATCTTTTCCGTGACAAAAGGCATGTAGGGATGTAAAAGTTTTAGGCTTCCCATAAAGATATGCCTGAAGATCCCCAAGGATATACTTTTATTTGGTGAGTCTTTCACGTACTCAATGTACTCATCGGCCAGCTCGTGCCAGATGAAGTGGTAGATATCGTCACCGGCCTCATTGAAGTTGTAACTTTCCAGATTTCCCGTAGCACTTTTTACCAAGGCCTTATAAGCATTGACGATCTTTTTGTCCTCGCTTGAGTGGCGGTCCTGTTTTTGCATGGCCTCTTTGTCTACTTCGCCGGCAAACCTCTCCAGCTCCATGTTCATGAACCTGGTCATGTTCCATATCTTGTTGGCGAAGTTCCTGTAGCCCCTTACCTTATCTTCACTTAGGGAGGTGTTCTTAGCGGCGGTGTTCCCTCCTACCAATACGCCCATGCGTAACGAGTCGGCCCCGTATTTATCGACAAATTCAATGGGATCTATAACATTCCCCCTACTCTTGCTCATTTTTTGACCGTGCTCGTCAGTTATTCGACCATGAATATAAACGTCTTTGTAGGGAACTTCTCCTGTTCTGTAGAGGCTGAACATGATCATGCGTGCAATCCAGAAGAAAAGAATGTCCCACATGGAGTCCATGAAGCTGGTGGGAAAGAATTTCTTGAAATCTGCGCCGTCAGGATAACCCAAAGTTGTCAGCGGCCATTGCCCGGACGAGAACCAGGTATCGAAAGTGTCGGTCTCTTGAACGAAATCAGGTCCGGGACTCTCGCGGGTAATGACATATTTGGCGTCCAAGGGAGCGATGATCTTTTGCAGACCGCTGCTGATCTCCTCAAGAGAGTATCCCTCCATAAGATAGGAAATGGTGCCGTCGTGCGTGCGGCCGTTCTTGTCTATGAACAAGGTGTAGATATTGGGGTTTTCCTTGACGTTGTACCAGGCGGGTATCCTGATGCCAAACACGATCTGGCGGCTGATAGGCCAATCCATGATGTTATCCATCCACCTTAGCATTTCTTTCTTCCATACCTCTTTGTTGAACTTGACGCGGCCGTTTTCCACCGCTTCTCTGGCTTTGGCTGAAAGATCGTCCATTTTAATGAACCAATTGGGCAAAGGCATGGGCTCAATGGGCTGGTTGTCTTTATAATCGACCAGAAGATTATTAACATACTCTTGGTCCACGCTTTCCAAGGCGCCAATGTTTTCCAAGATCACCTGTACTTTCTGCCTGGCTTCATTCACGGAAAGACCCTCCAACGGAGGCGCTTTGTCATTCATTTTCCCGTCCAGGTTCACCACAGATATGATCTCCAAATTGTGCTTCTTGCCGATCTCATAATCATTGAAATCATGCCCCGGAGTGATCTTTAAGGCGCCAGTACCAAAAGCCGTGTCCACATAGGAATCTTCGATAAGAGGCATTTCCCTGCCGTTAAGAGGGTTTATGACCGTCTTACCTACAAGACTTTTATACCTCTCATCTTTAGGATTGACAGCTATAGCCACATCCGCATAAATGGTCTCGGGCCTGGTAGTAGCTACGTTGATGTGATCTTCAGTATCTTTGATGGGATATTTTACATAGAACAAAGGGGATCTTTTTTGTATGTGGGTGGTTTCCAGATTGCTGAAGGTGGTGCCGTGATGAGGAGAATAGTTCACTAAGTAAACATCTCGGTATATCAGTCCGTCATCATTCATTTTTTTGAAAGTGTCCAGCACCAAGTTGAGTACCTTGTCATCAAGCATAAAGGTGTTCCTGCTCCAATCAGCGCTCATACCCAGGCTTTTTAGCTGGCTGATAGCCAGATCGGAATTCTCTTTGACAAAGGCAAGGATATTCTCATACAGGGTCTTAGCATCAAAATCAAAACGGCTTTTGTCCTGTTCGCGCAGACCTCTCTCATACACCACCTGCGTCTCAAATCCGGCGTGGTCCGTTCCCGGCACATACAAAGATTGGTAGCCCTGCATCCTTTTAAAGCGGGTAATGAGGTCCTGAATAGCGTAGGTGGCGTGTCCGCAGTGCAGAGGGGCATTGGCGTTAGGTGGCGGCATAAGCACACAAAAAGTTTCGTCCTTGACTTGATGCCCGTGCTTTTTTCTCTCCTCTATGGCTTTTTCCGGTGAGAAAACACCCAGGTCTTCCCAAAACCTGTAGATCTCAGGTTCACTAAGTTTATGGTCATATTTTTTTGGCATGTCCGGCGTATCCGTCACCTGCCTATTATACAATTTTGCTTGACAACAACAAATATGAGAAGGTATACATTATTAGTGCTATGAAATACTCTAATTTATTCGGCAAAACAATAAAAACCGTCTCCGAAAGCTATAAAAGCCCCAGCCACAAGTATTTGTACCAGGGCGGCTTTGTCAGACAGGTCTCAGCCGGTAGATATGCTTATTTACCCTTAGGTTTCAGGGTTTGGCAAAAGATCATGCATATCATCGATGAAGAAATGGCAGCCATCGGCAGCCAGAGGCTCACTACACCTATCTTCCAGCCCATAGAGATCTGGAAAGTGACCAACCGGGACAAAGCTTTTGGTGATGAGATGCACATTATCGAAGACCATCACGGCTCGACTTTTGCCGTTGGGGCCACCGCGGAAGGGGTTATGATCGAGCTCTTCAAGCTTTTTACACCTTCCTACAAAGACCTGCCTTTTTACGTGCACCAGTTCGTGACCAAATTCAGAGATGAAAAAAGGCCCCGCGGCGGTATTTTACGAGTGCGGGAGTTCAATATGAAAGATGCTTATTCCTTTGACAGTTCTGAAGAAGACCTTTTTACAACCTACCAAAAGTTCTATGATGCCTATTTGAAAATAGCTGCTAGGCTTGATCTCAAGGCCTATCCGGTTCTAGCCGAAAGCGGAGCCATTGGCGGAGATTATAACCACGAGTTCATCGTGCCCTCAGAGGCAGGTGAGACCGAGGCTTTGCTTTGTGACCACTGTGATTACGCTTCCCAAGTTGAACGCGCCGAAGCCGGCTTTACCTCCTATCCTCAAGACAAAAAACCCGAAGAGGTCAAAGAGTTCTGGGACGACACCGTGGTCAACTGTGAGCTTCTGGCCGAGCGCATGGGCGTCCCCGTGCATACCACCACCAAAACCATCATGTTTAGAGCCGGAGATAAATTTGTGGCCGCCATGGTCAGGGGCGATTATGACATCAACGAGACCAAGCTTAAGAACTACCTAAAAACTGATGAGCTGGTGCTGGCCACCGAGGCCGAGATCACCAAACTTACCGGCGCCAAAGTGGGTTTTGTGGGCCCTATCGGCCTACCCGACAGTGTGGTCATGGTGGCTGACCTTACCTGCCAAGACAGAGTGAATTTTGAGGCCGGGGGCAACAAGACCGGGTTGCATTTATATAACCTAAATTACGGACGGGATGTCAAGATGCCTGATTTTGCCGACATTCGCGCCATAAAAGAAGGGGATCCGTGTAGCAAGTGCCACCAGGGTAAACTAAAAAAGATCAAGGGTATCGAATGGGGACACTGCTTCAAGCTGGATACTTTCTATTCGGCCCCTCATCAAGGCAACTTTACTGATCAGGATGGCTCCGAAAAGCCCGTATGGATGGGTTCTTATGGCATTGGCTTGGGCAGGTCCATGGCCACAGTAGTGGAAACTCATTATGATGACAAAGGAATTATCTGGCCGTCCAGCATTGCTCCTTACAAAGTGCATCTGGTAGGGCTCAATCTGGAAGACGCTGCCGCCGGTAAGCAGGCGACCGCCGTTTATGATGTTTTGGTGGGTGCTAACATAGAGGTTCTGTTCGATGATCGAAAAGGCGTGAGCGCAGGAGAAAAATTTGCCGATGCCGACCTTATCGGCTGTCCCTACAGAGTTGTGGTCTCCAAAAAGACCAAGGATAAGGTTGAGGTCAAGAGGCGCAGTGAAGATAAGGAGAAAATGTTGTCCGTCAAGGAATTATTAGCTCTTTTAGGTGCTTGAACAGAGTTTCGTACACTTTTTCATCTGTGGTTGTGGGTAGGTTTATACTCAGGTTTATATTTTGTAATGTCTTTTTCTCCCCCTCTTTAACGATTTGCGGTTTTTCTGCCTGCTCATTGTGGTCTGACAAGTTTACTAGAGCCTTAAAAGTGCCGGTGTAAACAACCGCCTCACTTATGGAAGCCCCGGTCAGCCTGCCAAAATAACCGTTTAGCACATTTTCTGACACATTCCAAGCATTCTTGTCCAGGGATAGCAGTTCCCCGTAGGTGGTATCCACGCTTTTTCTTATAGTAATGGCAAACAATCTGACATCTTTTAGGGCCTGGTACTCTTGCGTGGGCCGTCCGCTGTTATCTACGAAGCCAAGCATCTTTATGGTCTTGACAAAATCCCTGTCCTTGGAACTGGGAAACCCCAAACCGGCAAAATATCTAAAAGTAAACTTTTGTGGAACCCCGGCTTCTGACAAGGCACTAAAAAATGCTCCTAACTTTTCGTAAGATCTGACGTAGGGAAACTTTGACATATATACAAGTTTTCCACATTTACCTACCGCGTGTCAATGACTAGCACAAATGTGGCACAGTGACGGCGCTGGGTGACACAAAACGATTGTGGATAATATATGGAAAACACCTAGTCCATGATACCTAAGGAAGGATTCGCTTGGATATCAGCTAAAACTCGGGGCACATAGTTAAAACCAGCTGCTCCGGCAATATAAACGGCGCTGTCACCGCAATACTTCAGCGCGGGCATGAAAACCGGAGTACTTATTTCTCCAGCGGCAAAAGAGAGTTGAGATCTGAGCCTCTGGTTAGCCGCCACTCCTCCACCCAACAAAATAGAAGTGGCACCCACTGTCTTGGCCGCCCGGATAGTTTTATCTACCAGCACATCCATGACTGCTGCTTCGAACTCACAAGCTACCACTTCTGTGGGATAATTCTCATTTTCGACCAATCTGAGAACAGCCGTCTTGAGGCCGGAAAAAGAAAAGTCAAAGTCCTCGCGATCCATCATAGGTCGGGGTAGTTTTCCTGCCAGTGTATTGTTCGTACACTGAGCTGCTTTCTCCGACAATAGGCGTCCGCCTAAATATTTGGATAAACCCAGCAGTCTAGCCACCTTGTCAAAAGCCTCCCCGGCGGCGTCATCTAAAGTTCCTCCCAGATGATCAAATCTGCCGTGCCCGAACATGACCACCAGATCTGTATGGCCGCCACTAACAATCAGAACCACAGCCGGAAATTTGATATCTTTCTCTTTCCCATCGAGGATAAAGTTACTGTAGATGTGGCCTATGAGATGGTTCACGGGCACTAAAGGCAGGTTCCAGGCTAGAGAGAGGGCTTTAGCCGCCTCTACGCCCACCAGCAGCGAACCTATCAACCCCGGCCCCACTGTTACAGCTAGAGCGTCCAATTCAGCAGAAGGGTCTTTTATGTGGGCTTCATGCAGACATTCTTCCACCACCGGCACCATGCTTTCCACTTGTTTTCTGGCCGCCACTTCCGGCACTATACCTCCGGTCTTTTCGTGAAGCTCCGCCGAAGAAGCTACCACACTGGCGATCTCTTTCTTGCCATCTTCAACCACCGCACAAGCGGTTTCGTCACAGGATGTTTCAATGCCTAGTATTTTCACGAGGGTATTATAACAAGATTGGAAATTATAAAGTTTCTTTGGCTGTGGTAAGAGCTTGTTGAGGAGTTACTCTGCCACCCAACACTGAATTCACAGCTTCTCTTAAGGCGTCTTCCTGCCTTCTATTTCCTGCTCTGGCAGCAAATTCGTTGGTGTGGGCATGTGGTGCCGATTCCAACACAGGCGCCAGATAAGGATTTTCCATTAATTCATCTTTCAAGGACATTAAGCTGTAGGGAGGTCCAAACACCCTATAATTACTGGCTTCACTAAAGGTCAGTCTTTGTTGCTCTTCCTGAGCTAAAAAGCTCACATAACTCCATGAGGCCAAGGGATTTTTAGCCGACTGAGGAACCACGTCTACCCAGAAGGTGGCCCAAGAGGCCGGGTCATCAGGCAAAGCCTGAGGTACGGGGGCTACACCAATGTTCATATCCGGTCTGGCGGCTAATATATCAAGCAAATTCCAGGTGGGCACAAATATCATGGACACTTTTTCCTGCGCAAAAGCTACTGAGGCTTCAGGCAGATCGCTGGCCCATACTCCATCTTCTCTCACAAAGTTGGTGTAGAAAGCCAAGGCATCTTGTGCCGGTTTACCATCAACTTCATCCGGCATACTTACATCGGCTTGAGAGAATAAAAGACCTAGAATATCGGAGAAAAAGTCTATGTTGTCCGCTGCACCCATGGCAGCGCCGGCTCTAACTACTTTATCCCTATCCCCCCTGACTGTAAGCTCCAAGGCCAAACGTCTGAACTCTTCCCAGGCGGTAGGTGGCTCCGTCTGACCTATTTCGGCAAAATGATCCTTGTTGTATACCAGCACCAAGCCATCGTAGTAGGTAGGCATACCATAGATCTTACCGTCAATGATCAGGTTGTCAGCAACTACAGGATAGAAAAGACTTTTGAAAGTTTCGACGTCCATGATGTCTTCGGGCATGGGCACTAGAGACGCAGCCAGCGTTGGCACCCAGCTGGCATGCACGCGCATCACATCCGGGCCGGAAGTAGTGTCGGTAGCCCTAAGGAAGGCCCTTTCTTTGTAATCCACCAAAGGCTTGAGCACCGATCTGTCATCATAATTTACCACCACATCGGGATAAGTCTCGTTATATTTAGCGATCAAAACATCCATGACCTCTTTTCGTTCCCAAATTCCCCAAACATTAAGTGTGGCCGGACCGGTATCAACCACCGGAGGAGCTCCCGTAGGCGTCTGGTTCCCACCGAAAAACTTACCTACCACAGGCAGGTCCGCAAGTGTACAGGCGGTCAAGAACAGGGGTAATACAAAAACGAGAGCTAGAGTGAGCAATTTGCTGTAATTGTATCTAGAGCAGGCTTTCTTGTTCATAAACATTATATTTCTCTTTAGATTATATGTGCTTTTATAAAAATCTACAAGGCGACACCCCTCAGGCATAGACCAAAAGCATCCACATTAACAGCTGCGTTTGTTGAATAGTAAAGAAGTAATGATCGAACATGCCCAGGAAGATAACTTGGAGTAAAGAGATAAAGATGAGGGGGTTCTTGAAAGCCTCCTTGATCCGTTTAAAAAAGTATAGAGCAAAGAAAAGGAGTGAAAAAACTCCTGCTTCCGTCAATAAAAGTACAAATATGTTATGGGGTGGCTGGGCAAACCTAAGGTCGTGCCTTGGAGGCAAATATTTATCGATATAGGCCGTGGAAGTTCCATACCCCAGCCCAAACAAAGGCTTGACCTTCACCAGCTTATAGGAAGCTTGCAAAAGGTAGGCTCTCCTATAAAAGGATGGTTTATCCTTAACCGCTGATATGTTCGGCCAAAAAGGAATGGTCAAAGCCAGGGCTACCACAATTCCGGCACCAATAAGCCCGGCTTTGTATACATAACCTTTATTAGCTTTCATAAGCAAATAAAGTGCCCCTCCCAGCAAAAAACTTAACCAGGAAAATTTGCTGAGAGTGAGGAAAAGTGCCGGTAGGCCAAGGATCAAGGCTAGTTTGCCCAGTGAGCTTTTTTGGGCCAAAAAGAGCATCCAAACCAGAGTGACGCTGAGCAGACCGCCAAATATATTAGGATGCCTGAAAGTGCCGTAGGGCGGCACTTTGGCCACATCGAAAAAGTTCTCGATGATGATGCCCGGAGTAGAGATATTATATGGCTGCTCTCCCAAGAAAAGGTAGTTATCAAACACGGACCCCTGCTTGACCCATTGAAGTATGGCCAACACAGACAGGCCCACGATCCATACGGCAGCAATTTTATACATTTTTTCCCCGGCTTCTTTGCTGCCGTACTTTTCCTTAGCTATGAGCATAGTCAGCACGTACACAAGGAGCCTGACAAAATAACTCAAGGAAACGGCCGGATAGGCCGAAGAAATAGTTGAAAGAAGAACGGCGAACAAGAACCAGATGAGAAATTTATCCGCTTTCAAGACAACGTTCTTGATGGTGCTAAAGTTGAGTAGCACAAAAATAACAGCTAGTATGTCCTGTACATATAAGACCGGAACTAAATAATCGATCAGAATACCGTGTAAATAGGATGTTTTTAAAATAAAATGGTAGCCAAGATTTAGCGGTAGGCACATCAATAGCGTATAGAACACTGTCCGGCTTAATACCTCTTTTTTGTTATTTCTCATGTGAATCTTTTTTCCAGGGCAGAGTGAGCAGTGTTAATAATATTATCATCTAAGCTAGCTAATTTCTCCAAACCAAGCGCTTTAGCGATAAGATAATCGGCCAGGTGCGGGTTTTTGGAAAGCAAAGGTCCATGTAAGTAAGTGCCCAAAGAATTTTTGTAGTGAAGACCTTCGGTCTTGTCCTCGGCATTGTTGCCGTAGCCTGACATCACTCGAGCTAAAGGAGTTAGGCTCTTAGCTAAGTATGTTCTTCCGCCATGATTTTCAAAGCCGACAAGACTGTCTCCCGTGTGGTTCACAGCTTTGAACACGGGATCTTCCAGCAAGGAGGCATGCAAACGACAAACAATGTTACCCACGCATCTTTTCTTCTGATGGCCGAAGTGTTGGGTATACATATCATATACACCTAGGCCTTTCAGCTCACTGCCATCGGCGGAGAGATAGTAGTGCCCCATAAGCTGATACGAACCGCAAATGAACAGAGCTATGCCGTCATTCTCTATGTATTCTTTGAGCAATGGGCCTTTGTTTTCGATAAGATCTTTATACATTTGCTTCTGCCCCGAATCCGGCCCTCCGCCCATGAACACCAGGTCCACATTTTTCATAAAATAACTATCGGGTTTATCTTGTGCACCAACCTCAACCACATTTACACTTATCTCTCTGGACTTGGCTCTAGCCACTAGTATTTCTACATTTCCGGTGTCGCCGTACAAGTTGAGCTCTTGAGGGTAAAAGTAAGCGATGGTCATTTTCATAATATCTTCCTCCCCACTAAGATCTTCCTTATGGCCAGCATGGCCGAGTAGTTTGGTAGGACCAAGATCTTGCGAACATGGCCGTCTCCGATCATTTTATTTACAACCTCACGCAAATTGCTGCTCACATTTTCTTTGACCACGTCAACTCCCGAATACTGAAGCCTTATGGCCATATCCAAAGCTCTTTTTCCGGACACATATACCTTTTTGCTCCGGCTTGCTGCCCTGAGCTGTTTAGGATCAATATCGTATATCCAGGAAACATCCAGCCCATCAGGAATGTTGTCATTTAAAATATACAAAATAGTGTCAGTACTAGAATTTTCTGCTTGTATCAATTTAAGGTTTTGATTCATACTTTCGGGATTTTTGGCCAGAAGTATCTGCCAATTTCTGTCTGCATACAATGTCTTTTCTCCCCTGCCGTAGGCGTAGGCAAAGTCCTGTAAAGATTTCTCAGCCTCGGGTCCGGGAACGCCTAGCTTTTCCGCTAGGATCAGTGCACAGTTGGCATTTTTGGCGTTGAAATCTCCTTTTAAACCTGTGCCTGAGAGGATCTGTAGGTCATCGTCGAAAAAGCTTGTCTCTCCTGAAAAGCTCTCGGCTAGTAACCGAAGGTTGGAGACGGTCCTGTCCAAGATCAGACCTTGCTCGTGTGACATGTGCCTTACCACTTTCTGCCACTTCTCCAAGACCACATCCAATTCCCAATGTCTATCCAACTGGTCACGGGACAAGTTGAGGAAAGCTACAACTTGAGGCTTAATATGTTTTATCAAAACCGGCAAAGTGAACTCATCCAGCTCAAAGACCGCTGCTTCATAGGGCAAGCTGCCCCTGAGATCAGAGTGCAATAGGATGCTGGAAACAACGCCGTTTAGCAGGTTGGCTCCTGTCTCATTGTGCAGCACGTGCATGCCTTGCTTCTCCAAAATATGTCTTAACATCTTTGAGGTAGTGGTCTTGCCGTTGGTGCCGGTGATGAAAGCTACCCTTTCCGGAAGACTCTTTTTTATATCTTTCCAAATGTAGGGATTTAGTTTTAAGACCAAATGACCGGGCCATGTGTTTCCCGAACCCAATCTAAAAGTGGTTATAACTTTGTTAACTATCTTAGTAAAGATGATGGATATTATGTACATGTTTTATACACAGAATCATAACAAATTATATATATATAATAAGTAGACGTAGTAGTAGGGAACGTGGATATGTGTAAGCTCTTTATATATGTTGTGCAAACAGGATATGACGACGATACTTTTGTTGATAAGTTGATTTTCATTGACCTTTAAACCTTTTTTACTGAATACTTACGAGAGCGTCTTTAATAAAAGCTACGTCTGTGTTGATAAGTCGAAAAAATATGTGCAGAAAATTGTGCACATGTTCCCCACCTTATCAACACGACTTATAGTGGAACATTCTATTATCCAGAAGAACTCACAAGTTATACAGCACTTAAAGCATGTCCTTAACATTACTGACATCTTGCCTGATCTTACCCATCTCCGTCACCTCTTCCTGTATCTTATCAACACCATGCATGACCGTAGTATGGTCACGTCCACCTAAAAAACTACCTATGCTCATGAGAGGCTCTTCGGTCATTTCGCGCATGAGATACATGGCAACCTGGCGGGGTATAACAATGCCTTTGGTCCTTCTTTTGCCCTTAACATCGGTGGTCTTTACAGAATAATATTTACAGACCGTGTTGAGTATCTGGTTGAGGGTAAGGGATCTCTTTTTCCTGAGATCAATGTTCTTACCCAGGATTTGCTCGGCTAGCTCCACCGTCGGCTTGAGGCCATTAGCTTGGGCGGAAGTAAGGACCTGCAAATAAGCCCCCTCCAGCTCCCTGATGTTAGAAGTGATCTTTTGGGCGATGAAATCAATGATCTCGTTGGGCATATCGTCTTTATTGATGTCCCTTTTGGTCCTGAGTATGGCTATACGAAGGTCAGTATCCGGATATTGGATATCAGCAATGATGCCGCTGCCAAATCTGGAGGTGATCCTTTTTTCCAAATTCACAAAATCCTTAGGCGGTCTATCTGAAGTAAGCACGATCTGCTTCCCGGCCATATACAGGCTGTTAAAAGTGTGGAAGAACTCTATTTGTGTGGCTTCCCGCCCCACGATGTACTGGATGTCATCAATGAGAAGAACGTCGGCTTTTCTGAACTTGCTCCTGAATTCGTTGGAAGTGTACTTACCACGACCCTTACCGCTTTGAATGGCTTCAATAAGCTCGTTCATGAAGCTCTCACCTGTAGTGTAGACCACATTGGCTTTAGGGTTATCCTGCAGGATCTTATTGCCTATGGCTTGCACCAGGTGTGTTTTTCCTAAGCCCACCCCGGAGTAAAGAAAGAAAGGATTATAGCTTTTACCTGGATTTTCAGCTACGGATTGGGCTATGGCATAAGCTAGCTGATTGCTGTTGCCCATAATAAAATTCTCAAAGGTGAATTTGGGATTAAGTCCGGATCTGTCCAGTAGGGCTTTGCTTAATTTAGTTTCCTTTTTTGGTTCGAACAAAGGTCCTAGGTCCTCCTCCTCAATTTCTTCTACCTCCGCAGTTTTCTTGACCACAAATTTCATGTTGTATTTTCTTCCACCAACTTTATCTATGGAGTCCTGCAATAAAGAAGCGTATTTTTGCAGTTGCTTCACGCTGTACTCCATAGGTACGACCAGGTCTATAGAGCTGGAAGTAAGATTTTCCGGAGTAATACTTTTTACCCAAGTATTGTATATGGAGGGGTTAAGTTCCGTCTGTAAGATACCCAGTACTTTCTTCCAAAATTGCCCGGCATCGGGCGTCTGTTCATTGTCTTTATTTGTTTTGCTCATGCTAAAATGAAGGCAGAAGTAGGACAGGACTACTTAAATAGTATTGATAATTTAACACGAGTTATCCACAATGATAAAGCAATCAATATTGTTAGGATTCCGATTGTATGGACTTAAGTTTATTTTTGGAAGTCTCTATGAAGGTTGTATCAAGATTTCCGGGTAAGCTATCAAAGTCAGGCAGAAACAACAAAACATTTTTAGGGTAATCATACTCAGGTATATTACCGTCCCAAATGGCAATAGTATCCAGCCCTGCCTTCTCTGCCGCGGAGGATCCGGTAACCGAATCTTCAAAGACTACGACCTCGCGGCTTTTAAGTCTGAGGGCTTTGAGTGCTTTTTGGTAAATATCGGGGGACGGTTTTCTATGTCCGACCTCATCTCCGGTAATTATGATATCAAAAGCCCCACCATCCAGGCCAAGTGAGCTAATAATGGGGGTGACTACAGAGCGATCAGAATTGGATATCAAAGCCAAGGACCATTTCTTGTCAGTTTTTAGCTCATCAGCTAATTTCCAGAAGCCATCCCTAGGTTCCAGAGGCGCACTCTTAAAAAGTTCAAGGTACTCATGATGAGTTTTTTTCAAAAGTTCATCGACGGAAAGACCGGTTTTTAAACCATAGTCTTTAATGGCACTCTTCCAAAACTCTCCCAAATAAGATCCCTTAGCCAGCCCATACAAAGGAGCAGAGTCTTGGCTGACATCCTCTTGAACTATTCTGCACGCCCGTTCCCAGTATGGGATAGAGTCAATAATCGTACCATCCAAATCGAAAAAGGCCGCTTTTTTACCTAAAAAAATATTCTTATACATACAATACTACCTCTTTCTTAGAGGACCCTCTCTCTTAGTTTTTATCAAAACATATACTGCCATGATCGGACCCCCCAAAATGTTTATAGGTAAACTCCAAATACTGCTCGAGCCGTTAAATAATAGGTAAAGGCCATATATGGTTCCCAATCCCAAATAAACATATAAAAGGACGGTTAATATTTCCATGCCTATATGTTAGCATGTTCGTATGGAAGATATAAAAGAGGAAAACATCACTTTCCTTTGTCCTAATTGCGGAGAGATCCCGCGCGAGGACGTTCTCTTTCTCTGTAACAAATGTGAGCAGGACGATCTCATCCTCATGGACGGCATCTATATGTGTCCTTCGTGCTTGGAGCCGGGTGAGAATTTTCAGTGTTACAACTGTGAGTCTACGGAAGTAACTATGAAAATGAAAACGGAAAAGAAGAAGGGGAAATAAGGTCTTTTAGAGTCTGGAGTAATATTCCTTTAGTATCAAAGCCGCGGACAGGTGATCCACTATTTGTCTTCTTTTTTTGGAAATACCCAGATTTATAGCTTCGGTCACGCTTTCCTTGCTGGTGCGATACTCGTTGACGTAGAAGATAGGTCTTTTGGTATGTATCTTGAGTATTTTTCCAAAATTTCTCACTTCTCTTGACTGAGGTGTTTCTTTGCCGTCCGAACGCAGGGGGAGGCCCACTACCACTTTTTCCACTTTGTTTTCGATGACATACCTGGAGATCTCGGCCAAGGCCTCGTTGGTGTTTTTACCACTGATGACCTTAAGGGGAGAAACGAACCCGTTGATGCCAAAAGCCAGTCCTATGTTGGTTGAGCCATAATCAATGCCCAATAACTTTTCTTGCAAAGGATCTTTAACTCCGGAGTGTTTGGCCATGCTATTCTCTTTCCAGATTTATAATTATGCGGGATTCGTCTTTGGGTACGTTATCGAAAAAGGGAACGTGTGGATTTATGCTGAGTTCGTAAGTTTTAACATTTCTAATGCTACCAAGATATTTTTCTGCTTCGTTCACGGTCAGGCCCATGAGAGCTTGTTTTATAGAGTCCTCGGAAATGTCCGTGACCACAAAAGTCTTAAGAGTGACCTGCAGGTCGGCTTCGGAGTCGTTAAGTAGGGTGGTTTCCGTGTTGCCCAAAACCTCAACATTAACAGCCCTTTCTTTATCGGAGAGCTCAAAGCCTTCAGGTACGAAACTTTCCGTGAGGGTATCCACCAAAGTGTTGAGGTCCCCTGAAACATAGGTCAAGCACTTAGCGGAAAAAGTTTGTGATAGCTTTAGTTCTTCCGTTTCGTCGCCCAGTTTGTGGCTGAAGGTCTCCTTAACAACAGCCACGTTTTCAGAGCCGCTGATAAGTTTTTGATCTCCGGTGATCTTTTGGTCCAGCGCTTTTAAGGCCTTTTCTTTGGAATTTTCCTGTAGGGTTTGTATGGCCTTGTCCATATCTTCTTGTGCCACTATCTTGATGGTCTCCTCCTTGCCCCCATCAATGTCCTTGTTGACCTTGGCTACAAAATCAGAATCATCTTGATCTTCTACCTCCAGGTCCTCACCCTTATCAATGTTGTAGTCTTTGCCGATCTCTTTGGCCTCAACTTCCACATCAGCACTTCCCCATATTTCTCCGGGCGGAGGGCCGGGATCATCTACGCTGGGGCCCACGGTAATGTCATCTCTAAGTTCGTAAACAAACTTATCATCATCTTTGTCCCGGTAAATAATGTCCGTACCTTTTTTGAATTTCTTTTCCTCGGTGGTCTTGTTGTAAATAGTGATCTCTCCTTTGGCCTTCTCTCCCACTATTTTTTCTCCCGTGGTTTCTACAATTACCTCGTCGTCCAGGCCGGCTTCTAAAGTGGTACCCTTTAATATTTTTTCATCAGCGCTGGTATCATGGCCACTAATGACCTTGATCTCAAAACTTCTGGTCAAAGGCTGAGAGTTCACAACAATTTTGACATGAGCTTGAGGCAGACGGGAAACATATCTATAAGTCACCACCCCGACCACGCCCAGTAATCCGGCCACAATGATCAGAACCAAGAATATTTTACCCTTCTTAAGCTTTATGACAGGCAAAGTCAGGCGCATCTTAGGCATGGCAAATTTTTGAGCAGGAACTTCTTCTTCAATAGCCTCCACGTTTTCGGGTGTTATTTCTTCCGGAAAAGAGGCTTCCTCCTCCAGGGACATGAGCAAATTTTGTCCGCCGACATCATCCGTTTGGAAATTTATGACCTTGCCCTCCTGATCGGACCAGTTGCGTAGAAGTTTTAAATTCAATATGTTATCGAATAGCACAGCCCCCTCGGGCACAATGAGCTCCACGCCGGTATCGGCCACATTCTTTAACTTATGTATTATGCTAATGACATCTTCGTGTAGTTCTACTTCTATTTTTGTCATATCACTTCCTCATAAATATACGCCAGGGCTGCCGCCGGCACCCACTCATGGGAGACCACAGCTCCGGTGGCATCAGCAACCTTTGCCAGATCGCCGACAATAAGAGCCTTTATGGTAGGGGGAGATTTAAAGGGAATGCTTTTGGGCCACGGTTCTTTATCCAGCACATCCTCTATCTCCGGTAGCTGCACTCCTTCTCCGAACAGATACATGTGTGGGGCGAAAGTTTTTACACCGGCAAAGTCGCCAAACAGGAGTTTTATCCCCTCCAGCCAAATGTTTAGAACTTCTTCCAAGCAGTTTTGAATGACAACACTCTCGCTGGCAGAAAGGGAGCCTACAGAGTGGCTATACACCACCTTAGAGGCCTCAGAGTGGGTCAGGCCCATGATACGGCTGATCTCATCCACAAAGTGCTTAAAACCAATGTGTAGGCTCTTATTTTTTATGACCGCTCCACCGAACACCACGCCAATGTTTGTAAAATCGGAACCAACTTGGGCCAGTATGGCATCGTTGCTTTCCATGTCCGATTGCTTAAGTGTTTTCATGACGGCAAAATTTATAGGGCTAATAGCCAGCACATTCAGTTTCAGCTTCTTGCTCAGTTTTTGGATGGCCACCACATGATAGGTGGGGCAGAAGGCGGTATAAAGTGCCATTTCAACAACTTGTCCGTTCTTTCCCTCCAGATTATCGACCAGTTCGTTATCGAGTTTGATATAGACCAGGGAGGAGGTGATCATTTGCAGTTCTGTATCCTCATCACCTTTTAGAGAGGAATAATAGTTTTGGGCCTGCATTTCCGAGGATGTGGCTATCTTCTCATTAAAACTCTCCACTTCCTTTTCGGTGATAGGCGTGCCGGAGCCTCTGGTGATCTTGGCTGTGGTCACGTTTTCCAGGCAAAGATCGCTGCTAACGCCTATGATAACGTTTTTTATAGCATCCTCAGCGTTTTGAGTAGCAGAGTTCATGGCTTCCTGGGTAGCCTGCACCACTAGTCCCGGATCAATGATGATACCGTTCCTCACCGCCCCCGCTTCCAAGGGAGAAGTACCGCTACCAATGATCTTAAGGCTGCCATCCTCTTTATAAAAAGCCAAGCAGCGCACACTCTCGGAACTGATCTCCAGAGTTAAGAATTTTGGTGTTTTTTTGGCTTTTTTCTTAAAGAAAGGCAGATTCATCAGTAGTTCGATTATACAATATACATCCCTATCAAAATGGGATCTTCCTTTTTTCAGGCAGCGGCTCGGGCTCAGGGTCATTGAACCCGGCCCGCATGTTAATATATTCTTCCACTTCTTTCACCGGTACACCGTACTTTTGTCTGGATTCCTCTCTAATGCGATCGGCCACTTCCTGGCTTTGGGGCACATTGGTGTTGATGGTCTCCCAGGGAATATTCATGGAAAAAGGTGCGGTAGGATGTCCGTTGACCAGAAGTTTTACATAAGCATTTCCTACAGGCAGGCCGGCTATGTCCTGTTTGGTGAAAACAGGTTCGTAATAATGGGCTAAGAACTCCGCATCCTCCGCTCCCACTCTGAAGGTGCATAAAGAACCCACGTTGCCGAAGATGGCGTCCCTAAGCTCTTCCGGCAATTGTTCGATGAACTGATGGGCCACGGTCAGGTTCAGTTTATATTTTCTGGCCTCTGATAAGATGGTGGCAAAATCAGGTGTGGCAAAGTTTTGGAACTCGTCCACATAGAGATAAAAATCCGGGAAGTCTACATGCTTTTCCAGAAGTCTGTGTCTGGCCAGGGCGGCCCCCAGCAGTTTGGGTACCAGTATCAACCCCAGGAAATTGGAATTTTCTTCTCCGATCTTGCCTTTGGCCAGATCCACCAGCAGGATCTTTTTCTGAGCCATGACATCGGGCAGATTGAAGGAGGACCTGGGCTGGCCCAATATATTTCTCATGAGCTTATCCGTGACAAAACGGTCGAACTTGGAAACAAAATAACCCATCTTCTCGCTTTTATGAAAATCTGAAGTTTTGGCCATTTCATCGGTCCAGTACTTTTTCACCAGGGGGTCAGTGAGCTGGGCGACAAATTTTTTGGAGTAGTCAGTGTCTATAAGGAGCCTAAGTACATCAACCATGGTGCTGTTCTTGTCGACCATGGCAGTGAGCATGACATTCCTGATGGCTCTTTCCAGCTGAGGCCCCATTATGCCCTGATGATTGGGATCATAAAGTTTGTATAGCAGAGCTATGAAGGCGTTTATGATGATGTGCTGCTCTTCCTCGTTGTGGTGTTCCAGCAGATTTAAGCCCATAGGGCGTTCCGTATCCGAAACGTTGAAATAGATCGTGTCCTGCACCCTTTCCGGCGGGATCTTGGTCAGGAGATCCTGCACATCCGTACCGTGCGGATCGATGATAGCCACGCCCTCCCCGTTGTTTATATCCTGCAAGGCCATATATTTTAAAAGCTCGGACTTGCCGGTACCGGTTTGTCCCAAGATATAAAAATGTCTGGTCCTGTCTTCCTGTTTGAGATATATAGGGGTCTTAACTCCTCTGAAATAACTTTCTCCTACCCAAATACCCTCATCTTGAGTGGGGAGGTTCACGGGTGCCGAAGACTTTCTGGACGTCAGCCACATGATCTTAGGTGTCTGCACATCTTTGTTGGGGAAATGAAAGACAGTGGCCAATTCGGCCGTATTTAGTACCGGCATGTTCTTGAAAAAGGTCAAGTCAAGTATAGGTATGGTAAGCTCGCGTACCCTCATTCTCCTGTAAATAAAATCATCGACCAGCCTTCTAGCCAGTGCACCTCCCAGCAGAGAAGTTTTGACCACCAGTTTATTGTGGTTCACATCCGCGAACTGTTCAAAGGCGGACACCATATTATTCACATGTCCCTGAGCGGTGACCTTGTCCTTGGAGATGGATACTACCCTTATGGCAGTATCAAATCCCGGCAGCGAAACCTTGTCCTCGATCTTTTTAATAAAATTCTCGTCCGTATAATACTTTTTCTCCGTATCCGCCATCTTGGCTTTGACGGCGTTGATGTATTTTCTGCCGGCTCGGCGCCAGGTATCGTTGGCAGGAGAGATGACATATTGCACTGCCAGCACCTCGTCTTTATCCAGCTTGCTCATGGAAGAGGTGATGAGATTGAGAGGATCGGTCTTGATGTCTTCGTAGGTTTTTATAGGCGAATAAGGATAGCTCTTGAACTTGAATTCCACTACCTTGGTATATTTCCCCCGGTCCCAGATCTCGTTGGGATTGACCACATCTATTTCAGCACCGGGATAAACGCCGTTGATTTGTTTTTCCACAAAATTGGAGATCTCGTCAGGCACGACCACATAAAAGCCTATGCCCTCCACTTTGGAAACTATTTCAAAAGAGATCCTGTAATCACCGGAAAAAAGCCGGCTGAGAAAGGGTTTTGTAAGGCCCGCCAAGCTGGAAAACAAATGCTCCGCCGCTTCCAGTTCTACTTCATTGTCATTGGGAAGTGATACATGTAAAAAAGTAAGGTCAAAGGCGTGTTGTTTTTGGTTGCGGCGTCTTTTAACCGCTGCGGCCATCAGCAGCAAGCCTAGCAAAGAGCCGAACAAGATGATGGAATAAAGCGCGGTCCAATAAGAATCCTGCACCCAGTTATAGATCTCCATGGTGTTTTTCCACCTCCTCGATGAAACGTTCTTCTTCCTCGTCTGCCTCCACCGTCAACTTGTCCGTGGACGATTTTATTTCGTGTAGGCTGGTTATCTTGTCTGTTTTGTCCACAACTCGTGCGGCGGTGTTTGGCGCGGTCTTTGAGGAGGCAACACTTTGTGGTGTGGCTGAAGAGGTTGGTGTGTTGTCCGGGGTGGGTATGGGAACGTTTATTTCTGCCGAGGGGGCCTGTTCGTGAGTAGAAGGAGTTTCAAAAATGGGCACACTTTCTCCGGCGGGCTGACCTTCAGGGTTTTTAGCTATCGGTATGTTAGGGGTCTGATCGTCAGGCAGATTACTCATGATAGGAATATTTTAGCATCATAGTGGAGACAAAGGGAAGAAATGACGCTTATTTTGTTCCTTCGAACTGCTGCTTCTTCTTTTCCGTCTTTTTGGGAGACCCGCCTTTTACTTTTTCCGAAGCTTCGTCCAAGATCTCTTCTACGGCTTCGTAGACTTTTTCTTTGACCTCTTCGGCTTTTAGTTCGGCTTCGCTTTTTATCTTCTCGGCCTTCTGCTGGCCTTCGGTTTTCAGTTCACTCAGTTTTTTCTTGCTTTCGTCAAGATATTCTTCAGACTTGTCTTTGAGCTTTTTTCTTGTGTCTTCTCCGGGAGCAGGGGCGGTCAGAAAGCCTACCAGAGCACCTATGGCTGCGCCAAATAGGGCGCCCTTAGCGAAATCTTTTTTGCTTGAGCACATATTCATTCCTCCTTTTTTAAACTTTTTATTGCCTTAAAGCCTTTTATGGCACCGGAAACGATGGAAAGAGGGTTGGAAACAATGTTGGTCAGGGTTTCCACATCATCAATGATGGTATTGACCTTTTGTACGGTTTCTCTGACTTCTTTGAGGACGAGGATGACGTAAACGCCAACACCTACCAAGGTGAGGGTTAACAAGGCCAGTATAAAGATAAGTACGACTTGTAGTTCCATAAGGGCAGTATCACAAGTATAACGGAGATATTGGCAGCACACAACAAGAAGGACTGCTTATTCTTCGACCACTTCGCCCTCTACAGGTTCGTCAGGGCCGTCTTTCTTGCCCTCATCTTTGTCGTCGTCGTCTCCGGGACCTTCCGGACCGCCGGGGCTACCGGGCTGACCTTCAGGGTTTTTATAGAGATGTTCGCCTATTTTCAGCAAAACATCGGACAACTCTTTGGTCTTTTCCTGCAGCTGATCT
>Ga0315536_1000403_pt1 | contig 21820 bp, 18 predicted proteins | sample SalMarSW160230MG_FD_203093 | JGI IMG/M metagenome (GOLD analysis project Ga0315536, IMG submission 203093) | Salt marsh sediment microbial communities from the Plum Island Ecosystem LTER, Massachusetts, United States - Salt Marsh Sediment SW1602-30 ...
ATATTGATAAATTTGCCATTATCAACTGATAAATGGAAGAATTTGTAACAGCATGTCCCAGAAACTGCTATAGTACCTGCTCATTCAGGGTACAGGTTGAAGATAATAAAATAAGAAGAATTCTTCCTTTTCCGGGTAATCTTGCAACTCCTGAAGGCCCCTGTATAAAAGGCTTATCTTATATTGAAAGAATCCATTCAAAAGACAGGATCATTCATCCTCTTATAAGGACTTCATATGGAAAATTTGATCAGATATCCAGCGAGAATGCTTTAGATATAATAAGCTCCAGACTTGATCATTTCAGGCAAACATACGGTCCCACCAGTATTTTGTGGTACAAAGGAAGCGGAATGTCGGGTCTGACAAACGAAACAGGTTCTGTATTCTGGAGTGCGTTTGGGGGTGCCACCACAACATATGGAAACCTCTGCTGGCCGGCAGGCCTTGAGGCTGTCCGACTTACTCTCGGAGCTGTTAAACACAATGTTCCCTGGGATCTTGAAAATGCTAAAACAATCATTATATGGGGCAAGAACCCTGCCGAGACAAACATACAGGAGATTGCATTTATTGCCAGGGCGCGGGAAAAGGGTTGCAGGGTGGTGGTAGTTGATCCGGTAAGAACGCCTTCTGCCGATAAAGCTGATATTCTGTTCAGCCCCAGACCTGGCACCGATGCAGCACTAGCCCTCGCAGCAGCAAGTATAATTATAAACGATGGTTTAACAGATGATTCATTTATCAACAAACATGTAAAAGGATATGATGAATTCAGAAACTCTCTGAAAATCATCCCTGAGGAAGCAGAAAAAATAACAGGAATACCTGCTGAAAATATCCTGGAACTGGCTCATATTATTGGTGAAGGAAAGCCGTTAACTATACTTCCCGGCTATGGCTTGCAACGACATCAAAACGGTGGCCAGACAATACGATCCCTATTGGCTTTGGCTGTTATTACAGGGAATATAGGAAAACCGGGATGCGGGTTTAATTATGCAAATCTTCAAAGCTATATTTTTGATGCGCAGAAGGAACCAGTATCATATTATCCTGATCCTCAAAACGATTTGCCGTTCAGAAGAACCATCTCTATGGCAAAGCTTGGAGTTGACATGCTTAAGACTACTGATCCGCATCTGAAAGCCGCATGGATAGAAAGAGGCAATCCTCTTTTGCAGTCTCCCGATACCAATAGTGTTAAAAAGGCATTTTCAAAGCTTGAATTTAAGGTTGTTGTAGATCAGTTCATGACCGATACAGCAAAAGAAGCGGATATAATTCTTCCGGCAAAAGGCCTGTTTGAACAATCCGATATTATAGGCTCATACTGGTCGCCATATGTTCAGTTTAAACCCGCGATCATAAATTCACCTGGTGAAGTGCTGCCGGAGAACGAAATATATTATTACCTGGCAAAGAGATTAAAACTCAATGTAAGCACAACCCTTTTACCGGAACCGGGGAATCAGAACATTGAAAGATGGCTTACTCACAGAATTAAGGGATATTCAGATATCACTATGGATGATCTGAGGAATGGGCCTCTGCTGGCTCCGGGATTACAACAGATTGCATGGGAAGATATGAAATTTGAAACACCATCAGGTAAAATAGAATTATATTCCTCAGAGGCAGCTTCAAAATGGGGGATTTCACCCCTGCCGGAATATGTACCAGTTGTTCATGAAGGAAACAGGCATAAATACCCCCTTGTGTTTCTGACTCCAAATAAAAGTAACCGCATTCATTCTCAATTCGGTAACCTGAATATCATAAAGGACTCAACGGAGGGACCAGCAGTTGAAATATCCCCGGCAGATGCTCTGAAACGTAGCATATCGTCCGGGAATAAAGTAAGGATCTTTAATTTGACAGGCGAAGTTACAAGTATTGCCAGGATCTCTAACAGGGTTCCTGCCGGATCTATTGTTCTTCCGAACGGAATATGGATAGGTGAAGGAGGAGGAGGAGGAGGAGGAGGAGGAGGTAACTTTCTTATTGAATGCGCTGAGACTGATATCGGCTACGGGGCAGCCTTTCATGATAATATGGTTGAAATTGAAAAAATTTGTTAGCCATGGCTGAAGGATTCATTTTTGACCATAATAAATGTGTAAACTGCGGTGCCTGTGGTGCAGCCTGCACTCTTGAAAATGGATGGAGTGTACAGCCAAGAGAGATCTACACCTATAATAAAGATGCTCTGACATCGTTGCCGCTGATCAACTTGTCATTAGCGTGCAACCATTGTGAAACAGCTGTTTGCCTTGAAGGCTGCCCTTCGTCCTCTTTTTTTCGTGACCATGTTACAAACGCCGTAATTATTGATGACAGTAAATGTATCGGTTGCAGGTACTGCCAATGGAACTGCCCCTACGATGCTCCAAAATTCGATTATTCTAAAAGGATAATTGGCAAGTGTAATCTTTGTTATTCAGGCTTGATTGAAGGGCGATTGCCTGCCTGTACTTATGCATGCCCTACAGGAGCATTGAGTTATGGAGAAATTCCTGTTTCGGGGAATGACAACATATTCAAATGGTTGCCTGACAAAAAACTAAATCCGTCACTTAGTTTAACCGGGAAACAAAATGTTGTTCCAGTCAGGGTCATCCCTGAAAATATTTTTGAACCTGAAATTTCTTTATCAGGAGATATTAATAGTATTGTTACGGGTGAATGGATACTTGTGATGTTCACCTTCTTAGTTACTCTTTCGGTATCTTCACTGATTTCTTCCCTCTTCATGGGAAAATTTCCCGACATTTTATTTTTTGTTTCAACATTAATTCTGGCCGGAATAATTTCTCTTTTCCATCTGGGTAAAAAATCGAGGTCATGGAGAGCAGTGTCAAATCTGAAGACTTCTCCGTTAAGTCGCGAAATAGCTCTTTTCATTATTTATTCTTTGTTGTCAATATCTGCTGTGTCCTTTCATCTGCCTTTCTTAATGATAATATCTACATTTGCAGGCCTTATCATGCTTATTATTGTTGATACTGTATATATTTATGCTGATAAACGCAAAAAGATGATGTTTCACAGCGGACAGACATTCCTGAGCGGATTGCTTATTGTGTCGTTCCTGACGGCAAATGTGATTCCTTTTATTTTTATAGCCCTGATTAAATTGGTAACTTCGGTTAACAATATCCTGACACAAAAAATAAGTAGTGTTAATTTCAGTATCAGATTTCTCAGAATTGCGCTCCTTCTTATTACCGGAATAAGTCTTATCTCCGGTCTTAATAAAGGAGATACTTTGATTATTTCATTATTTTTGACCGGAGAACTGTTTGACAGGATAATATTCTATATTGATTTTGATCCGGATAATATCAATAAATTGATTTACAAAAACATAACTGAAGCAAAAGATGAAAAGAAAAGAGGTTAACAGTATACGAATACCTGTTTACCGCGACGCTGGGTTTGAACTTTCTGATGCCGAGTCAACTGCCTCTGCTTTCAAAAAAGAGACAGAGAATGAAAGAGAACCTGATAATTATATTTACTCGCGCTACCGCAATCCAAATGTAGTTTCTGCTGAAGAGGAGATAATGAGACTCGAAGGTTCTGAATGGTCATTACTCACACAGTCGGGTATGTCTGCCATTGATACAGCTCTTTCAATTTTTCAACAGGGAAGAGAAATAAAACCATGGTTATTTTTTACTGAGATTTACGGTGGAACGATCTCTTATATCGATTCTGTTCTGAACAAAAGAAGAGGACTGGATATTCATTTTTTCACACCTGAAAACGAAAAGTACGATCTGCATGCATTTGAAGTGGAATTGGCCCGGCTAAAGCCTGAATTAGTTTATATAGAATCTATCTCAAACCCTATGCTTATTGTTGCTGATGTTTCAGTTATAACAGAAATAGCAAAAAAATATGGTTCAAAAGTTCTTGTTGATAATACATTCGCAACTACCTGGCTTTATAAGCCTCTTGACCATGGAGCAGATATAGTAATTCACAGTGCAACAAAATATTTTTCTGGTCACGGTAATCTTACTGCAGGCGTTATCTGCGGAAACGACAATGGGATTATGAGGTCAGCAATTGAATACAGGAAGTTTGTGGGTCACATGCTTTCACCTGATGATGCATATCGTCTTCAGACCCAGATTCAATCATTTGAACTGCGTTTCGCAAGACAATGCAGCAATGCTTTCAAATTAGCAGAATACCTTGAAAGTTTTTCAGTTGTTAAAAAAGTATGGTATCCTGGCTTAAAAAATCATTCCACGAACTCTGTTGCAAAGAAGCTTTTTGGGGACAAGGGTTTTGGAGCCATGATAACTTTTGATTTTGACGGAGGAGATAATGATGAAAAGAGAGGCAGGAGAGATGCTTTTATAAAGAATGTCTCGGATAAGATCAAGCTTATTCCTACCCTTGGCGATCCAAGAACCATACTAATGCCTGTTGAATCAGTATGGGGCACAAAATATCCCGAGCCAGGGATGATCAGGTTATCTGTTGGATTCGAAGACTACAGCGAACTTAAAGAGAATATATCAAAGGCCATTTCTGAGGTTTAGGTTAAGGTTAAGTCGGAAGACGCTAGACGACTGCTCTTGATTCCCCTCCCTCGCCTTCGCGTAGCCGCTTCGGCGAAGCAAGGCTGGGAGGGGCTTGGGGTGGGTTAAAACAAACAGTAATTATAAATTATTCCCAGTTAACAGGCTGTATCCCATTAGCAACGAGGTAATCATTGCATTTACTGAAATGTTTGTTACCGAAAAACCCTCTGGCAGCTGAAAGAGGTGAAGGATGAACAGACTCAAGGACCAGATGCTTAGCCCTGTCAATTGATTCGCCTTTTTTCTGAGCATAGGCTCCCCAAAGAAAAAACACAATATTTTGTTTCTCACTGTTAATAACGCTTATTACCCTGTTGGTAAACTGCTCCCAGCCCCTTCTTTGATGCGATCCTGCCTGATGAGCTCTTACTGTGAGAGTTGCATTCAGTAACAGAACCCCTTGTGATGCCCATCTTTCGAGGTTTCCTGATAAGGGTCGGGGTATTCCAAGGTCCATCTCAATCTCTTTGAAGATATTGATCAGACTTGGAGGAAACTCAACTCCCTCTCTTACTGAAAAGCAAAGACCATGGGCCTGTCCAGGACCGTGATATGGATCCTGACCGATTATTACAGCTTTGATACTATTTAGCGGACAAAGATTAAATGCGTTAAAAATAAGACTGCCAGGAGGATATATAGTAGAGTTTCTGTATTCCTGTTTAATGAATTCCGTAAGCTTGATAAAGTACTCTTTCTCAAATTCATCATTCAGCACTGCTTTCCAGGTAGGATCAATCTTTACATCCATATAATCTTATTTTATCATTTCAGGCAATGCTAAGTTAATAAAATGTGAAATACATTAAAAGAGACGGGCTGCCGTAATACGACAGCCCATACCCGCGATTTCACCCTCACAACCTAAACTAAAAACTGCTTTAACTATACTGAAAATCCAAAACTTAAGAATTTTCAGTCAATTTAATTGCTTACGATCAAAATTAGTAAATATTTGAAGTAAGGCCTAATGAATTATATTAACAAAGTGAGGTAAATTATAAACATTTATTGTGATTAATGAATTTAATAATAACAGGAACAAAACATCAGCAACGGGGAAATTTGTACCATAATTACAATATACTAACTTTAACAAAAAAATGGCTATAGAGACTGAAAGGAAATTCAAAGTAAAAGCTGAATTCAGACACCTGTCGGTCAATCAGACTGAAATAACCCAAAGATACCTGTCAGTTGATCCTGATAAAACAATAAGGTTAAGAATAGCAGGAAAGCAAGCATTTATTACCATCAAAGGCCGACCTGCAGGAAAATCAATCTCGAGGAATGAATGGGAATACCAAATTCCTTTAAAAGACGCAGAAGAGATGATGAAAATCTGTCTGCCTGGCACAATAGTAAAAACCCGCTTCCTGGTCCCTTACAGTGGCCATACCTTCGAGGTTGATGTCTTTCATGATAAAAATGAAGGTCTGATAATAGCCGAAATAGAACTTGCATCGGAAAATGAAGAATTTGAGATTCCCGACTGGCTTGGAGAGGAGGTTACGGGTAATCCTGCGTATTACAATGCCAATCTGATTAAATGAATATAACTGTGTGGATTTTTAGTTCAGATCGCTGATTATCCTTTTAATGGCTTCAGAAAATGAATATCCTGCCTCTTTTATTGCAGCAACAAAACCACTGTCGGGAGAGATGCATGGGTTGGCGTTTATTTCAATAACAAAAACATTATCGTTATTGTCAGTTCTTACATCTACTCTGGCATAGCCCCTGAGTCCAAATAATTTCCAGCATGCAAGAGTTGCTTCCTTAAGGTTTCTTTCAAGTTTTTTACTGATGCTGCTTCCGGGGAATTCCCTTACAGTATTAATATATTCAAAACTATCTGTTTCCCACTTTGCCTTGAAATCTACAATTTTTGGCTTATCATCGTCATAATTTACAAATACTATTTCAGCGGGCGGTAAAACTTCAGGTCCACGCTTCCCTGCGAGGATACTGATATTAAATTCTCTTCCTTCAACAAAATCCTCAATAAACCAGTGTGAGTCATCGAGCCCCTTTATCCTCTCCTCATACCCCTGTCTGTATTCAAATACCGAATCACCGGTTATACCAAGTGAACCGTCTTCCCAGACAGGCTTAATAATATATTTTCTTCCTGTTTGCAACATGTTCAACTGTGACGGTAAGTAAGATGAAGGATTATTGATTCCTGCATTTTTCATTGTCTTGCTTGCGAGAGTCTTATTGCTTGTAAGAAACATCGCTTCGAGCGGATTCCCTGTATAAGGAACTGAATACATATTCAGAAGAGCAGGCACGAAATAATTTAGTTCTCCTTTATTGTTAATCGATTCCACCAGGTTGAAAACAAAGTCGTACTTTTCAGATACCAGAGATGCAATTTCAAACATAAACCTATCAGTAATACCTAAGCTTGATACTTCAATACCCAGTTCAACCAAATGTTTCTCAATATATTCTACCTGATCGAGTACATCAAGTTCATCGGCTAACGCTCCTTCGAGAGGTTGATTATAAATTATGCAACACCTGCTCATAATTCTATCATATTGGTTTTCGAACTGACTTTGTTCATTTAATCTTTGATCCTTTTCAGGGCAGATTTCATTATTATTTCCATTAATGCCTGGTATTCAATGCCATACATTCTTGCTAATATGGGGAGATCCGAATGGACCGGATTAAGTCCGGCTAGTGGATTGGCTTCAATGAAACATATTTTGCCATTGCGGTCAGCTTTGAGATCGATCCTTCCTGCATCAACAGCACTGAGTGCTTTCCAGGCACCGAGGGCTACTTTTTTGCATTCATCTTCAATATCGGAGTCAAGAGGTTTGTAACTGCAATAATTCTGATAATTTTCCTTTACCTCTACGGAATAGGGGAGGTTTTCGGCGCAAATCACTTCCATACCTCCAATGGTTAAAGCGTCTTCATTGCTTCCCACAATACCTATGGTGAACTCTCTTCCAGGAAGGTATTCTTCAACAAGCGCAGGTTGATTGAATTCTCTGAGGATCCAGTCAACTATTTTCCTCAGTTCTCCCGGGGAAGTGACCAGGCTTTTTTCTGTTATGCCCTTTCCTGTGCCTTCAGATACCGGTTTGACAAAAAGAGGATAAATAAGCTTACATTTATCTAAATCCTTTAATTCGCCAATAAGCAGACCCGGACTAACCGGAACACCGGCGGCCGATACAACCAGTTTTGCAAGGTGTTTATTGAGCGAAAGTCCCATAATAACAGGACCGCTGAATACATATGGTATTTTATACTGATCAAGAATGGCCGGAACTACTGATTCCCTTCCGTCGCCATACAGACCTTCAGCAATATTAAATACAATATCCCACCTTCTGCCTGCAGCAATTGCTTCAATAAGCTGAAAAGCATTCCCAATGGGTTCTGTCTTATGCCCCATAATTCTAAGGGAATTCTCAATAGCATCAATTGTCTCCTGCTTATCAAATTCGGCAGTTTCATCCATAGAATACCCCCGGTCAATATACCATGACCGAAGATCAAATGTTAAGCCAACTTTCATCTATTGCCTTATTTTTCAGGATATTCGCATAATACACCCTTGTAGTTACGCAGTATAATCCGTTCTTCGTTATGCTCTACTACATAGTTTGGAAGCAAAGGAATTTTTCCTCCTCCACCCGGAGCATCAACAACAAAAGTAGGTACGGCATATCCACTTGTGAAACCCCTCAGTCCTTTGATAATTTCAAGTCCTTTTTTAACAGTAGTCCTGAAATGACCTGAACCCGGGATTAAGTCGCATTGATACAGGTAATAAGGTCTTACCCTCATTTTAAGTAGCTTATGCATTAGTTCTTTCATCACAGGTACATTATCATTTATCCCTTTTAAAAGAACTGTCTGGCTTCCTAGAGGAAAACCTCCGTCGGCCAGTTTATTGCATGCCCTGGCACATTCATCTGTGACTTCAGCAGGGTGCGAAAAATGCAGGCTTAAGAATAAAGGATGATATTTACGTAAAGTTTTAATCAGATTATCTGTTATTCGCTGCGGAAGAACAACGGGGACTCTCGTTCCGATCCTGATAATTTCAACATGTTCAATTTTCCTGATATTTGAAAGGATATAATCAAGAGCCTCATCAGTTAAAGTAAGCGGGTCTCCTCCACTAACCAAAACATCTCTCACTTCTTTATGCGTGGCAATATAGTTAAATGCTTTTTCAAAATCCTGTTTGCCAAGTTTGTCAAGTTTTCCTACTGAGTGAGAACGTGTGCAGTACCTGCAATAATTTGAGCATACCTGCGTAATCGTGAAAAGAACCCTGTCAGGATATCTGTGTACAATACCCTTGACAGGCGAGAATGCTTTCTCGTGCAAAGGATCAGAATGTTCGTTGGAGGTTTCTATTAATTCTTCAACAACCGGAATTACGTTACGACGTAATGGATGAGAAGGTTTGGAATCATAAATCAATGAAGCAAAATAAGGAGTGATCCTCAATGGAAGACGTCCCCGGAGATTATTTATAGCCATAATCTCCTTTTCAGATAACTTCATGATTTTTTTCAGATCGTCGAGACTGGTGATTGCATTTCGAAGCTGCCATTTCCAATCATTCCAGGTTTCGATAGTCGTTAGGGGAAAGTAGCGGTGCATAAATTCCGCACTTCTGGTGCTAACTAACTGATTTGGGATTGCATTATGCGAAAATATCGTGGTTTTCGCGCCAGGTTCTTCATCAGAAGAACAACCCACGAGGCGACTTTCACTATGGAGAGTCGTAGCCTCATTTTTGTTAGCATTCATAACAGGGGATGAGTAATTTCACCTTTTCTTTTTAGTTTGTTTTTTCCTTTTATTTATACCTTGTTACTAAAAATATTTAGGGACGAAAGTAAATAATCTATAAATACAATATACCATTCGACCCCCATAAATATTAACCAATTTTCATTTTTATCAACACGCAATTTTAAAGCACTCCTTGTTTGTTATTTAAAATAATGATATTCAGGGTTATAGAGTATGTATTTAAACCAAATTCAAATTGTATATTTTACCATTTTTTTAATACTTTTTATTCGAATCAGTAAATATTTTTTTACCCGGGTGCGCTTTATCTTAATTTTTCTTCTTATTACAAACCTTTTATTTCTATTTCAACCTCAGTTTCATTAAGTATACTATTTATTCAACTCTCTGTTAGCAGGTTTTATATATTTTTTATTTTTAACTTTTTTATTAAACGTATATAAAGTCATTATGTTTATTTTAATTGTGATTATTTTCCTAATTGGTGATAATCAAACTTATTCCTGATAAATAAGAAGTTATAATATCCTTAAATGAAATATCAGCGTTTTTCATCTTCATATGGACCCGGTATTAAATCATTTTTCAGAGATGTTGCTGAAGCTGTGTCAGGATCAGAACAGGATTTTACAGAAGGAAGGCTGGGCAGGGCCATTCTTTTATTATCCATACCTGCTGTTCTTGAAATGGTTATGGAGTCTGTGTTTGCCGTGATTGATATATATTTTGTTTCCAGGCTGGGAGCCGATGCGGTGGCAACAGTAGGTATAACAGAGTCAATGATTACAATTATTTATGCTATTGCCATTGGCCTTGGTACCGCAACAACATCACTGGTATCAAGAAGGATAGGGGAGAAGAGACCTGAACTGGCTTCAAACACTGCATTTCAGGCTATTATGACTGGTTTAATAATAGGATTTCTAATCGGCGTGCCGGGTGCTGTTTATGGCGGGCAACTTCTAAGGATGATGGGTGTTTCAGATCCCGTTGTTGCGGAAATGTCAGGCTATACAAGAATTATGGTTGGCGGAAATGTTGTAATTATGATGCTTTTCATAATTAATGCTATTTTCCGAAGCGCCGGTGATGCAGCTATTGCAATGAAAGTGCTGTGGCTGGGAAATATAATTAATATTATACTTGATCCCTGTCTGATTTTTGGTATCGGTCCTTTTCCCAAAATGGGCGTTACAGGAGCGGCTATTTCTACTATCATAGGAAGAGGTACTGCCGTTGCTGTACAGTTTTACCTGCTTTTCTTTGGGAAAAAAAGGGTACAACTTACTAAAGGGACCATTTTCATTAACTTTAGGATCGTGGTTAAGCTGCTGAAGCTTTCATTTGGCACAATTGGACAAAATCTTATCGGCACAACAAGCTGGGTGGCTCTCTTCAGAATTGTTTCAATTTTTGGCAGCGAAGTAGTTGCAGGATATACAATTGCTATAAGGATCATAGGGTTTACCCTCATGCCTTCATGGGGTCTGGCTAATGCCGCATCAACACTTGTTGGACAGAACCTGGGGGCAAAGAAGCCTGAAAGAGCAGAGCGGTCTGTGTGGGTAACCGGATGGATCAATATGATTTTACTGGGCTTTATAGGATTGATATTATTTCTCTATCCGGGATATTTCATCAGGCTTTTTATTGATAATGAAAATGTAATAAAATCAGGGATTATGGGGCTCAGGATCATAAGCATTGGTTATATTGCATATGGACTTGGGATGGTGCTGGTAAATTCATTTAATGGTGCAGGTGATGCATCAACTCCATTGAAAATAAATATTTTTGCCTTCTGGGTTTTGGAAATTCCCCTTGCCTGGCTGCTGGCAGTCAAATCGGGATTAAATGAAGAAGGTGTTTTTATTGCCATTGTTATTGCAGAATCGCTGATGACTTTAATTGCATGGCTTGTTTTCCGAAGGGGAAAATGGAAACTTAAAGAGGTTTAGTTTGCCTACTCAGCAGTTTCACCGGAGTCTTTCCGAAGTTTTTTTATAATTCCTCTGTAGTGTTTGTTTTCAAGGCGTTTTATTTTTGAAGTGAGAGTAGGCCGTGTTGATCTGCGTTTTTTTTGTTTTGTCAGTGCCCTTGCTATCAGATCATAGAATTTTCCTGTCACTTCATTTTTGTTCATTTGCTGTGTTCGCTCTGACTGCGATATAAGGATTATTTCACCTTCCTTGTTGATTTTATTCTTTAATTTCCTGGAAATAATACTTTTTTCTTCTTCGGTGAAGAGCGATGTTGATGAAAGGTTGAATCTCAATTCCACCCTGGTATTGACTTTATTGACATTCTGACCTCCAGGACCACTGCTCCTGGTTGCGGAGAAAATAAATTCACTTTCCAAATTTCTGTTTAACAGGTCTTTAGTATCCATTTTACAGGTCTTTTTGATCAGAGAAAGAACAGTGCTACTCCACCTACACTTACAACTGCACCTAAAATTTCCGGAATTGTTACTTTTTCTTTGTATAGGATTACAGAAGGAATAATGATAAAAACAGGCACAAGTGCCATAATAGTCGAAGCTATACCCGCTTCTGTGAACTTAACTGCAACAAGTGAAAAGGAAACTCCCAGAAAAGGACCAAAAAAGGCTCCAAGGCTTGTTAACGCCATCCCGTGCCTGTTATTCACTGCCCTGACCACATTTCCCCATCTCTTTAGAATTGTGACTAGCATGGCGTATCCTGCTATTCCGGCTATTATTCTGATCTGGGTAGCTGCAAATGGATCATAATCTCTTAATCCTAATTTACTTAAAACAAGTCCTAATGCCTGTCCGACAGCACCTCCAAATGCATACAGGATTCCTCTTGGAGATAGTTTTAATGATAATTTTTCGCCTTTCCCGCTCCGGCTGAAAATTGCCATCGCAATACCTGAGAAAGTCAGGGTCATACCAAGATAATGGAAAAGGGTCAGCCGTTCTCCAAGAATTATAAAACTAAAAAAGGCCGTTACAGGAGGTACCAGTGTCATTATAAGCATAGAGAATCTTGATCCGATCATTGTATAGGATTTGAAGAGAAAAAGATCGCCGAATACAAAACCCACCAGACCCGACAGGGTAAGCCATATCCAGTTTTCACGGGAAGCATCCACAGGCAGAATTAATCCTCTTCTTATCAGGGTAAATGCACTCAGAAATGCAAAGCCTATTACAAGCCTGATTATGTTCACTGAAAGTGAACCTATTTTATTGCTTGCTGATTCAAAGGATAGTGATGTTATAGTCCAGAAAACAGCAGTAAGCAACGCAGCAAATTCACCAACATGACTATCAATAAAGTTCATTTTATATGTATGCCGGATAATTTATCAGAAAAAGCTTTAAAGCCGGTAAAATTAAAACTATTTGTTTGTAAACCATCTGTGAATTTAGTTGGAATATGAATTTTTAACAGAGATAGTGAATCAGCAGATAAATTATTTCTTCAAAAATAATTTTTATTTATTCGGGGGTGATACTTAAATTTGCTGGTTAACATTTTTTAAACATATCATGGATATCAACTTCAGAGATTATTTCATCGGGCAATGGAAGAAGTATTTTAAAAATGCTGAGCTCCCAATTACATTTTACTACACAAACGAACCCGTGAACACGACCATAGTACCGTCATCAGGGAAGTGGAACTGTCTTATCTGTCAGTTAGGCATGGAGAATCACTGGCATTCAGCTCCGCTTCAGTCAAATGCGGGGGAGCAAAACGTTATCTCGGCTTTACTGATAAATTGCGCCCTGAATTTGAGTATTTCCTGTCGTGCGGAATTGAAGACAGGATGGAAGGAGAAAGATATATACGAACACCTGAGCTGGTACTTGATATCCTGAAAAATCAGAAGAAAATTGATATACCTGGAAAATACATTGTATTTAAAAGATGGGATAAGCTTGAAGAATATGATACTCCCGATGTTGTAATATTCTTTGCCAGACCCGATACCCTGTCAGGGTTGTTTACCCTGGCCAACTTTGATCAAAGCAGGCAGGACAGCACAATAACTCCTTTCGGAGCAGGATGCGCATCAATTATTCATTATTCCTATCTTGAAAAAGATACCCCAAATCCAAGGGCTGTTATAGGCATGTTTGATGTTTCAGCCAGGCCTTGTGTTCCATCAGATATCCTTACTTTTTCAGTACCGCTATCCAGGTTTGAGATGATGGTAAGCTATATGGACGAGAGCTTTCTGATTACAGACTCATGGAAAAAGGTTCGGAACAGGCTCATTTAGCAAGATTCTCTCTCTTATTCCGGCACTTCGAAAACATAATTCCCTGATCCGGCTTCCATTATAAGCTTCTTATCCGATATCCTGATATCTTTCAGAAAGCTGTTCATTTTAAGCGGTTTCCCTCCTTCAGTAACATTATCTGCAGTTTCAGCAGGAAAAATAATTGTAGCAGTTGAATTCGCAGGTATTTTTACAGTATATATTACTTTTCTGCCTTTTCTTTCCCATTCTGATTCGATTGTTCCGTATGGGCTTTCAAATGAGGCCCTGACGAACATCATACGTTTTGTAGGATGGGGCTGAATAATAATGTGTTTATAGCCGGCTCCCATTGTTTCTATGCCGGCAGCAACCCTGTACATCCAGTCGCCGATGGCACCATAAGCATAATGGTTGAAAGAATTCATACCGGGATCCTCAAATGTGCTGTCAGGTTTTTCTCCGTCCCAGCGTTCCCATATTGTTGTGGCGCCCATTTTTACAGGATAAAGCCATGACGGATATGTTTCCTGCAGAAGCAGTTCGTATGCTACATCAGTATATCCGTTGTCTGACAGAACATGGCATATGTAAGGTGTACCGAGAAAACCTGTGGAGAGATGATTATGCCTGCTTTTTATATCTTCAACCAGGAATTCTGCAGCTTTATGATCCAGGTCTTTCGGCAGAAGGTTGAACATGAGCGCCAGAACATACGATGTCTGAGAATTGGTTCCAACTCTGCCTGCCTTTGTAACATATTCATAGATAAATACATCTTTTATTTTATTGAAGAGATCGTTATATGTCTTTTCATCTTCGGTTTTCCCAAGTTCTTTTGCTGTTTCAGCAAGAATACTGGCAGAATATGCAAAAAATGCAGTCGCTATAAAATCATGCTCGGTATATCCATCCGGTTCAGTATGATTATTAACGGGAGGATGATAGAAAAGCCAGTCACCATATTTGCTTCCACCTTTCCATATATAGTTGTCGCCTGCTTTTTTTCTGATGTATTCCACCCAGGCTTTCATGCTTGAGTATTGATTTTCAAGTATTTGCTTGTCTCCATAAACAAGGTACATTGTCCATGGTGCAATAACTGCAACATCGCCCCAGCCGGCGGATGGCTGTGCTGTTTTTGCATCTTGTTTATTTAAAATATCAGGAATTACATCCGGTACTTCACCGCCGGGTTTCTGGTCGGCTGCTATATCCTTCAGCCATTTTGTAAAGAATGAAGAAACATCGAAGTTGAATGCGGCCGTTCTGCAGAAAGCCTGTGCATCGCCGGTCCATCCAAGACGTTCATCCCGCTGAGGGCAGTCAGTGGGTACATCAACAAAGTTCCCCTTTTGTCCCCACTGTATATTATGCTGAAGCTGATTAACAAGAGGATTTGAGCATTCAAAATTCCCGGTAACAGGCATATCTGAATGGACCACAACTCCTGTTAGATCATCTGTTGTAAGCTCACCCGGGAATCCTGTAACCTTAACAAACCTGAATCCCATAAAAGTGAATCTTGGTTCATAAATCTCTTCGCCGGTTCCGGCAAGAGTGTATGTGAGCTGACACCTGGCGGCACGTAAATTTTCAGTATAAAACTCACCGAATTTATCCATGACCTCCGCATGACGAAGGGTGACAACTGTACCTTTTTCTCCTGTGACCTTAAGCCTCAGCCATCCAACCATATTCTGACCCATATCAACTATCAGATCGCCTTTTGGTGTCCTGAATATTTTTACAGGTTTTATTTCCTCTGTTTTTCTCACTGGAGATCCCTCTGAAGCAATAAGGTTATTATTATTATATTTGCCGGCTTGCACCTTTGTCCATTTATTGTCGTCATAACCTGGCAAATCCCATCCGGTCAGCTTTTTGGTTGCATCATACGTTTCACCATTATAAATATCATCCATTCTTATTGCTCCGTCATTTGAAGCTTTCCAGGTGTCATCACTTATAATTGTTATTTCTGAACCATCTGTATATTTTACTACAAGTTGAAAAAGAAGTCCAAGCCTTTTTCCATAAATTGCCCAGTTATTGCCCCAGGCAAGTGTTCCTCTGTACCATCCGTCACCAAGTACGGCTCCAACTGCATTGCTGCCATTTTTAAGCATTGATGTTACATCGAAGACCTGGTATTGAAGTCTTTTGCTGTATGATGTCCATCCTGGTGTGAGAACCTGATCACCAACCTTACTGCCATTCAGATGCAGCTCATAAAAGCCATGGGATGTCACATAAACTCTTGCACTTGCTATGCTTTTTGACAATTGAAATTCTTTCCTGAAATGAGGAGCAGGGGAATACCTTAATGTGTCACCTTCCATCTCAATCCAGTTTCCTTTCCATTCGGAGGGAGAGAGCAAGCCCATTTCAAAGAATGCCGGTTTACTCCATTTTGATTGCCTTCCCTTATTGTCCCATACCTTTACCTGCCAGAAATATCTCTGACCCGACTTAAGGTCCTGTCCTCTGTAACTCTGAAGTATCGATTCTACTGATTCAGTTTTTCCTGTTTCCCAGACAATTTTTGATGGAGAAAATTTTTCATCAGTTGCAACACGCAATGAATATCCAGTCTGAAGAATATCATATCCGGTGCCACTGATCTTCCATGAGAATCTTGGCTGCTTTGTTCCGATGCCAACAGGATCTGTCTTATGATTGCATGACAGATCTTTTACTATCAGGTCCTGCGAAAAAAGAGACCCTGACATACAGAGCATAACAAGGATGAGTCTGAATGATTTCATTATTTCTTAGTGTTTGGTTATAAATATCAAGTTTATAAAAAAATGTCTGAATAAAAAAATATAACAAATGTCAAATTCGTTGCCGAAAGTTTTTAAATTGCGGTTCATTTTTCATAAACTGATCAGATGAATCCAATTGCAGGTATCTTATTAATAGCCCTGGGCAGTATTGGTGCTGCAAGCTTTTATGTTCCGTTTAAGAAAGTCAAATTGTGGGCCTGGGAATCATACTGGATAAGCCAGGGTGTTGCAGCATGGCTTATAGCTCCCGTGTTATTCGCATTCATCTTTGTTCCCAGGGGAGAACTTATACCTATTATTAATGAAGCGCCATCCTCTGCAAAGCTGATGGCAATGTTTTTCGGAGCTCTCTGGGGTTTTGGCGGATTGACATTTGGTCTGAGCATACGATACCTTGGAGTTGCATTGGGACAAAGCATTGCATTAGGACTTTGTGCAGCATTCGGCACTTTGATTCCTCCTATTGTGGCCGGTGATAATCTCTTTTCTTCAACTGCGGGGATACTGACAATTGTCGGAGTGTCAATTACAGTTGTTGGCATTGCTGTAATAGGGTATGCCGGCTCTCTTAAAAGCAGGGAAATGACGGAGGAAGAAAAAAAAGCTGCTGTAAAAGAATTTGCATTGAAAAAGGGGATTCTGATTGCCATTTTTGCCGGGGTGATGAGCGCTTGTTTTAACTTCGGGTTTGAATCGGCTAAACCCATTGAAAATGTAGCCCTTGCTCATGGAACAAATCCCCTGTTCCAGAAAAATCCATCTCTCATTTTCATACTTCTGGGCGGCTTTATCACCAATCTTGTTTATTGCGGATATCTTAATATTAAAAATAAAACATATAGGGATTATTTTACAGTTTCAGGAAGTGTCCTGATCAATAATCTTTTCTTCACCTTTCTTGCAGGATTTTTATGGTTCCTCCAGTTTCACTTTTACGGTATGGGATCAAGTAAACTTCCGCAGGGGATGGCAGTATTCGGATGGAGTATACTTATGGCTCTCAATATAGCTATAAGCAATATATGGGGTATCTTTCTCAATGAATGGAAAGGTGTCGGGAAAAAAACAATTATTGTCCTTGTTGCCGGGATTTTAATTCTTATTCTCTCAACATTTGTAGTAAAATTAGGCTGAACATTACTATGATAAAAAGATTCGGTTTTAAAATGAAAATGCTTCCCGGTTTCCGCGAAGAATATAAAAAGCGCCATAATGAAATATGGCCGGAACTTGTAGCGTTATTAAAGAATGAAGGAATAGGGAATTATTCCATATTCCTGGATGAAGAAACCAATACCCTTTTTGCTTACCAGGAACAAACTGGCGAAAGTTCTTCACAGGACCTTGGCAGTACGGATGTTGTTAAGAAGTGGTGGAAATATATGGCCGACATAATGGAAACCAATCCCGACAATTCGCCTGTTACTATTCCTCTGGTAGAGGTGTTTTATATGGAATAAAGGCGCTAGACGCTAGACGCTAGACACTAGACACTAGACACTAGACGCTAGACACTAGACACTAGACACTAGACACCAGACGTTAGGCCCTGGACAATTGCTCTAAAATCCCCTCCTGGGACGCGGAGGGGTGGGTTAAGGTTAAGGTTAAGGTTAAGGACGGAAGATAATTCATAAATAGAAATAAAATAAAATAATATTATATAACAAAATAACAAAATAACGAAACCAACCTGATCATGAAAAAGAAACTAATTGAGAAGTCATACGAGCTGGCTAAGGAACAATATGCAGCGCTTGGAATTGACACTGACAAGGTGCTTTCTGAAATGGATAACATAAATATAAGTCTGCATTGCTGGCAAACAGATGATGTGGGGGGATTTGAAAAGCCGGGCTCCGTTCTTGGAGGCGGTGGTATCCAGGCTACCGGTAATTTTCCCGGAAAAGCAAAAACAATTGAACAGATGCGTGAAGATCTGGATAAAGCTATGTCGTTACTCCCTGGAAAACAGAGACTTAATCTCCATGCTATATATGGCGAGTTTGGAGGGAAGCTGGTTGACCGCGATCAGATAGAACCAAAACATTTCCAGGGCTGGATAAAATGGGCAAAAAAGAGAGGAATAGGCCTGGATTTTAACTGTACCTGTTTTTCACACCCATATGCTGATGATGGCTTTACCTTATCTAGTAAAAATGAGAAAATAAGAAAATTCTGGGTTGAACACACAAAACGATGCAGGGCAATAGCTGCTGAAATGGGTAAGCAGTTAGGAACTCCTTCAGTACATAATATCTGGATACCTGACGGGATGAAAGACACTCCTGTTGACAGGAATACACTTCGCAGGATTTTGAAAAAATCGTTGGATGAGATATTTTCTGTTAAATATCCTAAAAAATACCTTAAGGATTCCGTAGAAAGTAAACTCTTTGGAATTGGCTCAGAGTCGATGGTGGTCGGATCATATGATTTCTATATGGGTTATGCAATTAAAAATAATACAATGATAACCCACGATAACGGGCATTTTCACCCAACAGAACAGATAGGGGACAAGATATCTTCAATATTGCATTTTGTTGATGAAATTTTATTGCATCTCACGCGAGGAGTGCGATGGGATAGTGATCATGTTCTAACTTTTAATGAGGAACTGATGCTCATTGTACAGGAGGTAGTCCGATGTAAAGCTTTAAACAGGGTTAATATTGGTCTCGACTTTTTTGATGCCAGTCTGAACCGTATTGGCGCATATGTTATCGGGACACGATCAGCTCAGATGGCCTTCATGTATGCCTTTCTTGAGCCTTATAAAATGCTTGTTAAGTTTGAGGAACAAGGTAAAAACTTTGAACGGCTCGCATATCTTGAACTGTTGAAATCCAAACCTTTCGGGGCGGTGTGGGATTATTACTGCATGAATAGCCAGGTTCCTGTGGGAGAGGATTATATCAATGAAATTGTGAAGTACGAAAAAGAAGTGCTTATAAAAAGATAATATATAAGTGTTATATTTACACTTATTATAAAACCAGATGGGGAGTTTGGTAAAGAAAATAAGCAATGAAAGAGATAGTTACTGCAATTTTTGATATTGGAAAAACGAATAAGAAGATAGTCCTGTTCAATGAGGACTTTAAGATTGTTTCGGAAATTGAACAAAAATTTGCAGAGACAAATGATGATGACGGCTTTGAATGTGATGATATTGAGCATATTGAATCATGGATAAAAGAGTCTCTCTCTTTATTGGTCCATTCAGATAAATTTGATCTCAAAGCAATAAATTTTACAACCTATGGTGCTACCATTGTCTATCTGGATGAAACGGGTAAAAGGCTTACACCGGTTTATAATTATCTTAAACCGATGGATGAAATGATACCCGAGCATTTATATAAAAGGTATGGCGGAAGGGATGAGTTTTGCAGACGAACGGCCTCTCCGGCTCTTGGTATGCTTAATTCAGGTTTGCAGATCTTATGGTTGAAATCAGTAAAACCCGAAGTGTTTGCCAAAGTGAAACATATTCTTCACTTTCCGCAATATCTGTCATATACATTAACAGGAAAGATTTGTTCCGAGCATACATCCATCGGATGCCATACAGCATTGTGGGACTTTGACGATATGCGATATCATCAATGGGTTGAAAACTATGGTTTGGATCTTCCACAGCCTGTTTCTGTGGCGACATTAAATGAGGTAATGATTGATGGGAAGAAGTTACAGGTCGGGGTTGGAATACACGACAGTTCATCATCTCTCGCTCCTTATTTCTCAAGCAGCAAGGGTAAATTTATACTGTTATCAACAGGGACCTGGTGTATAAATATGAATCCCTTCAACACTGAAATACTTACTGTAGATCAGCTTGACAGGGATTGTCTCTGTTACATGAGTATAAGCAGGCAACCTGTAAAATCATCACGACTCTTCCTTGGCCATCTCCACGAATCAGCTCTTAAGCATATAACCGATCACTTCAGAAAACCTGACAATTATTATAAAAAAATTAAGGCTGACAGAAAATGGTCTTCCTCCCTGAGAGAAAAATTCAAAGACAGCCATGTTTTCTTTCAGACCGACGGTTATTTACATGCTCTGAAAAACTATATTGATATGTATGAGTTTAGTACATATGAGGAAGCATATCATCAGTTGATGAATGAACTATGTGACCTTACAATTGCGTCAGTAAAACTAGTCCTTCCGGAAAACGATAACACCGAAAATCTATATATAACGGGTGGATTCTCGAAAAATGATTTATTCATTGACCATATTTCAGAAGCCTTTCCTGCAAAGCTTGTATATACCTCCGAAATTGTAAATGCATCTTCACTGGGAGCGGCACTCGTGATTTCAGGAACAAATAGTGAACTTAATCTCGGACTGACAAGATGCAATTAATGATTTCACATCATCTTACTCACTAACTAATATGAAATCTAAAATTACACTTCTCATTATCTTTTTCATATTTATAATTTCTGCTTGTAAGAAGCCTGAGGATACCGCCACAGGAGTGGTGGTAATAAATGAGTTAATGCCTGTTAATTCCACTACTGTTGCCGACCAGAACGGTCAGTATGATGACTGGATAGAATTATTCAATAAATCTCAGAGCACAGTTGATATGTCGGGATATTATTTATCAGATAATAGTAAAAAGAATTTAAAATGGCAGTTTCCCGGGGGTACATCAATTTCGGGAAACGGCTATCTTATAATATGGGCAGATGATGATACCACCCAGGCAGGATTACATGCTAACTTTAAACTCGCTTCAGACGGGGAAGAAGTAGTATTGTCCATACCTGACGGAAGGATAATCGACCAGGTAACATTTTCTGCCCAGACACTTGAACTATCCTATTCTCGAATACCCAACGGTACCGGTCCCTTCAGGTGGGTGATACCCACCTTTGACAGAAACAATGATTCAAAATAATTAATTCAAAATATTTAGATGTTAGTCCAGAGGTACCATTGGATCGGAATGAGACATAAGCGAATGCACTTTTTATGATAAACGACCAGGATATACTTGAATCCTTACAAACTCTTGATCCGATAAGCCTTGAAGAAATTAATTCTGACAGTTTAATGGACAGGGTAGAGGTCAAGTACATTTTTTCTGTTAATAAATTAAGTCATCTAATTGATCTGATGAAAGATAATTACATTGTGCTGGAGATTAAGAATACAAGAGCCCTGCCATATTACTCCACATATCTTGATACATCAGAATATCTTTTCTATAATCAACATTCAAGAGGTGAACTGGCACGACATAAAATCAGGTACAGGAAATATGAGATAAACGGGGATTCATTTCTTGAAATTAAAATGAGGTCAAATAAAAACAGAATCCTCAAATGGCGTATAGAGAGTACTTTTCAACCAGACGGTTATGATGAACATGCTCTGTAT
>Ga0315536_1000404_pt1 | contig 21789 bp, 19 predicted proteins | sample SalMarSW160230MG_FD_203093 | JGI IMG/M metagenome (GOLD analysis project Ga0315536, IMG submission 203093) | Salt marsh sediment microbial communities from the Plum Island Ecosystem LTER, Massachusetts, United States - Salt Marsh Sediment SW1602-30 ...
GTGAGCTCTTAAACAAGATCGCTGTGGCTCTGGGAGGACGAGCAGCCGAAGAGATCCAGTTTCAGGATATTTCTACCGGCGCGCACAATGACCTTGCCAGGGCCACCGACATTGCGCGAAGCATGGTCAAGGAATACGGGATGAGCGATAAGTTAGGCCATATCTATTTTGAAAAAGAACGTCACAAACCATACCCTGATATGGGCCTGCCCCTGGCAAAGGACTACAGTGAGGAAACAGCAGAAGTGATCGATCGTGAGATCAAGGCCATTTTGGACTCCCAATATGTGGTCGCCAAAGAGATCCTCACCAAGCATCATAAGGTTCTGGATGAGGGGGCGGCCCTGGTCCTAAAAGAAGAGAGTATCGAAGGGGGTCGACTGACGGAACTGCTTGAAGCCCATTCACAACGTTAAGTGCCATGGGGAATCTGCAACACAATGACGAGGTGCTGTCTCAATTCCACAAGGACATTGGACACTTTTCCGATTGGGCGGGACGGGGGGCTATGTCTTCTGCAGGCATTCTAAAACACATAAAGCAAATCGTAAGGGTCATCTATTCAAAGGATGAAGCAGCAGACTTTTGTAAAAAGTTGAAGAATCTTATGGACCTTTATGGAAGGAGTCCGGCTATCTTACAAAGGAGAAGAAAATACGAAGACCGAGTCGTTTTAGACGAAAAAGATGCCGTTCTCATCACCTACCCCGACACAATATACAGGGAAGATGAAAAACCCCTGAACACCCTCCGCCGTTTTCTAGAAACAAAAGTCAAAGACGCCATATCGAGCGTACACATCCTCCCCTTTTTCCCCAGTAGTTCTGATGGCGGCTATGCTGTCATAGATTACAAGGAAGTCGACCCACGATTCGGCACCTGGGAGGATATCCAGCGTATCGCAGGAGAGTACCGTCTCATGGTAGATCTGGTCATGAACCACGTTTCGAGCAAATCCAAATGGTTTTTGCGGTTTTTAAAAGGCGACAGGCGATACGGGGACTATTTCCTCTGGAGCGATAACAGGCTTACGATGCCGGAAGTGTTTCGCCCTCGCGACCTTCCCCTATTTACAAAATTTGAAACAGCTATTGGGACCAAGTACGTGTGGACCACTTTCAGCTCGGATCAAATAGACCTCAATTATAAAAATCCTGAAGTCCTTCTGAGAATTATAGATGTCTTGCTGTTTTACCTGTCTCAAGGGGCGGAAATTATACGCCTTGACGCCATTGGGTACATATGGAAAGAACCGCATACCACCTGTGTGAATCTGTCAAAAACACACCAGATCGTAAAACTCCTCAGGAGAGTACTGGAATACGTTGCACCATATGCACTCATTTTGACAGAGGCTAATTTCCCTTACAGGGAAAACGTGTCTTATTTTGGTGAGGGCCACGAGGCCAACATGGTGTATAATTTCTCCCTTCCACCTCTCGTTATAGATGCCTTTGCTCGCAAGGACACGACCTATATACAGAAGATATCCGACAGAACAAGAGATGATCTACTGTTTTTTGACTTTCTGGCCTCACAAGACGGCATAGGTCTGTTGAGCGCCCGCGAAATTCTCAGCAATAAAGACTTTGACAGTATACTTCGACTGACGGAATCACATGGCGGGCTGATATCATACGAGAGGGAAAACAGGACGAAAGCACCGTATGAGCTCAATATCACGTATTTCGATGCAATTAACAATCCTAACAATCCAACCGACCCGCTGGCCATAAAAAGGTTTATCGCTTCCCAGGCTATCATGCTGTCTCTGAAGGGCGTTCCCGGTATCTATATACACAGCCTGTTAGGCTCCGGAAACTACTACAAGGGTGTACAGGAAACAGGAGAAAACCGAAAAATCAATCGTGAAACACTGCCGGAAGACGCAGTTGACGAAGCTCTTTCAGACGTTCATGCACGGCAACACCAGGTGTTACAGAGATTCTTACAGTTGTTGAACGTTCGAAGGCAGATTCCTGCATTTCATCCATCCGGTGCGAGAGAAGTGATCGCCTCGGACAAGAGGTTGCTGGTCATTGTGAGGCAATTTCATGGGAAAGCGGTTTGGGTGTTAATAAATGTGAGTGAAGATGCGGTCTTGGTGCCTGAATATAGCGGAAAATCAGACATTACCACCAAAACGCCGTTTCATGGAAGAGTGGACCCCTACAGCGTGTATTTTCTGCGATGAGTCTGTCTATCTCAGGTCAACTCTTCAACGTAACTGAGTTGCCAGAAGGAGATAAAACAATGCAAACAATTCCCGTATCAACACAAAGGACAGAGGTTCTGGTCAACGATTTTGTGCGACGTGTCTATAACTGGATGTGCATAGGACTCGGTCTAACCGCTCTTACGGCGCTCTATGTGTCATCCAGTGAGACCATGATGCGCCTGATTTTCGCCAACCCTATCATTTTCTTCGGGTTGATCATAGGCGAACTCGCCTTGGTCTTTTCCATAAGCACTAGGGTGAACAAGATGAGCGCGCAGACCGCCACCACCCTCTTCGTCATCTACTCCGCGCTGAATGGTATGACCTTATCATTCATATTCCTCGCTTATGCACGTGCATCCATTGTGAGCACATTTTTTGTCTGCTCAGTCACTTTTCTGGCGTGCAGTCTTTACGGCTGGACAACCAACAAAGACTTGACCTCTTGGGGTTCGTTTCTCTTTATGGGTCTAATTGGGGTTATCATCGCCTCATTGGTCAACATGTTTATTCGCAGCAGCGCTTTGAACATGGTAGTCAGTTACATCGGGGTTATCGTCTTCGTGGGCTTGACTGCCTATGATACTCAAAAGCTGAAAAATATGGCCATGACGCAGCCAGCCGGGCTGGACGGTATGGTGGCGAGAAAAGGGGCGATCCTCGGTGCGCTCGCGCTCTATCTGGATTTCATCAACCTGTTCTTGCTCCTACTCAGGATCTTTGGTCGCGGTCGAGACTAAATCATGAAGCGGCATTTCATGGACAGGAAGAAAGGGGAATCAAAAACTGGGTTTACATTAGTAATCGTCGTGCAGTCAGGTGGAAGGAAGACGTTTCCCAATGGGGAAATGATGGATAAAACAACAAACAAGAAAGGAAAGGGAGGGACTATGATGAAAAAGATGATAGTTTTGTTGTCGTTGCTCATGACAGTACTTATTCCAAGGCCATCTTATTCGCAAGAGGCGGGCACAAAGGATCTTAGACAGTTGGACAAGGCAGAGGTGTTAGACATCAGAAGCAGACTAACACAGAACGCAGAAAAGTTATCTTCCATAGGAGAGAATCTGAAGCGAGCATGCACTTCCATGGGCGCCTCCCAAGCTGAAGACCGGTTTCTTGCCATGCATTCGCGTGAGAACATCATGAACATAGCGGGAATATATAGGTATGTGGCAGATAATCTTGACGAACTTCTGCTAATGAAGAAAGACAAGGTGCCCTATTATGCTTATCTGGAAGAATACGGCCTTGAACAGATGAGACGGCTTCAGGATGAATATTTCAACCACGTACTTAGAATTCACGGTCAAATATCGAGTGCGGCTGCTTCACATCCCATCGACGAAGCAGCAAGAATCATACGCTCGTCTTCGGGGCTCTTAGACAAGGCTATTGACATCATAAAACAGCAAAGCGAAACTCAGCACTAGATATCATAACGCAACCGAAACGTGGATCCTTGAGAAACCCGGGTATCAGATAGCCGGACGTCAAGAGATGTTGGCTACATTGTCACTCAAAAAGAAAGGGGAGAGTTAGTATGGCGGAAGATCCAGTATGCGGTATGGAGGTAGATGAGAATCAAACCAAGCACAGCATCCAACACAGGGGCAAAATGTACTATTTTTGCGCCTCGAGGTGTAAAGACTCATTTGAAAAGAATCCAGAAAGATATTTGAAGGTGCTCAAGATGGAACATGGGGATGAAAGGAAAGTCGCCATCGTGGGAACAGGCCAAGTAGGTTCCACCTTTGCCTTTGCTCTCATGATCAGCGGCCTAGCCACCAGCATTGTTCTCATTGATCAAGCTCGTGCGCTAGCAGAGGGACACGTCATGGACCTGAATCACAGCCTTTCCTTTGTCCAGCCTTCCAATATTTATGTGGGAGATTACCCGGATTGCAAGGATGCAAGTATGGTGGTCGTGACCGCGGGGGCCAGTCAGAAGCCCGGTGAAACCAGACTCGATTTAGTTCGAAGGAACACGGACATATTCAAGAAAGTCATCCCGCAAATCGTTGAGCATAACCCAAGGATGCTGGTCATCGTCTCTAATCCGGTTGACGTTCTCACCTATGTTGCACTCAAGCTTTCCGAGTACCCCATGAACAGGGTCATCGGCTCGGGAACAGTTCTCGATACAGCCAGGTTCAGGTCCCTGCTGAGCAGACATTGCCAGGTGGACCCACGAAATGTCCATGCTTACATTATCGGGGAGCATGGCGATAGCGAGGTGCCTGTCTGGAGCCAGGTGAACATTGGGGCGGTTGCCTTTCGTGAATACTGCCCTGTATGCCAAAGGGACTGCCCACAGGACGAACGAGACGAGATATTCAACCAGGTCAAGAATGCCGCCTATGAAATCATCAAGAGGAAAGGAGCAACCAACTTCGCCATTGGTCTATCTCTTGTGCGAATCGCAGAGAGCATTCTCCGAGACGAAAACAGTATTCTAACGGTTTCGACTTTGTTGGACAGTTATTATGATATAAGCGATGTCTGCTTGAGCATCCCTGTCATTCTGAATCGCGATGGTGTGTCAAAGACTCTAAAGATCGTACTGGATAAATCTGAGATTGCCAGTCTGCAGGCTTCTGCCAAAGTTCTCAAAGATGTTATCAAGAGTCTTGGTGTCTAAATGCCTCTGGACAGTAAGGTTGTCTTTTACCGCCTCTTTGCATACCTCAGGCCTTAGGGAGGGTAGATAACAATGCACTATATGCCACTCGCCTTACCCTTTTTTTTCATGCTCTTTTTTCTCTTTGTTTTGTTAATCATCTTGATTGAGATCGGTATCCTGCAATATGCCTACGAGAAGATAGGGATCGACAGGCGGCACATTTTCGCTCTGTTGCTTCTGTCACTCCTTGGGAGCTACGTGAACATCCCTGTTGCAGAGCTACCTGCAGAACACATACACTCAGGACAGGTGATTACTTTCTATGGTATGCGTTATGTTATTCCCATGGTTAAGGAGTGGCCCCGGACGATCGTCGCCGTCAATGTAGGCGGGGCTGTCGTTCCTGTAATCTTATCCCTTTACCTCCTTTTCAAAAACAGGCTCTACGCTCGGAGCTTCCTCGCGGTGGGTATCGTGACGGCCATCGTCCACCTCATGGCCTATCCTGTTCAGGGGGTGGGCATTGCTACACCAACCTTTATGCCGCCCTTGGTGGCTACCGTGGCAGCCATTTTGCTTTCCCGGCAGTACGCTCCGCCACTGGCGTATATTGGCGGGAGCCTTGGCACCTTGATAGGTGGCGATCTTATGAATCTGGGCAAAATACAGGGGCTCGGTGCCCCCGTTGCCGCCATCGGAGGAGCTGGGACGTTTGATGGAATTTTTGTGACAGGAATTCTTGCTGTCCTACTGGCTGGTATGATGCCGGGACGACCCCGTCCGTCTTAATGCTGTGTGCGAACAGCTAAGAGATGAGAATGGGGGGTGAGTGGATCGGTTTTACAAAGTAGTCGTATTCAAATTGACGTGGTGAATTGAATTTGGCGTCCCTTCAACTTGGTTCTTCGGGTCGGCCTGGTGACAATCTCAGGTCAAATAGTAGGAGCCTTTCTAGACGAGAACAAGGAGGCGGGTCATGAAGACAATTAAAGTGAAAGACATCATGGTGCCTCTTGCCGAGTGTGGAACCCTGCGTAAGAGGCGACCCTTCACGAGGCGATCTTGGCCTTTGAAAAAGCACAGCAAGGACCTAAGCGGCAGAACACTGTGCTGATACTTGATGACAACCAGGATGTTGTGGGCAAGATTGAGCAGATTGATGCAATAGGGGAATTCGAGCCTGGATATCGTGACATCGGAAAGACAAGATGCTAAGTACAAGAGAGAAAGATCGTCTGGGACCAGCAGCTTAGCGCCGGAGACCAGCTCAGACCTCAGGGCCACACGATAATAGATATCCCACCACTTGACTTTTCTTGGCCCAGCCAGCCAGAATAGAAGTCTCTTTTGTAAATCCTCACCAGCAGACTCTGTTCCCAGGATACAGCTCTCTGGCATTATTCATCATTTCAAAGACTTAAGGGATATTGTGATATCATCTTGAAACATATATATGATCCGATTAAGGCTTTTCACCCCTTTTGTGATGCCTTCAATGAGGTAGCCGTCAGATTACATCAAATCTCTAGGCAACTGATTGTCGGGTTGAATCGTGGTCGTTACAGTATGCGACGAATACACGCTCAGTGGATATGCCAAAGATTCTGTGTATGAGAGCCCTCACCTGAAAAGCAACGGAAGGCAATGCAAACCGGAAAAATGTCAGTCTTCGTCCTGCCTTTCCGCCTTGTCTTCGGCATGAGCCTTTTCGGATTCCTGGCCTATACCTGCCGCCAGACGCTCGCCAGCCCCTCCCTGTAAGATCAATGTCTGCCAACTCCAGGAGGGTTGGCCTTCGTGATCTTTCTGGCGCGTCTCGCACAGGTGACGACGGCAAACCGGGCAATCCGGATCAACGCATGGGTCCATGTGAATGAGGACACTGGCAGCGCCCCCAAAGTGGTCACTGATGACCTTTTCCAGTTCCTTACCTTCTTGATGGGCTTCTTCCAGGGTGAAATCTCGAGGTAGAACCAGGTGGAAGTCGATGAAGATGAAGTTTCCCGAACGCCACGCCCGAAGCTGATGGATATCGATCCATAAGTCCTTGCGGTGTTCGACGAGCAAGGCCGAGATTTCCTTCAGAAGCTCAGGGTCCGACGCATGCATCAGTGCGGAGAAAGATTGACGTACCAGCTTTGCTCCTAAGACAAGAATATTTAACCCCACCATACAAGCGATGGTCCCGTCCAACCAGTACCATCCGGTCTGGCGGACCAAGAAAAGCCCGATCAACACACCTGCAGAGGTATAAACATCCGTAAGCACGTGTTTGCCGTCGGCCATCAGGACAAGGGAATGGGTTCGCTTGCCGATCCTAATAAGCCCCATGCCCAAAATAAGATTGATTAGGCCCGTGCCGAGTAGAATGATCAGACCAATTTCGAGAAGGGGGAGTGGTTGGGGGCGGAGGATGTGGGACAGTCCTGTCTTAAAAATGCCCAAGGCTGCGAAGACGATGAGGGCGCCTTCAAAACCTGCGGAGAAGTACTCAATCTTACCATGTCCGTAAGGATGACTTTCATCAGGCGGCCTAGCCGCAAGCAAGATGCTTCCAAGGGCGAAGGCGCTGGCCACCACATTGATGATGGATTCGAGCGCATCAGAAAGGATGGCAGAAGAATGGGTGAGCCGGTAGGCGTAAAATTTTGCAGCCATGAGCGAGGCGCCGACCAGAAAGGACAAACTGATGGCAATGAGGCGAATCCTCAAGTCGTCTTTTTCAACAGATCTTATCTCATCGTTTCCTTTGGACATGTTGTTACTCAAAAGACATCCCAAAAACGGTTAGATGTATCCCCTGCCTCCACAAGGCCGAGATTCCAGATACGTTTCCAAGGGGCGGGTGCGCGTAATCAGAGGATCAAAGGGTTCTCCTGAAAGTCATGATTGCTGTTGTCATCATCACCATCGTGAAGACCAAGAGGAAGGCGATATCCGTTGCTATGCTCGCGAGATCAGCGCCTTTAAAGAGTAAGCCTTTCAATGCATCAACAGCGTATGCTTCAGGATTTATTTTTGCAAATGTCTTGAGCCACTGCGGGAAACTCGCAATCGGATAAACTGCGCCGCTCGGGAAAAAAAGTATAACATTGAGAAATCCGCTCAATATGCCCACAACCCTTGGATGATTTATCCTGCCCAAAATGACAAACATCAGGCTCAGCAGACAGAGGGTTGTCAGGATGATGATGAGCAATATGGAGGCGAACTGCTGCGGGCTCCGTGAGAAGTGAATGCCTGTCATAAGCATACTGACAGCCAGTATCACGACAGCAATAATCGTCGTAATGAACAACCCGCTTATGATAAGACCAGCTACGATATCTGATTTGGAAAGGGGTGTGAGGAGGTAGCTCTCATCAACCCCAAGAAACCTGTCCATAACGATGTTGAATGCCCCTGTCGTTAATGTCCCAAGGAAAATAGCCATGATCACGACGCCGGGGACAAGCGACTCATAATAATCCACCTGCTTGTAAAGGGTTATATCCCTGAGCAATATCTCGTCGCTCTTGTCTCTTATGGACACATAATCCGATCTGATCGATCTCAAGCCGCCCATAACAGCGTTCTTTACCGCTTCGGACGAAATGCCGTCCGTATTGTCCAGAAAGAGGCCCACCTCAGGCCTGCCCTTCAAAGCCACCCTCTTACTGAAGTCAGGCGGAATGATAAGTCCTGCCTTGTACTTACCTCTCCTGATCCCGTCAATGGCATCTTTCTCGTTTCCGACGATAACGAGGCTAAACGTCTTTGGACCGGCCTCGACAGCCCGCAAGTTGTCCATCACGTTCCTGGAGTAAGGGCCCGAATCGAGGTTTGCAACCACCAGTGGAAGGGCCTGAAGCTTTCCTTGAAATGAATGACCCAAAATGACGAGATAGATCAAAGGCAAGAGAACGCTCATGGCAATGACCAGCGGATTTCTCCTGAATTTCTTTAAGTCCCTCTCTATCACTGCGAGAACTCTCAGCCCATCACTTCTCATATTCTGATCACCTTCCCCATTTTTGGGGTATGCCGGCCCCAACAAGAAAACTCACCTTTTTACCTTCTTCCTCCCTTATGGATTTTCCAGTGTAGTGTATGAAAACGTCCTCAAGGGATTGCTCGTGGACCGTTGCCGACAAAACCTTTCCACCAGAAGACTTGACCTCATCTATCAGCAAGGGGAGGTCCTGCGCACCATGGTCCACATAAATCCTTACGTTGCCATCTTCAGTGTTGACCTTGTGCACAAAGGGCAAATGGTTGACCCTGTCGACGAGGATATCCGTAAGATTCTCGACTGCCAGAGAGACGATATCATTGCCTGGGATCTGTGACTTGAGCTCCTTGGGACTCCCGATGACTACGATTCTTCCAGAGTCGATAATAGCGACCCGGCTGCATAGCATCTCGGCTTCCTCCATATAGTGGGTCGTAATGAAGATGGTTATCGAAGCCTCCTCCATCAACTTTCTTAAAAAGTCCCAGACAACGCGTCTGGACTGGGGGTCAAGTCCAATGGTCGGCTCATCCAGAAAGAGTATTTTTGGCCTGTGCACAAGAACCCTTGCAATTTCAAGCCTCCTCCGCATGCCGCCTGAATAGGCCGCTACAAGCTCATTGGCCCTTGCTGACAGACCAACCGTCTCCAGAAGATAGGGAATCCTGTCTTTCCTTTCCTTGGAAGAAATGCCATAGAAGCGCGCATAAATGTCCATATTCTCAAAGCCTGTAAGGTCCAGATCGCTTGTCATCGCCTGCGGAACAACCCCAATCTCACGCCTCACTGCAGCAGGTTGTTTTGTGACATCGCAGCATCCTACGGTCGCCTCACCACTTGTAGGCTTTATCAGGGTTGTGAGCATTCTGATAAGTGTTGTCTTGCCGGCCCCATTGGGGCCGAGAAATCCGAAGATCTCCCCCTCCATCACATCAAAACTCACATTGTCAACGGCAATCAGCGATCCGAATCTCTTTGTTATTCCCGAAACCTCAACGGCCTTATTCCTTTGGAGCATTATCCATCCTTTTTGGTATCTCCACTTCAACAGTCATTCCTGGCTTTAAGAATTCGCCTGAGTTTTCCACAGCGATCTTGACCCTAAAGGTCTTTATATCCTGCCTTCCTCTGGTCACATCCTTTTGTGTAGCAAATCCAGCGTATCTGCCTATCTCTGAAACCCGACCTTTAAATACTCTATCGATGGAGCCCTCCGCTTTGATCAATGCCTCACCGCCCAGGGCAATGTCGCCAACTATGGTCTCCTCTACATCCGCTCTGATATAGAGATGGCTTAGGTCCACAATGGTCAAAATGGTTACACCCGGACTCACCCACTCACCTTGCTCCAGTGCCTTGAATACGACCGTCCCAGATATGGGGCTCTTGATTATGGTTTGAGCTAACTTGGCCTGAGCATATGCTAACTTGGCCTCCGATTGCCCGAGATTAGCCTTGGCAGAATCCAGCTGGTTTTCGGCTGTTGCCAGTTGCGCTGCGGCAGCATCCCTCTTTGAAGCTGCTGCCATCAGTTTTGCCTTTGAAGCGTCATAACTCGCAACTGTCGTATCATAATCGGTAGTGGCCATCTCAGACGATTCCTTGGAAATGACCTCCCGTTCATAGAGTGCTTGGAACCTCTCCATGTGCCTCTTAGCCTCTCCCGTCTGAGCCCGGGCTTTCTCCATATCCGCCTCGGCATTTTTGATCTCTGCTTCGGCATTTTTGATATTTGCCTTCGAAGCCTTGATGGCCGAATCTGAGACCCTGATTTCGGCCTTTGCCTTCTCAACAGCTGCCAATGCCTCTTCTACAGACGCCTTGAGATCTTCACTTTCCAGTTCAATGAGGGTATCTCCTTCCCTGACAGTATCGCCTTCCCGGCACCATGCCTTGGCAATCGTTCCAGGTACCATCGTGGAAATATTGACCTCCAGGCCTTCAACGACTCCTGTCGTCTGGATCGATTCAGGTTTTCCCCTCCTTTTGGAAAAGAGAAGGAACAACACTGTAACCACTATCAGAACGACACAAGCAACAGCAATCCATCGTCTCTTCATCAATCAGCCCCCATCATGGCTGTTCTGGCCGTGTGCGACGTTCTCATTTTCACGTGGCGGGCTAATTAAAGATGTCCCTAAGATTTCCTGTTAAAATGTATGCAGACAACGCAGGCTTTTCAGGTCTTGTGTATGACACGAATCACGAAGAGGCTATGGTCCACGGCGTGTTCAAGAACGCTATCCTGCACGTTGGTGATCTGTTGATTTCGCCTTATCAGGTCGTTGACCGATTCAGCACTTTTGTTGGAAGCCATAAGGCGTTCGAACCCCACCTCGCAGAGACCATCGCGCAAACCGCTCAAAAGGCTCAAATCAAGCTTTTTGAGACCCCATAAACGGTTCCCTGGGAACGGGCCGCCCGAAGACTTTCCAAGATCTTCTTTGACATCATCGATGTCGTGGCACAGGAAAAGAAGCGATATCTCATATAAAGCCGATGGATTGCAAAGATAGTGCGGTCAAGGGGAGCCACGGTAACCCCAGCAAACCAAGGGACCGCTAACGGCAGCTTCTGCCGCATCAATAAAGAAGAAATAATGGGGCCAGGTCTTGACGAACTCTTGCCCATGGGTGCTCCGACCCCAGAGCTCACCACTCGGTCCAATTCACTGCCTTACTTCACGGATTTTGCCCACTCCTTGGCAAAGATTTCCTCGATCCTGCTGATCTGGCTGCCATCGATATTTAAGGCCGCTGCGACCTCTGTATAGAGCCTTTTGCGGTCTTTGTTCTCAGCCCCTGCCAGATTCTGCAGTAGCCTCCGATTCTTTAAGTCCAGTTGTCCTACGTCTCCTATTGATACATAGCCATCGTTTCCCTCGTTGATTAAACCCTTTTTGTAAAAGGGTTTGAGCTGGGCGAACCGGCTTTTCATCTGTTCCTTCAAAGCGCGAATGGTGGGATTTGAAACAGACGTCACATCCTCAGCAAGGGCAACAGCACAGGATAGGGCGCTTAAGGCTCCTTTAAGGAGAGAATCCCTGGTTCTGTCCGTCGATTCCTTGTTCCCTTCCGACTTGTCCCCCCTGATTTCGTCAACAATCTCCCCGGCAACGGATTCCACCTTTTCGGCCGGAAAGTAGATGTTGACCGTCACGCAGGCGAGCATAGACAACAGAGTGAAACATACAAGCACTCCCAGCGGCTTTTCGTATCTTTTCATTTCAACCTCCTTCAACCGATTATTTGACCACGGGCCCTTGTCTTGAGCTTTTGATACGCTTAATCCGTTTGACCATGTCTTTAAAGCTGGCGCGGTTATCCGGATTCAGATTTACAACATCCACCCCTGAAAAACCACTCCTTTTCACCAGATACTCGACACCGCCTTCTTTGATCGTCCCGTTAATCCTGAACACGTCATTCTCCAGAGATGATCTGACGCCGATCTTTTTGTACGAAAACTCTCTAAATAGAGAAACGAATCGACCGGCCAGCCCCATGAAGGGACTCCGGCCCCCGCCCAGACGTGCGATATTGTCCACGGCCTCGACGCTGATTTTTTGCCGGACCGTCTTTTCTTGAACCGTTTCCAGCCACAGGTCAAATCTTTGTGGCTGGCCGCGAACGATCTCCAAATCCCTGACACCGCCCTCCAAGACCCCTTGAATCTTGCCAAAGGACGTGCCTTCGGTAAGGGCCGCCAGGCTCAGATTGTTCAGTCTGATACCAAGCTTAAGAACCGGGGCAGCGGTGAATAAGCTCGCGACCCCGGGGTCAGTCACGACAATCTGACCGCCAAACACGTCGGCTGTGACACTGCCTTGGCTTTGGATGGCGTTGTCCAAAAAACTGATTCTCCCCAGTTCTCCATGCATCACCCCCTTCACCGGGCCAGGCCAGATCTTTTCCAGTAGCGGTTCAATAGAAACCCCATCCACAACCAGGCTGGTTTCAACAGAACGGTCTGCACTAAAAATATCCTTGCATGCGATGGATCCGACCTGGATCCTGCCCACGGGAAAATGAATGGACGTCGAGGATGGCACAGACAGGCTCCCAGGCTCAGCGACGAGCGGAAAGACGAGAGACTGATTCGGCAGCCGGGGAAGGCTCATGCTGCCAATGAACAATCTGCCCTTCAGGCTTTCCATGTCCTTGCCGGGCGCTGCTGGGCCAGACCAGACCGGAAGGTCAAGTTCAATGTCGCCAAAGGAGACATCTTGGTCGCCAAATGAAAGCGCCCCATCATGCCACGTGGAATGCCCATTGACGCCCCAGGCCTTTCCGGCCCGTCTGAACGCCAAGTCGGCGGCAATGACGCCTCCCACCTGCAAGGATTCAAGGAAGGGTTTTTCAAATTTATAGGGTTCTGAAACAAAATGCCGGAAAAGCGGACTTAAAGCAGTCGTTGGGAGTTTCACGAAAAGCGCCAGGGTCGGTTGACTGGCCCTGTGGGAAAGGGTCCCTTCCAGTTCAAGGGCCAGCAGGTTTCCCAGGTCGAGCCTCAACCCGCTCACTTGCGCCGATCTCTTTGGGGCATCATAGACACCCTTTCCAGCCACAGAAAGCCCGTTTTCTTTAAAGTCCATGTAAAATCGGTCCAGTAGGATTTCGCCGGCATCGACTTCAAGCCGCATTTCGGCCGCTGCTTTCTTGTTTCCAGAATCGATCCGGGCGTTCACCTCCGAAACGACCCGGATCTTTTCACCCATGCACCTTTCCTTTCCGTCTTGAAAATTCACATCCACCATCTCGAGTTTGGCATCAAGCTCACCCCAACCCGCTGGATTGAAAACAGCCCTCACGGTCAAGGAATCTTGCGCCATCACATGCCAGTCTGAAGGTAAAAGCTTCAGGGTGCTGACAGCTTCAAGCAAATGGCTGTCTTTCGCTTCTAAAATCAGCGAGGTCTGTTCCTTTCTGTGCGTTAAGGACGCATGAACATTTTTCACCAAAGAAGATGAAAACCGAATCTCTGGTAGGAACAAGGCCCCGTTCTCTAAGTTGATTTGCCCGTTGCGAAGTCTAATATCAACGGCGTTCACCGCGTATTCGTTCTTGCCGAGCAATACAACGGCACGAGGAACGCGAGCACCCAGTTCTTCAAGAACAAGCCCTGGAAATTTCCCGCTCATCGCCAAGGCGGCTTCAAAGGGCTCAAGTTTTAATCCCCGCCCCGAAAAAGTGGTTTGCTCGGATGTCATCCTGACAGAATAATCCAGATTCAGAACGCTGCCATGAGCCTTGAGGTTTCCCGAAATCCTCCCCGACAAGCGCTCCTGACCCGTGACGTATGAAACCGGATTTTCCGACAAGCCGGCATCCAGGTCACAACGCCAGGTCCACTGGTGTTCGTCTTTTTCCCCGTCGACACCCCCTTTCAGGCGGACCGACCCGGCCAGGTCCAAGGATTTCATCTTCGCTCCTATATATGGAGAAGCCAAAGGGACAATGAGCCGGGGCACCAGGCGTCCATCAAGCCGGTTGATGGTGATCGATCGAAGGGGCGAAATCCCCATGCCCAGGTTTCCCCTAAACTCCAAAAGCTTTCCGGCGATCAAATGCCATTGGATGACTTGCAGCTGATTTGCCTGAAGGTCCACAACACCGCTTGCGTCGACCTGGAGGCCATGCACTGCTGTTTCCATGCCCGCTGAATTTTTCAGGATGAGATGTTCACATACCAGGGTAGCGGATTCAAATGTCAGGCGTCTCTGTTCGGCGTCATAGGCGAGGGGGATGCGCACCCTCATATCGCCGACTTGTGAATCCGGGCCTTGGATAGATCCCGCAGATATGTCCAGTTGGCCCGTTGTAGTTGACGAGCGCGCAGCCCCTTTGGGATCAGGGGGATCAGTCCGGAAGTGGATTTGGGGCGCAAGAAACCGAAGCTTTTTGGAAAGTACGTTGATCTCCGCAGCGCAAGACACCTCCAATTGGCTGTTGCCGGACAGTCGCGCGTTGATCTGAGTCAGGCCTGCCTGTTCGTCTGCCGAACGGAAGACGATCGTTCCGTTGACGGCTTCCGCTGCTTGAAAGTGTATTTCTCTAAAAATAAAATATGCGGCCAAGGGTTTCATGATTCGGCCAAGATAAGACGACCCCGTCGGCTTCCAGATGGTTGGGGAGAAGCTCAGGTCGGAAAAAACAGATAAGGATGGATTGGTGACGTCGATCTTTTCAATGGAGAGCACCTTGCGGCCAAAGGGTCCTGACAGAGAGAAATGCCCCACAAGCTCCGGAACAGTCAATTCAAAACCGCCTGTGGTTTTACCCGGTGAGAACTTGATATCTTTTGCATGCACGCGCAGGGGGCTTAAAGAAAAAGAGAGTTCTCCAAGGGTCAAAGACGTCCCTGTGGCAACGGAAACCGACTTTTCTATCTGCGATTTTATGGCAGTGGGATGTTGCCAGTAATAGTAAAGGACAGCTAACAGGCAGGCCAAAACAAGAAGCGTGATCCCCGAAACAACGATGAAAGGTCTCGGCCTGATTCTCACTCGAATGACGTCCTCCCTTATACATGTTGTGGGATCCGGCGTTGCAAACTTAATCGGCCTCTCGTCACTTAAACCCTGCCAGGTTTGTGCGTCAAGCCTCCTGAAGAGACTTCAGGAACGGACCCCTTGTCACGATAGTCCACTCTGGGAATGGTTGTGAACATGTCAAAAGCTTCCAGAATGATATCAGATTGTCAAGGACGTTCAGACACGGCCCCAAAGACCTTAAAAAAACGGGCTGGAGATCTAGATATGGAAGATTTGAACGTTGTCATCGCCGGTTCCGCTGGCGAGGGGATACAAACGGTTGGGGCTGTTCTGGCAGAAACCGTTTTGAGCCAGGGCTATGCAGTCTTTGCTTGGAAAGAGTATGAATCAAGGATACGGGGCGGGCAGAATACCTATTCCATCAGGATAGGTGAGAAACCTTGCAACGCGCCGTTGGTAGAGGCCGATATTCTTCTGTGCTTGAACGAGGGCGCCTTGGCCAAGTACGAACCTCTGTTGAAAGATGACGGTATCCTGCTGGCTTCAGAACTCGGCTGGGGGGAGTCTTTCACCCCATCAGGCGCCCTTGAACCAACAATCTCTCAGTATGGCCCTGTGTGCTCATATCGAATAGATCAGGCCCGCTTCCAAGAGAGTTCACTCAACCCGATAAGTTACTCTAACCATCCAGTCTGCGTAATCGGGATGTCGCCTTTTCATCAAGGCAATGACTTGCTGTTTAAACGACGTCTCTATAAGCGCGCCCTGGCCTGGCCATAGTCGGAATTTGACTCGAAGATATCGCCAGTTGCCCGCCTTGGCTTCTTTGACACCGAAGAGTTCTGGTTGATTAAGAATAATGGACTTGTGTTGACTGTAGAGGCCCAAAGCGGTTGATTTAACATCTTCTATCACCTCCTTCTCATCAATGCCCTCTGATATTTGAATGTCCACATAGGCTCGGATGGCGCCACGGCGAAAACGGCTGATCATTCCGATATTTCGATTTGGCATGTAGATTTTCTGACCTTGGAAGTTGACCAGGGTCGTGAACCTCAAACCAACATTTGCCACTTTTCCAATCTGACCCGATAATTCGACAATATCCTCTATGTTGAGGGCGTCCGAAAAGATAAGTGTGAGCCCGATGACCACGTCTTGAACCAGGCCCTGCAACCCAAAACCCACTGCCAGTCCAATGACAGAAGCACTTGCCAGATAGGCGGTCAGGGAAACGTGAAACTCCCTCAAGACCAATCCAACCGCTATGAAATAGATCGAAAAGGTAAGGGCGCTGACAAGGATTGTGGTGATGCCTGCAATTTTTGGATAACGACGCGAGAAACTCTCTGAAAGAGCAGCCTCGTCACCCAATTTAAGCGTCAAGAGCCACTGGCTGAGGCGCTTGAGTTCTCTCACGATGAAGTGGGCAAGAAAAGCCAGTAAGACAACCACCAGAATCCGAATGCCGGCTGGCAGTGAGGCCATGAATTCAGCTGGATGCATAATCAGTCCATATCACAAAGACGTTATTGAAGCCTCCCCGCGGGAAGTCACGGGGGAATCTTCACCGTAAGGAAGCTTTTCATTTTCAGATTCGCTCGCTAACCCCGCCGCAAGCAGCGGGGAATGCGCTCGCTTTCGCGGTTCAATAAGGCTAACCCCCACTTTTTCCGTCTTCTTCTCTCCGATATGAAGCAGGCTTCCCGGTGGAAGACCTGCCTTCTTGGATGCCCTTTTGGTCAGCTTGAGCACGAGCACTCACCTCCTGTTAGCCAGTCTTGGACTGTCATTCGTGCAACGCGAGTCCTCACGTTACTTGGGGTTCATGGCCACTCACGCATCGACGATATTTCTAGCCGCGAAGTCTCAGTTAACCAAGTGATCCGAAAAAGCCGAGGTGGCTCTTAAATTGACTGAGTAATAGCGAAAGAGCATCCGATCTCTTCTTGCGTTTCAAACGATTGGCACCGAAGTGCATGAGGCGCTGTCTGGCATCTTCACTTGTCAGGCCTTCTTTACTGCTTTGAAGCTGCCGCAACACTTCAGCAACGGGCAAACTCCAAAACGTAACCGGGCTGCCGTCCATCTTTACCCGGTCTCCCAACATTCATTTTCCAGCCCCGAAAGGCCCCAGACCGGATGCAGGCGGTGGCGGACCCAAGCACCGGCGATCATCGAGAGGCCGATATGACTGCTAAAAGCATAGCCTGTCATGATACTGCACGTCATCATCGTCAGAAGCAAGGCCGCCCATAGGCCTTGTAACGGAATTTGGTAAAATTGTTGCAGGATGGCTTCAAAGTGGTCCATCTGAAGTTCCTGGTGCAACACCCAAAGGGCCAGTGAGAATAGCAGCAGCCCAAAAACCGGTCCCGGCTCGGAGAATGTGTCTCTTGTCACCATCATTTTCACGAAAGATCGTTTACAGCAATGGGGCAAACAGACGCCCGATGCCTTCCCAGGTGCTCAGTGGATGTCGGCCCTGCGGCGTGCGCGGTACGCAATCGCTCATCAAAGCCTGCATCCACGTTTCCAGCTCGGCAACCACTTCCGGATCCGGGATGCTTAACGCCACTTCGTAGTTGAGAAGCAGACTGCGCATGTCCATGTTGGCCGATCCCACGATAGCCAGGCTGTGATCGAATAAAACAGCCTTGGCGTGCAGCATGGTCGGTTGAAACAGCCGGATTGAGGCCCCGGCTTCCTGCAGCATACTCAGGTAGCTCGACCGGGCTAGGTCGGCCAGACGATGGTTCGACCGTTCGGGCACGATCACCCGCAGGTCAATGCCCCGCCGTGCCGCCATACATAGGGCCTCGATCAAGACCTCATCGGGAACGAAATATGGCGTTACGATCCATATCCGCTCCTGCGCTTGAAACACCGCAGCGATGATGGCCTCCCGGATCGTGTCCAGCGGGCAGTCCGGACCACTGGCCATCACGCGTAACCCGCCAAGTGACTCGCCTGAAGTCAATGCCGGAGCGGCAATTGACGCCGGAAGAGATTGGTGCGCGGCAAATTCCCAATCCGATCGAAAAATATCGTAAAGGTGCCTGATGGCCGTCCCTTCGATTCGTGCAGCAAGATCACGCCATCGTTCGGGATCAGTCGTTGGCCCCATGTATTCCACACCGAGGTTCATCCCACCCACGAGGGCCGCGTGGCCGTCCGCCATGATCATCTTGCGGTGGTTGCGAAGATTAGCACGACCGCGGAACGGCAAATGGAGCATGGGCATGAAGAAGGCCACGTGGCCACCGGCTTTGGTCAGCGGCGCCAGAAACCGACCCTTGACGCGGTACGAACCCAGCGCGTCAAGCAATAGATGGACCAAGACGCCTTGGGCGGCTTGGTCGGCCAGCGCTGCTACGATAGCGCGGCCGGTATCGTCTTTGCCGAGAATGAAGGTGGCCAGACAGATATGATCGGCGGCGCGGTTGATGAGCTGCAGCGTTTCAATGAAGGCCTGTTCTCCCGAAGTCAACAGCACGATCCGGTTCTCGTCAAACAGTGGAGCAGTGGAAGAGCCCAAAGGGCCGGCGGACGTGCCGGCATGCTGAAGCAGGTCTGATGGGTTGTTGCTGCCAGACAGTGCCAGTTGTCTTTTAGCCCCTGACTGTCGGGCCATCTTGCGGCCGCCCAACATCAAATACAGTGGCACACCGACATAGGGAATAACAATGATGGCCAGGAGCCAGGCTAACGTGCTGGCGGGCGAGCGTCGCTGCCGCAAGATGTGCGATAGGAGCACTATGGCCAACACGAAACCCAGGGTCGGCAGAAAGTGGACTAGAATCGAGCCAGGGGTAATGCTTGGCATGTTCAAGATCTTACGCTCTCCGAGCGAGGCTTTTGCCCGGCATTGAACCGCGAAAGCGAGCGCTAACCCCGCAGCTTGCTGCGGGGTTAGCGAGCGTATCTGAAAATGGCAAACTTCCTTACGGTCGAAGATTCCCTGCAGCTTGCTGCAGGGAATCTTCAATAGTCTGCGGCCTACTCCTTTTGAGAACGGTAGCCCCGGTTTTGACGGTCTCGGTAAAAATATAAGGCCCAGATTACAATTCCGGTGATGGCAATCGCGCCAAACAATCTGAATTCATAGTGCTTGAGATCACCCATAGCCAGTTCGAGGGCGCTTCCGAAGACGTATCCCCCCACCGCCACACCTGTGGCCCAGCCCAGGGCACCGATGGCGTTGAGGACCACAAACCGCACCACGGCAACAGTGCTGACGCCCAGGGCAAAGGGCATCACCGTTCTCAGTCCATACAAAAAACGGAATCCGAGGATCAGTGGAGTCTGAAATCGGGTTATCAGGCGATTGGCCCGTTCCATCTTCCCTTTGAAGGCAGGTCGATGTTCCAAGATGAAATGGCTATGACGACGGCCCAGGAAGAAAAACAACTGGTCGCCGCAAAGACTACCGACAAAGGCTGCCAGGATGACCCAGGGCAGCTCAAGGTACCCGCGGTGGGCTGCAAAGCCGCCGAGAACCAAAACGGTCTCTCCCTCGACAAAAGTGCCCACCAAGATGGCTGCATAACCATAAGTGCTAATCAGGGACTCAAGTGTCATTCTGTCATCTCTCCCTATCTCCTTCGGTCAAATAGTACGATCAAGCCTGTATAGGATCATGGTAATCGCCACCGCGCCTATCAGCATCCAGCTTGGACCGAACAACCATAGCGTAAACGGTACGGCAAGATAGTATCCTCGCATGCCCAGGGTATAATGGGTGTTGGCGTGGTTGATTATCTTTGCAACGGTGTCGTATGTTACCATTGGGTCATCTGAGGGAGGAACATTGATTGTGAAACTGGCGTGGTTGTAATAGCGTATAGAAAGGGCGAAATTGAAAAAGGCAAAGAAGAAATCGATAACCAACACCATTAACTTCATCAACCACATGGCTTCACTCTTGGTGCCAAGCAGATTAAGGGCTTGGGTGCATGCAGCGATCTTGTCGGTTCGGAAAGCCGCATTGAGTATGCCAAGACCAATCAGAATGGCAGCCGAAGCAAGGAAGCTGGAGGCCATGACCCAATTCCGGAGGGTTTGAACAGCGAGGATATTTTGTTTTCCCTCCATGACGGCTTGGACCCATTCGCGACGCAGACGGTTTGTCAGGCCAATGGAAGTGCTCATAGGGCGAGTCCGAACCTGATAGAAGAGATGAATATGGTAAAGCACCAATATCAAAAGTGCTAACGAAGTAAGGGCAATTTCGGGCAAAGAGCTTATCAGCACGACCCTTATCTCCTATGCGTCTTTCAAAGCCTTTATATAAAACTTTTGAATATATTCCTTCAGCATGCGCCGTGTGGAAAACCTCGGTCCGTTGCTCTTTATGGATTCTTTCATGACCTTCACCCAGTCGTGGGGTGTGCCATCGTCCGAGACCTTGTAGTAAAGCGGGATGATCTCCTCCTCCAGAATACGATAGATCGCCTCGGCATCCGCCTGTCCCCGGTTGTAGCCTGATTCGTCTTGGCCAAAAGTCCAACCGTTCTTCCTGTTGAATCCCTCCATCCACCAACCATCCATGATGCTCAAGTGAGGCACACCGTTGAGGGCGGCCTTCATACCGCTGGTTCCACAGGCCTCCATGGGTGGCACCGGGTTGTTTAACCAAACATCTACACCGTGGACCATGTATTGGGCGAATTGTTCGCCATAGTCTTCCACAAAGGCGATCCGCCCACCCGTGGCCGGATCGCGAGTTGCGTTAAACACCCTTTGAAGGACTTGTTTTCCCGGGTCGTCCGCCGGATGGGCCTTGCCGGCAAATATGATCTGTATCGGCCTCCATGGATCATTCAAAAGGTTTTTCAAACGCTCAAGATCGTAAAAGATCAAATCCGCACGCTTGTAGGTAGCAAAGCGACGGGCAAACCCCAGGGTCAATACTGAAGGATCCAGCAATGCCCCCCCGGCCAGGACAATTGACGGGCTGGCACGTTCTTTGGCCCAGCGCTGACGTGATCGCTCCCGTATGGCATCGATCAATTTGATTTTCAGCCAGTAATGGGTCTTCCATAACTCATCGTCCGGGATCTTCTCGACCAACTCCCAGATAGAGGGATTGTCATGATCTTCCAGCCAATCGGGGCCAAGATATTGATTAAACAGGAGTTCCAGCTTCGGTTCGATCCATGTGGGGACATGCACCCCGTTGGTGACATAGTCAATGGGCACTTTATCCTCGGGCAACTCTGGCCAGAGGGCTTGCCACATCCGGCGAGCCACCTCCCCGTGTTTCTTGCTAACGCCATTGCGATATCCTGACATCCTAAGAGCAAAGGCTGTCATATTAAAGCCTGCGTTAGGCGCCTCAGGGTGGACTCCCAATCCAAGGAAGCGATCGTGATCTAACCCCAGAGCCGGCCAGTAGGAATGAAAGTATTTTTCCATTAATTGGAAGGGGAAGACATCATGGCCGGCCGGCACCGGGGTATGGG
>Ga0315536_1000407_pt1 | contig 21686 bp, 15 predicted proteins | sample SalMarSW160230MG_FD_203093 | JGI IMG/M metagenome (GOLD analysis project Ga0315536, IMG submission 203093) | Salt marsh sediment microbial communities from the Plum Island Ecosystem LTER, Massachusetts, United States - Salt Marsh Sediment SW1602-30 ...
GTAAGCATGCTCCTTGGTCTGTCCACCGGGACCGATACCAGCTTCGAATTCTCCTCGTTTTGCGGATACAACAAGCAGACCAACATCAGCCTGTGAGGCGCCAGTGATCATGTTCTTGATGAAGTCCTTGTGTCCGGGAGCATCGATAATTGTGTAGTAGTACTTGTCAGTGAGGAACTTGAAGAAGGCGATATCAATAGTAAGGCCTCGTTCTCTCTCTTCTTTGAGCCTGTCAAGTGCGAAAGCCCAAGCCCAAGAAGGTCTACCGAGCTTCTCAGCTTCTGCTTTGTGTGCTTGAAAGGTTCGCTCATCTACTGCACCTGTCTCATATAGCAATCTGCCCGTCATAGTGCTTTTACCGTGGTCTACGTGCCCTATGACGACGAGATTGAGGTGCTCTTTGTTTTTTGTGCTCAATCTTATTCACCACGTTATTTTAGCCTGTCCACTGAACAGGACAGACTTTTGCTGAGTCCCTTTGCAGTGCTTTTAATGCTTTCGACAAGACCCATTGACCATAAAGGGCAGAGAGCCATTGCTAATCTTTCAATAATCGAATTCGTTCTCTCCGACCTGAACCTTTGTAGATAGTTCTTCTCCTTTCCAAGGTCTACGTAGTTCAATGAGATTGAGAGTATTGTACCCTCGCTTCTTCAAGAATGATATGCTCACGTTGTTATTTGGGTGGACCCAGTTATAGAGAGTGTCACCTCCAAGTTTTTGAGCCAGTCGCTCAGCCTCAACATAGAGGGCAGAAGCAATTCCACGTCTGCGGTATTCGGGAATAACAAAGATTGATTCAGCCCAGACCACATCCTCCTCGATTTTGCAAACAAGATAGCCTACAAGACCGTCTGACGCTTTGGCAACAAACACGGGAAATTTCTTCTGTAGATACGATTGCAGTTCATTGTCAGCAGCCTCTAGATCGAGTTTCCGTTCAATTGATTTTAGTTTGGCTAGAAAGACTCGCAGAGAGGCAATCATTGCAACGACTTCGTCATGGTCAGTTTCTTGATAAGATCGTATCATCTTAATCACTTCATATCATGTTCCTTCAGCAGTCAAAGTAAAGCGGAATCCCATTCGCGGATGATTTTACTAGATATTTAACTACTTGTCTGTGGTAAAGACGTAAGCAATGTTAGCACCTGTCTGAACTGCTTGAAGACTACCTGGTGTCCCCAGAATATCTCCACATGGATAAGACCAAATGTAACCATCAACTGGACACGCCACACGTTCCAAAACATCGCCATAGAGATTGAAGATCTCTGCAAAAATTTCTCCTTTCTGCATATAATCACCAGGTGTCTTTAGAAATCGAATCAATCCACCTCGATTTGCATGCACAATCCCATGGAAAGTACATGTACCAGGTATGATGGGGAATCCTTCCTGAGGTTCAATATCACCGTCAATCATATCAAAAGTCTTCATGATATTCAGTATCCCTTTGACTCCAGCTGTAGTCGAAGGATCAGATATCCACCGTCCATCTATAAGTTCGATGAGAATATCTGGAACTCCATTCTTTACTGCCAGATTTGCTAGAGTATCTGGTGCATCATCAGCAATGAGAATACTCTCAACCACATTTGTCACACCAAAAGCCTCAGCCATCTTTACGAGTCTATCTTTTGTTTTAGGATTGCCAATATTGATTTCTGTAAAGAAAAGCGAGTCTGGCCTCGTATTACAGTGAATATTGAGGACCATATCAGCCTTACTCCAAGCTTCCTGCCAGAGTTGATATGCAAGTCTTTCAGTCGCAGTACCAGTAGGTTTGTCTGCGGTCAGCGGACTAGCACTCCCTCCACCGCCAAGATCAAGATTATCAATCCATGAAAGGTATTGATGATGCATGAACGCCAAGGGATTCTCAACAGGTATCCCAATAATTGCCCCTCGAAGGTCCTTTGGGTTTACTTTTTCTCTCATTATTTTGAGAATCACTTCAATACCTTGAATTTCGATTCCATGTTGAGTAGATACCATGAGAAGGGTGGGTCCCTCTTTAGCACCATTCATCACAAGAACAGGAATATCGATTGAAGTCGTTGTGTTCAGTTCAATCCCTTTGATGATTCCTTTATGGAGTTCACCTCTGTTTGCTGTGGCTGTGCCAACCTTGAGTTGTTCTGGCAATATAATGACCTCGCAGTAGACAGGTTTCTATGGTAGGTCATATTCTTTACGGAAAGCGGAAGAACTCTTCATTCCACTTCAAATGGGTCAGGAGATAAATTTTCAACCCAGAGTGTAATCTGATTCCAATCACGAAAGTCGATTCGTTCAGGTACTTCCTCACCCTCTTCTACGAATGATTTCGCTAGAGCCTGCATAATTGCCTTAGTCATAATATTACCTTTGGATGTGTCAATCATTCCACCAAATAGTCCCATGGAGATAGGGGCGATATCAGGAAATTCAGCAGCAATCTTATCAAGATAGTTTCTACGGGCTTGATCACACGTTTCGGGTTTTGCCGCGCTCATACATGATACAAAAAGAGCAACTTTCTTTCTTGATAGAGTTTCTCGGTTCTTTTTGAGAAATTTCAGAGGTTCCTTGGTCCATTTCCCCATCTGGATTCCACTACCAACCACAATTAGATCGTAGGTATCTAGATTCGCAACCTTCTCTTTCTTCAGGTTGATGACTTCTACTATCGCTCCACGTTCGCGTAGTGTTTCAGCAATATATTCAGAAATCTCACCAGCAGAGCCATACCTAGTTCCATAGCAAATTAGGACCTTATCGTTCATTCAAATCATTCTCAACGTTTTCTCTAGGCGTTATAAGGTCTTCACTGGGTTTCTTCCGTCCTTGTGTCATCTGTGCAATAACTACCCCGATTATAGTGAGAAACCCACCAGTAATCTGGAGTAAGGAAACAGATTCTTGAAGAACAATGATGGACATTAGGACTCCCCACACACCTATCAGATTCAGAGTGATTTGCACTCGACCTGCTTCAATGTATTTCATTGATTCATAATAGAGAATGAATGCAACAACCGTATTTACAGTAGCTATCCAAGTAACAACTAACCAAGCTTCAGTACTCATTGTAAATAGTACTGTCACATCTTCAAGTAACACTGCAGATAGCCAGATGAATGGAATAGCGAATAAGGTACTATAGAAAGTGACAGATACTGCATTTTCGTATTTAATCGCAATTTTACCAGCAATGCCGTTGATTGCAAAGAATAGGGTAGATACAATCACAATAATATCACCAATAATCCGTTGCAAATCTATTACTGCGTAATCTGGTGATGTATTTAGGACAATAAAGCACGCACCGACCGTGGCAATGAGAAGGCCTAGAAATTTGTCAAGTGTTATCTTTTCCTTCAATAAAGGAGCTGCAAGAATGACTGCAAAGATGGGTGTTAGGTTCAGCAGTAATAGTGCATCGCCTGCAGTTGTCATTCCAAGGCCAATATATTGTAGAATTTGAGATATGAAAGGGCCACTAAGACCAGCAATGAATAGGATTTTCCAATTCGTTCTGATAGTTCCACCACTCTTACCTCTCTTTTGTTGGAGAGCTATAACCAAGAGAAATGGGATTGCAATAGTGTATCTTAGAGCTACAAACACTATCGGGGTAATTTGAGAGAATATGATCTTATAGAATATCAAAGAAGATGCCCATGCAATTGTGGTCAACATCAAAACAAAATATGCTAAGGATGTCCTGCTCATTTGATGTTCCTCATCTATGAGTTCCGAGGCATAGCCTCAGATAAGGTAACCTAATGAAATATAAAAAATAGAGATTGCACGGGAAACCCCCGTGCAGACTATTTGATAATGAATTATCTTGCTGAACGGGCTACTCGCTCACGTTCTTCCTTCCGAGCAACAGCAAAACTGCCAGGATCGCTTTTGAACGCAAGAAGTAGTTCATCTACTATACATTCTTCGAATGACTTGGCATTCTTGTGAGCGGATCTAACAGCACCAACACAGAGGTACTTCAAAGCAAGGTCAACTCTACGTTGTGGAGCAACATCCACTGAGCGAGGGTATGCCATGCCACCATAGGAAATTCTGGTTGTTTCTTCTGAAGGAGCAGAATTCTCGATTGCAGTTACAAGGACTTGGATTGGGTTCATTCCAGTTCGGTAATCAATCATCTCAAAGACTCGTTTTAATGTGTTAAGTGCCTTCAATTTCTTTCCAGCATTTCTTCCACTTCGGGTCTTCTTGTCCTTCCTACGTCCTGCGTTGAGCATCTTATTGACAAAACGCTCTACGATGGGAACATTGGATTTGTGGAATCTTTTGTGTGCGTGTCTACCAGATGTATGTGGAATAAGTACTGGTTTCAGGGATATATATCTAACAAGACCAACATCTTTGATTTCGACTTCTGTGGGGTCCCATTTACCAAACATGAGAAGTTCAGGTGGTGTGTGTGGATGGGCTGGTTCAACAATTGGTTCAATTGATTCGTCTTCTGCCATAATTACCACCTAACGTATTGGTTTCTCCTTTCTACCGTAGATCAGAGACTCTAAGCCAACGCCGTTTACTTTGATTACTTTCCACGAAACACCAGGCAAGTCACCAACTGGACCACCTTGAGCACCACCAATTCCCTCTATGAGTACAGTATCATGTTCGTCGATATATTTCAGGCCACCGTCCCCTGGAATGAATGCTGTAATCTGCTTTCCATTCTTTGATAGCTGGATCCTTACTGCTTTTCGAATAGCTGAGTTTGGCTGTTTTGATTCGATACCAACCTTCTCCAAGACGATTCCTCGAGCTTGGGGAGCACCCTCCAATGGGTCACTTTTTCGCCTAAGCTTTAGGACTCTTCTTTTGTAGGATGGCTTCTTCCAGCGGAACTTCTTCCTCTTTCGTAGAAGGGGTCGCGCTGCGAACTCGCCAACTGGGGATTTTGAGCCTGTCAAATTGTCTTACCTCGTAGGGATAGAGCCACCATTCATGGTGTACTCTATGTGGTGTTGACGCCTTCCGGCTAGCGTTTCCTTAAAAGCCTTATCAAATAAGCTCGGTTTTGAGCGCAAAAAAACATCCTAAGCAATCACTACGTTATCCAAATCAAAGTGACGCTTAACGAGAATACGAGCGCGAGCAACGTTTCTTCCATCACGGCCTATAGCAATACCACGATCTTCATTCTTTACAGTGACTGATGCTACCTTGTTTCCATCACGATGCTCAATGATTTTTACTGCTTCAACTCGAGCAGGAGCAAGAGCGCTCTTTACAAATTCTTCAGCAGTTTCAGCCATCTCGACAACATCTACAGCTCGACCAAAAACGTCAGAGGCAGCTTTGACATTCACTCCACCTCGACCTATAGCTTTTCCAAGCTGCTTTGCTCGGACAACAATAATGATGCGTTCTCCTTCGTCATCACGGATAACATCAACAGCTGCAGCACCAGTGATTTGCTCAAATCTGGCAATCATTGCCATGTCATCCATGGACAATTTAACTTTACCCAAGAAACTCGCCTCAGACCATCTTTAGAATCTTGGAGTCACCAGGTTCAATAATCGCAATCGCAGAAACCATGAATGGCTTACCTACAGTTTCACCGAGATCCCATGATGTGCCTTCAAATTGTTTAACTTTAATTTCAGATAATTTAGCGTATTTCTTAATATCATCAGCTTCATTTTTGGGACAGTTCGCAGCAATTACAACTAATTTTGCCTTTCCTTTCTTTACAGCATCGATTGATGACTTTGCTCCTATCCTGCACTTACCTGTGCTTACTGCGCTTGCAATTGGTTGATTCAGGCTCATATTATGGACCTCTTTGATGTTTGTTTAAACACCTGATTGAGTTGCGTCAAATGGCATTCTGTTTTAATGCTTCCGTCGTGGACCGTTTTCCGAAACTTAGTCAATCTTGGACATCACAGTCCATGACCGATGTTCGGTTCCTGCTTCACAGAGGTCTGCTTTGTAAATCCCGAAGGATTTACGATAAGTCTTACATCCTCTCCACAGGCAGTTAGAGTCTCCGGCAAACTGACGGTGACTAGATTGAGTGCGGCGTTCAAGTCTCTATTTATTTTCAACCCGCACTCTTCACATTCATACTCCCTCTCTGAAAGGGATAGTTCCTTCTTCTTATGTCCACAGCCAGAACACTTCTTTGATGAAGGAAACGTTCTTGGTACCACTTCGAGTTTTGAACCATACCATTGGCATTTGTACTCCAGTTGTCTTCGGAACTCGTACATTCCAATGTCTGCGATTGCTCTTGCTAACCGTCGGTTCTTCATCATTCCTGACACTCCCAGGTTTTCGATCACTATCTTACTGTGGCTCTTGGTAAGATATGTCGTCAACTTGTGCAGTGTGTCCTGTCGAACATTGAAGATCTTCAAGTGCATCTTAGTAAGTCTGAGCTTTGCTCTCTCTCGGTTCTTACTTCCTTTCTTCTTCCTAGAAAGACTCTTTGATAATTTCCTTAACTTCTTGATACGTCTTCCCAGTGCTCGTGGATTCTGGAATGTTGTTCCATCAGAGCGCGTGGCAAGGTTCTTTACTCCTAGGTCGACGCCTACAGCATAGCTAATTATTGACTTCAGGTCTTTGGTAGATTCTTCTTCCACAGTGATTGATACGAACCACCTATTCGCCCTCCTCCTAACTGTGACGGGCAGTATCCGCCCTTTGCAATACCTCTTCCTCTTCTCCTTTATCCGTATCTTTCCGATTTTTGGAAGCTGTATCATCCTTCCTTCAAACTGTATTGTCCCATATAGTCTGAAACTATCATTCATACCCTTGCTCTTAAATCGCGGGAATCCAACTCTTTTTCCTTCTTTCAATCCACGATAAAAGTTCTGAAATGCTCGACCGAGGTCTCGTAATGCTTCTTGAGGTGCACATTTGGAGCATTCGTACATCCAAGGGAACTGGGTCTTTTTGAGGCTGGTTAGAAGTTTATGTTGTTTCATGGGGTCAGTGAAGCGGTCATTCCCCTGATTATCCTTGTATAATTTGATTCTCTGGTCAAGCCCCCAGTTGTAGGTAAAACGTGCGACTCCCGCATGTTGAAGTAAAGCAGTTTTTTGTACATTGTTTGGGTCGAGTTCGTATCGATAGGCTTTACGTATCATCATTGAAGTCGATAAATAGTGGTGATACAGTGATAAAAGCTCATACTAATTTCAAGTCAATCTTCGGTCATTAACTGATTTGGTCAATTGGGGAGAACCATACCAATTCAAGTTTGCATTCCCGAAATATCACCTATTAGATGAAGAATTGTGTGTAAATTCTAACAGTTTTTTGCCGTCGTGGACTCTTCAAGTGTTCTCATTTCTTCTTTTTCGTCTGTATAGTTGGAACATGAGGATTCATGAGAAGATCGATACTACCTGTTCCAAGGGGAATGAGTTGTCCCAAGATGACGTTCTCTGTAATGCCACGAAGAGGATCTTTTGTTCCAGCGATTCCTGCACCTAGAAGATGCTTGATTGTCACTTCAAAAGCTGCTCTAGCAAGAGCACTATTCTTCGAACCGGAAATACCATGACGCCCAATCTGCCGGATGTTACCATCAGCGGTCATCATGTCTGCGACTAGGATAATGTGTCGTACATCGACATCCATTCCTTGTTCATTAAGAACGCTCATAGCTTCTTTGATAATCGCATTCCTAGTTGCTTCAATCCCCAAAACTTGATAGATTTCTCTAAGATTATTGGTGTAGATTTTGTGGGGATTTACACCGTCTATTTCAAGAGCATCTTGAAGATTGGAACCTTCAGTATAGAGAATATATCCATCAGCTTCTTTTCGAATTACCACATGGGTCACATCGTTGATTCCCTTTACTCGAACTTCACGTATTTTTTCGCTAAGTCGTTGAAGTTCGGCGAGGGTATCATTTGCGGGATATACAAAGATTACATTTTCACCAAGTTCTACTTCGCCTTTACCCTTGATTTTCTCTTCAATTGCTAATGCTACTGCTTCTACTGTCAAACCCTTATCTTCCATTAATTCAGAATCAAATCGAATGTCAATAGCCTGTCGAAGAAGATCAATGGATACGTTACTAGCAACGCTCTCAACTAGAACCATTTCAATGTCCCGAGCGATTCTTCGAGCGTCGTTTCTGTCACTGGCAATATCTGTGTCAAGGTATATCTTCATAGTAGGAGTGCTTGGGTTATTTCTTGCATCAACAATTTCGATAAGTCGAGGAAGGCCTTGTGTAACGCTAAGCTCTGCCACACCTGCATAGTGAAAAGTACGCAATGTCATCTGTGTACCTGGTTCTCCTATACTCTGAGCAGCTACGGTTCCAACAGCTTCTCCAGGTTCAACAAGGGAACGTTCGTATGATTCAATTACGTTATCACAGATATCATCAAACTCCTTCTTAGTAACACCTAGACTAATGACTTTTGTTACAAGTTCCTCCATTACTTTTGGAGGAAGTCGGCGTTCGTCACGCATCTTTTCGAAACGTTTCTCCATGTGTTTATCAAGTGCGGAGGTAGTTGTTTTCGCGGCAGCTTTAGTTGTCGTCTTAGCACTAGATTTCTTTTTGGTACTTGTTGGCTTCTTAGCCTTTGGTTTTGCTTTAGGCTTTGTACTAGCTGTGCTCTTAGTGGTAGACTTCTTGCTCTTCGTTGATTTTGGCATTATATAGACCTCCCCTTATTCGATTCTTGTTTTTCCAAGAACCTTCTCGATAACTATGTCTATGTTCACAGAACGACCGTGATCAGATTTACTTGGATCGACACCGTCATCTCCAAATCGGAATTGAACTATTCTTCCTGGAGCTGTTCGTACGGTACCATCAGTTTCAACCTTAAGATCTTGAAGAGCAGTCATGAGACGTCTCTGCATGTATCCTGAGGTCGAAGTTCGTACTGCAGTATCTACAAGGCCTTCACGACCTCCTGCTGCATGGAACCAATACTCAATGGGATCCAGACCGCTTTTGTAGCTCGACGTGACAAATCCTCGTGCGCGTGCTCCAAGATTTCCTCTCTCAAAATGTGGAAGGGTTCTTCCAACATATCCTCTGCTAATTCGTTCACCACGAACTGCTTGCTGTCCTACAACAGCGGCCATCTGAGATAGGTTAAGTCGTGAACCTCGAGCACCAGTCTGTGCCATAATAACTGCAGTGTTCTCCAGACCAAGGTGTTCTCCTGCAACTGCACCAGCTGAGTCACGTGCTTCAGCTAATGTAGCCATAATTCGCTGTTCTAATGTTTCCAGTAGAGTCTGACCAGGGTTGGGGTCAAGTTCGCCTCTCTGGTAGGTTTCAATGAGTTGATTCACTTTCGCATCAGCGTCAGAAAGGATTCTCTTGATTCTCTGAGATGCTGCACGTGGGAGTGTGACATCGTTCAGACCCATTGAAAAGCCCCTATCAGTAATCAATCGGACAAGGAGTTTTCCTACTGAGTCCAAGAAGATTCTGGCTGTGGTGGGACCTTTCTCTTTGATTATTCGATGGAATAATGAGTCAGGTTCACCTGCACCGAAGGCTTTCTCATCAACAACACCAAATACTAGATTTCCGTCACGAACTACCACATAAGAGTCATAGTCACAGTCTTCATGCTTGCAAACAGTGCATTTTCTGCAGATGTTTGCTTTGAAGGAGATATTGATTCCTTCAGGGATGAATATGCTAAAGATCTGTTTTCCAGTCCATAATTCAACTGGGGCTTTGATAGCTGGCGGTGGAAGTTCGAGTTTGTAATCTGCTGTGGCAAGTAACTGATTTACTTGGTCCTTGGTAAGTAGATTGGATTTACGTGTAAGTAGAAATGCTGAGGAAATATAATCTTGGAGTGCTCCAATGATTGGACCACCGTATCGCGGTGACAGAATTTGCTCCTGAACACGCATGAGAACTCTTGCCTCTGCACGAGATTCTTCTGATTGTGGAACATGCAGATTCATTTCATCGCCGTCAAAGTCTGCGTTGTATGGAGGACAGACGTAGAGCGAGAGCCTGAATGTTCGGTATGGCATGACCCGGACCTCGTGAGCCATGATTGACATTCTGTGTAGTGATGGTTGTCTGTTGAAAAGCACAATGTCACCGTTGGCTAGATGACGCTCAACAATGAAGCCTGCTTCGATAGTATCTGCAATAATAGTTCTATCCTTGACAAATCTGAGATCTACTCGTCGACCATCAGTTCTAATCAAGTAATTGCAGCCAGGGTGTCTGTCAGGTCCTCTAATGACTAAATCTTTCATTTCGTCAATGTTCCACTCAGTGACACGTTGTGGAATTGTTAGAATCTTGGCTATCTGTTCTGGGACACCGACCTCGTTCATGCTTAGATTTGGATCTGGTGAAATGACAGTACGGGCAGAGAAATCTACTCGTTTACCAGAAAGGTTAGAACGAAAACGACCTTCCTTGCCCTTTAATCTCTGAGCTAGTGTTCTCAATGCTCTACCAGATCTATGCCTTGCTGGAGGAATTCCGCTCACACCATTATCGAAATAGGTTGTACAGTGATACTGAAGAAGTTCCCAAAGATCTTCTACGATTAGTTGGGGAGCTCCAGCATCAAGATTCTCACGTAATCTTTGATTGATTCTGATGATGTCAATTAGTTTATGGCTCAGGTCATCCTCACTTCTGACGCCAGATTCAAGTGTAATAGATGGTCTCACAGTGACTGGAGGAACAGAAAGAACTGTCAGAATCGCCCATTCAAGACGGGCAGCTTCGGGGTTGATACCAAGAAGTCGATAATCATCATCACTAACGTTCTCAAGTCGTGCTCTAACATCAATAGGGGTTAGTCTTACTGAACCAGCCTCACCAACCTCATAGATAGATGTGGGCTTTTCCAACTTCAACTTGAGTTGTTCTGCTTCGCAGTGCGGACAAGCTTTACCCTTTGCAGCTCGCTTTAGAATTTCATTAGAGAGGTTAGCAGTCTTTTGGCCAATCTCGGGATATCTCTTGAAGAGCTTCCTGTAATGGGTAATCTCTTCATCACTCAGAAGAATACGATTGCATTCTCTACATATTGCTCGAAGCACTTTGTGAATGACTTTAGCATAACCTTCATGCATGATTGGTCGCGCAAGTTCAATATGCCCAAAATGACCTGGACAATTACCTACTCTGTTTCCACAGGTTTTACAGCGTTGACCAGGATCGATGACGCCCAATTTGGGATCCATGATACCAGAGTCAATTGGGTACCCGTCTTCGTCGTAGGTATCAGCTACTACTATCTGAGCAATAGACATCTTACGGATGTCTTCGGGAGATAATAGTCCAAATTCAATTGAATCGATCTTTTTTGTAGTGAGTCCCGAGATCATTTAGATCATCTCCTTGAGTCTAAGCCTAGTGGCCAGGCCAAGTGACATCATTTCTTGTATGAGAAGTTTGAATGCATAGGAAACCACTACACTGCTAATCTTGGCATTTGTACCACAGATTGGACAGTAGTATTGGTCCTTGTTACGGTCATATACGCCAATTAAGCCACAGTCCTCACAAACGAGCATGTTGCTCTTGTCAGACTCGTCTAGAAGACGACCTTTCAGAAGGATTGCTGCGCCATGGCCAATAAGTACGTCACGTTCCATCTCTCCGAATCTCAGACCACCTTCTCGTGCACGACCCTCTGTTGGTTGCCGTGTCAGAATCTGAACAGGTCCTCTAGCTCGTGCATGAATCTTGTCTGCAACCATGTGGTGTAGCTTCTGGTAGAAGATGACCCCGATGAATATGTCCACCTTGAGTCGCTCGCCTGTGATACCAGAATACATAGTTTCACGTGCATTATGTTTGAGACCATGCTTTCGTAGCATTTCAAAGAGTTCATCTTCAGTAACTCCACAGAATGGAGTTGCATCTTGCTGCTTCCCAGCCATGCATCCTGCTTTTCCAGCTACCATCTCCAAAATCTGACCAATGGTCATTCGACTTGGGATAGCATGAGGATTGATTAGCAAATCAGGAACTACACCATCCTCAGTGAATGGCAAGTCCTGTTGTGGAACGATATATCCGATAACTCCTTTCTGACCGTGACGTGATGCATATTTATCGCCGAGTTCTGGTATTCGAAGGTCTCGTACTTTCACTTTGACTAGACGATTACCATCAATGGTTTCAGTAAGGATAACACTGTCGACAACGCCAGCTTCACCATGACGGACAGCAACTGAAGTTTCACGACGATTTGGTGAAGCAATCTCAAATTCAGAATATTCTTCCAGGAATCTTGGTGGAGAGGTTCTACCAATGAGTACGTCACCACCCAATACTTCTACTTCAGTTTCGATTATTCCATCTTCACCGAGATTTCTGTAAGATTCCGATGCTCTGTAACCGCGAACACTGCGGTCTGGAATTTCAAAGCGATCTTCCTGACCACCAGGATATTTTCGTTCCTCACTCTCATAAACACGAGCAAATGTACTTCTACCAAGACCACGCTCGATTGAAGCCTTGTTCATGATGAGGGCATCTTCAATATTATAGCCTTCAAAGGACAAGATTGCAACTACAAAATTCTGTCCTGCTGGGCGTTCTTCGTACCCAATCGAGTCCATTGCCCGAGTCTTTACCATTGGAACTTGTGGATAATGGAAGAAATGGGAACGTGTATCTGCACGGAATCTGAAATTAGATGCTGGTACTCCTACAGATTGCTTAGCCATACCCGCCATGTACACATTACGAGGTGACTGGTTCCTCTCTGGGAATGGTATCAATGCAGCTGAAATTCCAAGGATTGTGGAGGGAACTATTTCAAGATGGGTAGTTTTGTCTTGCATATCATCAGGGTACATTGCTATGAGCGCATTTTCTTCTTCCTCAGCATCAATAAATTCTACAATTCCATTCCTGAGTAAGTCTTGAAAGCCCCATTCACCATCAACAATCATCCGAAGATGTTCATCTGTTAGTCGACTCTTATCTTTCTCAGTGACGATAACGGGTCTTCTGACTCTACCTGCATCACAATTTACTTGCACTTCATGAGTGTCTTCATAATAGGCGACATTAGTCTGACCGTCGATTTCACCGGCTCGGCGTTTCTGCCGCAGTGTTTTTACTAATACTTGAGGAGCGTTATGAATCCCAACAAGCCTTCCATTGAGAAAGACATCTGCACCAGCTCGACCACGTTTACCGAGTAATTTCTCAATTGGTTCAACTTCTGACTTGATCATTACACGTTCGATAGCATCTTCATCGGTACCAACAGAGATGTAGGACATCATAGCGAGGTTCTTGACTAGCCCACAATTTGGTCCTTCAGGAGTTTCATTTGGACAGATTTTACCCCAGTGAGTGGAGTGCAAGTCTCGTGCTTCAAAGTGTGGTTGGGAACGTGAAAGTGGTGAAACAACTCTTCTGAGGTGTGAAAGTGATGAGATGTAATTGGTACGATCTAGTAGTTGTGAAACTCCAGCTTTACCACCGACCCAATTTCCTGTGGCTAATGCATGCTTCAATCGCTGTGTGATTACATCTGCTCGAACTGCAGTTCGGATGTTAGGTTTCCGACCTCTTACTGCAGTACGTTCAAGCTGATATTTGATATCACGTGTTAGAGAATAAAGTGCGACTCTGAATAGTGACATAAGAAGGTCACCTGATAATTTCAGTCGCTTGTTTGCATAGTGGTCCTTGTCATCGGGTGTTCGTTTTCCAAGAACTAATTCTAGCAAGCGTTCAACCATCTGACCCAGATAGTATGCCTTATGGAGACGGGTATCGTCTTCAGTTCCAATATGAGGGAGTAGATAACGGTCAAGCACTTTCTCTGCGCGTGCAAGCCTGTACTCCTTGGTCTGACCAACAGCAACACGCTTTCCAATGAAGTCAAGAGCGTTTGTTCTTGTTGAACCCTCTTCCTCATCCTTGAATGCATTGATTGGTGCCGACTGTTCAATTGTGACTATCAGTTCATTGCGAAGTTCGTCATCATCGGAGATAACATCAACTATCTCTCTATCAGATTCGAGTCCCAGGGCCTTCATGAGAATAGCCAGAGGAATCTTTCCAGGAACTGAGGGGAATGAAACTCTCAGTTCACCAGTTCTTTTTCTTTCAATAGTAACTGGTGCTCTGAAGCCTCGTGAGGTGGAGAATACTTTGGCTATGTGGGTAAAGCTTGAGCTCTTGCTAGCCTCTTCAATAAGGATTCGGTTTGGCGCCAAATCTTCTTGTGTAACTAATACTCTTTCTGAACCGTTGATAATAAAATAACCACCAGGGTCTTTCGGGTCTTCACCCAGGGCAATCAATTCTTCAGCTGATTTACCAAAGAGATGGCATTGTTCGCTTCGAAGCATAATTGGCATGTTACCAACATAGACCCTCAGGGTTTCAAGCCGTGTTGATACTGACCCCTCTTTTCGAACAGGAGTCATATGAAGAAAGAGCTTGCTGGCATAGGTGAGATTTCTAATCCTAGCCTCGTTGGGGGTAAGGTTGTGCTCACTCCCATCTGCTTCTCGAATCGTAGGTTTTCCAATCTCAATGTCGCCAAGTTCGACGACATAACCTTCGATCTTAGGAGTCAGCTTTCCGACACTGTCAACTACTTGCTGAAGCTCCTCTCGTATAAACCGATTAAAAGAGTCAAGGTGTTGGCCTACTAACCCGTAATGGTCGAAGAAAGCCTCGATTACTGGCCAATACTTGTCTTTATCTGTACCCGATGCCATGACTGATCACACCATTCGCGTGAAGGACGGGGGAACTACTGTTTGCATATACGCTTCCCAACGTTTAGAACTCAGAAATCCGAGCTCACACATCTGCTACAATAGCCGCCCCGTTGTTTTTACCCTGACAGACCTACTTATGGTTCCACGCATGCAAAGGTCAGTGGCGGGCTCGGCGGGATTTGAACCCGCGGCCAGTCCCCGATACAAGAGATGACTCTCCTGATCATCAGGTTAAAAGCCTGCTGCGCTACCTATCTGCGCCACGAGCCCCTGATGTCCAGACGGATACTAGTCTATAACCGTCAATGACCTCCAACATGACAAAAAGTCCCGTTTTTGTTACTTAGGGTCATGCATGAATGGGAAGCAGTTCTGTCTGAGCAAAGGACGGGGAATTTTGTAACCATAAAAGGATTACGCTAAAACAACGAAATGGCGATTCATCTAAGGGTGGTGTGGCTGTGTGAGCCATTCTTCTATAGGCTTCGGAAGCTAATAAACTTATCATCGATTCATAAAATGTTGAGTGAACAACAACTCCTGAAACTCCTATGTTCCACCCTTCCCCTGCCAGTGTCACCACCTTGTAAATTCCATAAGAATTTGCAATTAGCAAGGGCATTGACTACACTCATTGGGACGGAGTCCCTCCTGTTGTCCTGGCTTCCTTCTCCTGTGTTATTATTGGAGTATCACTTCCAACTACAGAGAGAGTTTCCACAGTTCTTACCACGGCGGGATCATTATCACTCCCCTTAGCCCCGTCACCGAAACTAAGAAGGCTCGATTGAGCAAAGTGAACAGCCGCGGACTCCCCAGAACTTGATACGTGTTCTTTCGTGGAGAGTAAGGACTTCCCTTTTGAAGAAGGCTTCTTCTTCTGGGATTTCAGTCGCGTGCTTCGTGCTACTGCACTAGCCCACTTACCTAGTCCTCTCACGTCATGCAATGATTTCGTGAGCGTAATGAGACGACCTGCGATGTTTATGGCTCCATTCCTGTCGGCATTGGTCTGATGGTCGCATGAAGGACAGATGAAGTGGTTCTGCCGGGGTCTCTTTCCCTTGGTCCCACACTTCCAACATAAGATAGAGGTCCAATTTTCAGGAACCACCCTGAATCGAGAGTCCTTTCCCTTGACTGACCACCCGAGCTGGGCAAGCCCATGACTCAGACTATTAGTGACTCGAGCAAAGGCCCACCGATGGACCATTCCTCTGAATCTTCGCCCTCGCCCATGTCCTCGTTGTGCAAGAACACGGATGTTCGAGAGCCGTCCAAGTGCAACATAGAGAGTATATTCTTCGGAAAGTTCAGAGATATAGTCTAGAAGTTGTCTGACTAATACCCTATCATAATCCTTGGCTACATTCTCTCGCTTGGAACGAATATTCCTGAGTTTGTCTAGGACTCTATCATACGGATTTCCATTGTTCCTTCTGGTGTTCATTTCATGTTGGAGATCAGCAACAAGCCTATCCAATTTCACGAGAGACTGCGTTTTGCTCTCCTGCTTGAAGTATCGTGTTTCCCTGACCTTTTCAGGGGTGACTAGAGTTGTACAGGCGGCTTTCTCAATTCCAAGGTCAATACCTAGGACTGCCACGGGGAGTGTATTCTGTGAAGGAACAACTTCTTCAATCCTGAGTGCAAAATTGATCCACCACTTACGAGACTTGTCTGTGAATATCTGTAGTGCCTTCACTTCTCCCCTCTTGAATTGATTAAGATGAAAGGGTGAGGTCTTGAGGGGTATTAGGAGTCTATCATGGGTTATTCTCCCTTCTGGAACTGAGTCAAGAGAGTCACGCAAACTAACCCACCATTTAGCCACAGAAGTATACTTCTGAAAGAGCTTGAACTGCCGTGAGAACATCCAACGTGGAATCCTTCGAGAGGAAGTTACCTCACCTGGTCGTGAAGCATTGCGCCCCTTCTTATTCCGTAGTTTGAGATAACTCTCATAATTCGCTACTGCTGTCTGTCTACACTCCACTATCTCATTCTGTGACATCCGAGGATATCGAGCCTTAAGGTCATGGGAGACAGCTGGTCTCTGACTGTGTCCTGGTTTCACCTTAAAAGCAGTAATCGTGAGCTTTTGCAGTTCGTTTTCGGATATTCTTTCTCTGTTTTTGCCTGTTAACAACTCGTCTTCGTGTTGTTCAATAATTCCAAGAAATGAACGAATAGCTCTTGTATCTCTCCCTACAATCTGCCTCAACCGTTGTTGAGTACGTTGTGTCATGACATCCCAGTTTATTGGGACCTTGACACTGATTGTTGTTCCTCGGGACCGAGCCATCGCATTCGCCATCCTATTTAAAGTTCTGACCCGTTTCTAACGAGTCGAGTTCACTCCCCTTCTTGTTACCAAGAGAGGTTATGTACTCGTACCTTTATTCAGATTTTTCCTATTTAAAGTTATTAAGCTAATTAATTAGAAGATTGTTAAAGTTGTTTTAATAGGATATAGACTCATTTTATTCAAGGATAAGTATTTTATATCACCCGCAAAAAATAAGAGTAAATACTATAGTCATACACCATAATGTCAAGTATACGTGGTCGACCTCGGAAGATTCTACCCGCTCATCCAAATAGAGTGATCTCAATAGCAATGAGGAGAGGACTCTCTGCAGCCCTGGAATTGCAGAGAGACATCAAGAACAAGAAGACGATTGGTCTATACCAGAGTTCCCAAAGGATACTTTCTGATGCAATGGATGATTATTACCAGACAGTACGTATTGGAAAAGCTGACCACTCAAAGATAGTCAAGGCAGAGAACAATATCAGACGCAACATACTGGACATGTGTTGGGAGAATGCTGCAGCATATGGAAACACAGAAGCCAGAAGAGTCAAGAAGTCAGATGAAAACATTGGCCCCCTGAATCAACGCTTCAATATATGTGGAGCACATTTGCGAAACTTTGGAATGACCATGTTCCCATTTCAAGAACCCGAGTTCTTTGGATATCAAACAAGAAAGGTTGACGGAGAAACAACCACCTTTCGTTCGATGGGTTATAAACGCGACTCGTATGGACCACACACACCCTTAGTCCATCCTGACCTACCTTCACTAGACTTTGTTGATGTAATCAGGCACCATCTCGATTATCTAGCAACCTTCTGTTACATCTATGATGTTCCACCAAGAGAGACTGGAAGATACTGGAACCTATACCAGCTGCGTACACGACCCTACCTTGAGCACATCTATTCTGAACGCTCTTCAGGAAAGAAAGGATTTCGTGAGGGGACAAGACAAGTCCTGCGAGAAATAAAGGAGGACATCACGAAGCGCTACAACATACGTACCGGTGATGCACCGACAGTGACCGGATTACTAACAATCCCAAAACCATCATTCTCCACCAAGTTCTTCTCCAATCTGATTGCCGAGGCAAGGAGCAGAGGAATTGACGATCTAGGACTTGATGAGCTGGAGCGACTTCATACTACATACCCACCTCATGAGGTTGATAAGAGAGAAGATGATAACTCCAAGACGACCTATCTCAGAGAGGGGGATGTCAGATATATTCATCAAAGACTCAGCAAGAAGGTCACCAAGACAGGGTCACAGATCCATAAAACCATCTCATCTCAACTCAGTAGCCCATGGAATCTCCATAATCTTATCATGAACAGCGATTTACCTGTGAGTGAGGATGGATTTCATATCAGTTTCGAAGTTCCAGTGAACACTGCACTGGGCAATGGAATCGTAGACATCATCCTGTCTAAACGAGTATCTCTGAAGAATGAAACCCATGTTTTCCAGCGACCTGTAATGGTCTTTGAAATCAAGACCAGACAGGGTCATTCCATGACAATAGGACGAAAAGACATCTGGTCAGAGTCACGAGCACGTCACAACATGGACCAACGAACAGTCACAGACTTCAGGTTTGATGAGAGAGTATTAGACTCTGATGAGTGGGAGAGTTTTATAGAAGCGACACCAACACCGAATTCTCAGACACAGCTCAAAGCATACTCTGACGCTATTTGGAAGGAATATCAAGAACTAATCGGTTCTTCAGAACCGAATGCATTGATTACTGGTACGATTCTGGTGGAATCAACTGAAGATATCATACTCGTTCGAGATATGATGAGGAACCTTGTGATAAAAATCCATGATGAGGTGATCAAGAATAATGACCATAGATACAGACTCGTGTTCGAGCTCAAAGTCCGCAAACAATCTATCAGGGTTGCTGTCATCATCAATGAGCGGCCTCATTCGATTTCTTCAGAGGGAACTTTAATTTTACCGGACTGGCGTCCAGTCTACGACCCATTACAGATTGCACCCTCGAACGAACGTCGATTCATTCTGTATCTGGATAGTCAGTTTCCCACATCATCTGGAGTGTCTGCAGGGTGGATAGCAAAGTTTCATCATGGTCTTCACTTGGCAAGAGAGATTGTTGAAAAAGACAAAAAGGACAACATAATCTGGATAGACCTTGCTGATCAATTTATTGACCCACATCTTGCTGAAGCCCGTCTGTATCTGAGACCGCACTCCAACAGGGAGAAAGACATTCAGAGAAGTCAAAGAGAAGATATCCGACAACTCTTCGAGTCAATACCTGTCATGGGCTTGTTCAGTGATGTTGACAGATTCCTGTTCGAAGGCAAGTCCACGTCCTCAATCCAGACTCGATTCAAAGAACTTCCAGAAAAAGATTGCTTGATAGTAGTTAGTGGAATGGAAGACCTCAGAAACTCGACGCCCGAGTCGTACCGATGGAGGTTGAGCCTTCTCCTCTCAGGTATTATTTCAAGTCTTCCCAATCATCAATCTGTGACTGTGCTCTGGTTTGACTCTCCTGTTCCTGGTGAAACCTATTCCACACCATACTCCAGTCGGACCCTCCTACCATTCTACGACTCATCCATATTGTGTGGAGAGGTGAACGAGATTGTGTGGAATATGCCTGTGGTTTCAGGGTATGATGCTGATCCAGATAACTGGCCATTACCCACACTTGCTAAGACCCCGTATCATGATGATATCAGAGTGATTGTCACCCAGGATCGAAAAGGATTCTCAATCGAATCAATCTTGGTACCAACACTCACTGATTGGTCAAAGAGGTTCAGGGGAGAAGGTTTCGGTGAGGTTACCTCAGAAGTTAATGTTGACCAGACTGTTCCTGATGCATCTGTAAGGGCGCGGATGGAAGTCCTTGCCCTCTCACTTATTCCTTGGATTGTAAAACTCTGGCCAAATCAGAAACTGGATTCAGGCCATGGTTATGGTACAGTAAGACAAAGGTATGAACAAGAAACCTCAAGATATCTGATTAAGCAGGAACACATATCTCTTGAATCTAGAATACTTCAAGGAGATGTTGGAAGGGAACCCACTCTCTTGGAACGTGTTAGGTTTCGTCCTGAACATACAAGAGGTGGCAAGTCGTTCGTGTCAGTGACTCTCAATGTTATCAACTCGCAGAGATTATACCGTAGGCTAAGGCGGATAAGGACAAAACCAAGGAAATTAGTTGGATCATTCTCTCCTCAAGCACCAGTTGATGTGACAGACCTCTCAGACATTCGGTTTGGACTGATACTATCAAGTGATGACTCAGGATATGAATGGCGAGTAATTGTCAATCCCAATGTCAGTTCACCTCTTAAGATTGGACTATTCAATGTTAAAGAAGAGTCCCAAACGAATTTAGATTGGGCTGTGAGCCGATTGGACATCGTCAGCAAGGTAGGACGAAAGATAGGGAAGCTTGATGGAATAGCCACCGAGTTTTTGTTCAAACGTAATCCAGAGTACAGCAAGAGTGAAGGACCTGAAGAGTCACAATGGTTTGCGTGGAGTCGATTGGAGGGAGATATAGAGTGGACCTTCGTAGGACTTCATAACTACATCTTACGATCATCATCTAGCAAAATCAGTTTGAGAGCCTTTGGTCTAAACCCTTCTCATGATATATCAAATGTGTCATTTCCATCTATGGAATTTCCTGATAGGCTAAAGGAAACAATTCAGGAAACCATTGATAGATTCTCTAGGCAATTATCTCATGTGAGGCATGTGAAACTAGCCTTGAAACTGAGAGAAAAAGAGTGCACCATCCAGTTCTTGGATTCTCAGAATGGGAAGACTGTGCATTCATTGCAAATGAGGAATACAGCTGATCTCATAGGTCTTCTTCGCTGGCCAATGATAGAAGGTAGACCACTGCGACTCAGTGAAGACCTCTTCGTGACATGGGACCCGTTCCATGACTTCTCACATCCAAGCCCAGACATTGACTTTGGAGAGGACTTTAAGTTTCTCGAACTCTTACTCATATCCTTAACAACCGATGACGGAATGATTCTCTCACCAGTCATCTCAGACACGGCTCTTGAACATAGACCAATACAAATCACCATCAGCCATTATCCAGACCAATGTCCTCTTGTGGAAGGTACGGGTAACAATCATGGATCCTGTTGGGGGGTAGAGTTACTCTCAGAAATTCAGTTTCTCGATTTAGTAGATACTGAACATTATATCACAGACACAGAGATATTGGAAGGCATACAGAGAGTTGCTCAATCGATAAGTGATGGACGTATATCTATTATGTTTGATCACGGTTCGGATGAGGATGACCGACTTGTCTTCAACGAGAGTGAAGTAATGAGGGAGTTATCAATAGAGTATCGTGGGATTCCCTTGCAGAATTTTGCACCTGGTCACACTTTGAGAGTAAGACTCAAGAAGAAAGAACGAGTGGGTGAAAGAGAGCAGCCGGATTTTATGAAGGGGACCGATGTCCCTCAATGATTCTGGTGTTCCAGAACTTGTGTGCCTTCCTCTTACCATTCATAGATTCGAACTCTTCCAAACCATGATACGTTGTGAGAATCAAATGAACCTTTGAGTCTTCAACTGGATTAACTTTCAAGTTCAACATATCTTCACTGAAAGCCGCGATTCGTTTGGACAA
>Ga0315536_1000408_pt1 | contig 21659 bp, 15 predicted proteins | sample SalMarSW160230MG_FD_203093 | JGI IMG/M metagenome (GOLD analysis project Ga0315536, IMG submission 203093) | Salt marsh sediment microbial communities from the Plum Island Ecosystem LTER, Massachusetts, United States - Salt Marsh Sediment SW1602-30 ...
AGGGTGGGTTTGAAACGTTTACTCTTGCTCCGGAAAAGCCCGACAGAGAGAAAGAGGCGCTGGAAAAACAGCAGGCAGAGGCTTTGGAAGTTTACAGAGAAATCCCTCGGGAAATTGAAATCAAGTACGGAAACATGGTGTTGGAGAGAGTTTTTCCCGAACTACAAATGGATCCTAATGTCATTAATGCTCTGTCCCAAAAAATGAGAATTAAAAGCAACGTCACCGGGGAAGATCTCACACCGGCAGAGATAAAAGACCATTGGATCCTTCCAAACGGCGAGCAAGTATCAAAAAGTACAGGGGCCATTTATATTCCTGAAAAATCCAGAGGTCGTGAGGTTAAGAACTCCTTTTTATTTTGGGAATTCGAAAATGTAAAAAAACTAGTGGATGCAAACGACCCTGTTGTTCCCAGAGTTGCTACAGATACTGAAAGGGGCGATCTGTCCAAGTTCGAACAAGCTTACTTGGACACAGGAAGTACGGAAGGATCCAGAGAAGAAATTGAACCGGGAGAAGCTGATAACATAAGGGTTTCTAAAACTACAGGTTCGCTTAAACACCGTAATAGAGACACTCTTTACGCTACCATCAACGAACCCTACATACCTCGTCATCCGGAAACTCAACAGGATGTTTTCAAGATCACCCGCTCCAAAACAAACAGCACTTTACCGGAAATAATAGATGGCGAAGGGTCAAGCATTGCCGAAAAAACTTGGGGTCAAATAAGGACCTTTTTTCCCAAAGCCTCAAAAGCCAGCCAAAGCGCAGAGAATATGTTCCAGATATATGAGCCGGTGTTGATAAGTCAGGATCTTATAATCCTAGAGCCTGCAAGGAAGAGGGGCCCTTTGGAATGTATGGTCTATGCAAAAAAGAGAGACAGGGTGGAAGGTGACCGCTGGACAGGTCTTGTAGTGCTACACTCAGGCCAACGAGGCAAGAATGAGAATTTTCATGCTTTTAGAGTAGATGAAAATACCGTTGAACAATACGAGGCCGGGGAGAAAAAACCTGAAGTAGACTATGATGAGCATGAGGTGTCTTTGATAGTATCCAAATGGCTGAACAGTTTGGAAAGAAGAGATAGGGACGGTAGTTTCGTATACGGTTACCCTACGGCTGCTTTGACGGTTGAAAAGAGTTAAACTTCTCTGCTTCCCCGCCACACCTTAGACAAATGATCATGGCGCCACTTCTTTTCCTTGACGGGAACATCATCCGCCATTAATTTATCTGCCGGTGTGCCTTTTCTGGGTGAATACATGCTGATGAAGGCCACTCTAAATTTCACTTGTTCGAACAGCTTCACCGTGTCCATGAACTGCTCTCTGGTCTCTCCGGGAAAGCCTACTATTATATCTGTTCCCAGTTCCAGTTGAGGCTTGGCCAATTTTATTTTTTCCACCAGGTCAATGAATTCTTCCACCGTGTGTCTGCGGTTCATTTTTTCCAGCACTTCATTGTTGCCGGATTGCACGGCGATATGCATATAGTTGGAAACTTTAGGATGCTTGATGGCCTCTATCAGGTCCTGGGTAAAATCAAATGGGTTGGAGGAAATAAAGTCCACTTCTTCCACTCCCTCTACATCACAGACTTTTCTCAACAGGTCAGCAAAAGGAATTTTCTCTTTGCCTCCTGTGCGCACGGCAAATTTTTCCTTAGGACCCAAACCCCAGGAGTTAACATTCTGACCACATAAAGTAACATGTTTATAACCGCGTTTGGTCAGGTGCGAGACTTCAAACAAAATGTCTTTCTCGCTACGGGAAACCTCAGCACCGCGGGCGTATGGCACTACACAAAACGTGCAAAAGTTGTCACAGCCAAAAGAGATGTTCACATAGGCGCGTTCTTTTTCTTGCTGAGGTGCTTCCACTTTTTTGGGATCGAATTTCTTGACCGCCCACTCACCCAGCACACCTTCTTTTTGCAAAAGATCAGGTAGATCGAACACCTGGTCCGGACTCATGTACATGTTAGCCCAAGGAGTTTTTCTTTTTAGTTCGGAAAATTCATATCTTTGGCGTTTTCCCGTCACGGAACCTACCATGCAGCCCGACAACACAGAGAACGGGCGTTTTTTACCCTCTTTTTCCAGCTGACCCAAGGTCTTGCCAAGACCGTAAACTTTATCCTCGCTTTTTTGGCGCACACTACACGAATTAACAATAAAAAGATCCGTTTGCGGTAGGAGGTCCAGCAATTCCTCTTTTTCATTCTGATACTCTTTGGCCGGTTTGACCTGTTCGAAACCTAAAGTCTCCAAGATCCCGGACATAGAATTAGAATCAGCCACATTGGCCTGACAGCCTAGTATTTTTATGTAATAGGTCTTGGGTTGGTATTTCACAATGGGGGTATTATAACAGGGATTCTAAAGGTGTTTAGGAGGAAGAGTACCAGATCAAATTTGCGGATCTACGACCCTTCCTCCTTGTCATTTTTCCTCTTGTACTTCTCCTTGATCCTTTCCTTGATTATGTACATTCTCTCTACTTCCAACTCTTCGAACCTGTACCAGGAAAATCTGATAAAGGCCAGGCCCCCGCCAATGGCTAAGACAGCAAGAGTGAATTTACTTACCTGGCCAAAGACCGCAGAGTAAAACCACAAGAAAGCAAAGTACGAAATGGGCATAAAAAACAACATGAAGAAACAAAATCTGTTCCTGAACACGTCTCACCTCCTGTTATTTATAGAATGCGCTGGACACTAGATGGCACTGGAACCGTTTGTTACCTGACTTTTAGGTACTAATAACACAGGCTTATCATCTTTGTCTACCTCTAAAGCCAACAACATACCTTGGGATTCCAAGTCCATGATGGTGCGCGGCTCCATGTTCACCACAAACATAGTTTGCAATCCTACCAATTCATTTGGTTCGTACCAAGCGTAAATGCCGGCTAAGATCTGACGCTTGCCTAATTCTCCAAAGTCAACTTCCAACTTTAGGAGTTTGTTCGAACCCTCAACTACTCCACAACTTACAATAGTACCGGCTCTGATGTCTATTTTTTGGAAGTCTGGAAACTGTATGTTATGTTTCTGTTGTTTTTCCATGCATATAGTATATACATATCGACAGAGTTTCGTAATATCCTATAAACTTTCTTGACAACTACGGACAAAAATGTGGTATAGTTCAGTATCGTATTTGGTTTGCGGAGAGATATGAAAAAAGGTAGATAAAAAGTGATCTCTGATAACAAGCAAAAGTTGTGGCTAAGCCATAGCTAATAACTGATTTATTTTTTATACCAATCAAAACACTGTAAATAGTCAATTACCAACACCCATATCAGTACAATATATGTTGCTAGAATCATGATTCTGCTGTATACTACGCACTACTATTATAGGTCTTATGAAAATCGAAAACGAAGAACAAAATAATAATCAGGTCATAAGAAAGATCGACATCATTGTTCCTGTTTATAACGAAGGTAAAAATGTCAAAAATCTGGTTACCCGCATAGATAAGACCATGACCAAAGCCAAGTTGGCTTATACCTTATTGTTTATTGACGACAAATCAACGGATGACACCGTACAAGAAATAAAAAAACTGTACAAAGAGTACCCCTTAAAACTTTTCACCAAAAAAGGCCAAAAAGGCAAGACATTTTCCATACTAGAGGGTTTTGAAAAGTGTAAGGCAGACTATGTGATCATGATAGATGGAGATCTTCAATATCCCCCGGAAGCAATACCGTTCATGGTGGAGGTGGCGCAAAAAGATCCCGGTGTCGGTGTGGTCATAGCCAACAGAAAAACCTATGAGGGCGAGCTTTTCAGACGTCTTGGTTCAAGGATAAATGCTTATATTTTTGGGCGGCTATTACTTGGTCTGGACCACGATGTGCAATCAGGACTTAAATTAATTAAAAAAGAGATCGTCAGCTTTGTAGATACTTCGAACATGACGCAATGGACGTTTGACATGCCCCTGCTAAGAACGGCCAAGGATCTGGGTTACCAGATCGATGAGGTGGATATTGATTTTGCCCATCGAAAAAACGGTGACTCCAAAATAAGCTTTGTAAAAACTGCCTTTGATATCGCTTCGGGCGCCTTAAAGCTCAAGATCAAGCATCACGCCTACGCTATCGCACCCATGAGCAAGAACACCATGCACGGCTCAGGGATCTTGCACAAGAACAAACAGTACCTGACACACACCACCTTGCCTTATGAACAGTCGGCCCATAAAACCCTTTGGCATTGGCAAAAAGCGTTCATTTTCCTTATGACCGCGGTGTTCATAACAGGCATGGTCCTTAATTTTAAGCTAACGGCAGCTATATTCATGGCCATTTTGACCACCATTTATTTTTTGGACATCTTTCTTACCGCCTACCTGGTACTGAAAAGTTTGCAGTTCCCACCGGAGATGTCTGAAACACAAAAAGATCTTGATTCCATAAATGAGGCCGAGCTGCCTGTCTACACCATTTTGTGCCCTCTTTTTAAAGAAGCTGCCGTATTGCCGCAGTTCTTGGAACACATCCAATTGCTAGACTGGCCAAAAGACAAACTGGATGTCATCCTGCTCTTGGAAGAGGTTGACGAAGAAACTATCAATAAAGCCGCAGAAATGAAGCTCTCTAATTATGTGAGAACGGTTATAGTTCCCCACTCCAACCCCCAAACTAAGCCAAAAGCCTGCAATTACGGACTTTCCCTGGCCAAGGGTGAGTATGTTGTCATTTATGACGCTGAAGATAAGCCCGATCCTATGCAGCTTAAAAAGGCCTATCTTGGGTTTAACAAATCCGCTCCCAACGTAGCCTGCCTGCAAGCAAAGCTAAATTATTACAATCCCCATCATAATATATTAACAAGGCTTTTTACTACCGAATACTCCCTCTGGTTCGACCTAATCTTGCCCGGATTCCAAACTATAGAAACATCCATTCCTCTGGGAGGCACCAGCAATCACTTTAAAACCAAAGTTCTGAAGGAGCTGCATGGCTGGGATGCTTTCAATGTCACCGAAGACTGCGATCTGGGGATACGTTTGTTCAAAAAGGGCTATAAAACAGCCATCATAGATTCCGTTACCTTGGAAGAGGCCAACAGTAACTTGAAGAATTGGATCAGACAGCGTTCCCGTTGGATCAAGGGCTACATGCAAACCTACCTGGTGCATATGCGGGACCCCATTAGTTTTGTAAAAGAGCATAAAGAGCATTCCGTTCTTTTCAACCACGTCATTGGTGTGCGCCTTGTCTTCATGCTGGTAAATCCGATCATGTGGCTGACAACCATAGCCTATTTTGTTTTGTATGCCTACGTGGGACCCAGTATAGAAGCTTTGTTCCCTCCCGTCATCTACTACATGGCCCTAACATCTATTGTGTTTGGCAACTTCCTGCATCTCTACAACTACATGATCGGTACGGCTAAAAGAAGCCACTGGTCGCTTATAAAATACGTCTTTTTGATGCCGGTATACTGGTTCTTCATCAGCATCAGTGCCATAAAGGCTTTTTACCAACTTATATTTAAACCTCACTTCTGGGAAAAGACCCATCATGGGCTGCACTTACCTACCAGCCATGCTGGAGAAAAGAAAGTGGAAACAATAGAGGTTGAGGAAATCGAAGAAGTTGAAGTGGAGAAGGTTAAAGCCGTCGCGGGTGTAGACTCCAAAATAAAGAGGGTAAAACTGCCGTCTAGCATGTCTAAGATCATTGACCGTATTGGCGCAGAAAAAACCTCCGGAGGATTACTTGTTATAGCCACGGGACTGGCTAGTTTTATCAATTATCTTTACAACGCCTTTCTGGGCAGGACTCTTTCGCTGGAAGAGTTCGGTGTTATTAGTTTAGCCGGTAACATTTTGTTCCTTGTCTCTATACCCTATGGCACTTTGGGTGATTCGGTGGCTTACAAAACAGCCTACTATCTTGGCAAGCACAACACGACCATCAGAGAGTTCTGGTCTTACGTACGCAGACGCGTGGCTTTGATCGGTGGCGGGCTATTCTTGTTATGGTACATGTCCATCCCGTTCTTGAATAACTTCTTCAACATAGATGGGTATCTGCCATTCATCTTACTCTCACCCATCTGGATCATAGGCATGGTAGCAGCTTGCGATGGAGGGTATCTAACAGGAAACCTGAAGTTCTTCTTTGTTTCGGTTGTCCTGATCTCCGAAGCTTTCATTAAGCTGCTGTTTGCCTGGGTCTTCGTTAGTACGGGGAATGCTCAGCTCGTATATGCCTCCATTCCGATCTCCATGGCTGCCGCTCTTCTGATGGGCTGGTATTATGCCAAGAATTTAAAACAAGACAAGAACAATATTGATAAAGAGGAGTTAATAAGTTTTCCCACAAGATTTTTCAGCACTTCCGCCCTCATAAAATTTTCCGCCGTCTCTTACCTTGCTCTGGACCTCATACTCGTCAAACACTATTTAAACCCTGCAGAGGCCGGGCAATATGCGCTACTGGCCTTGGCCGGAAAAATGATCTTCTTCATAGGTGGTTTGTTCGGACAGTTTCTAATTCCCGTAATCAGCAAACACGAAGGCTCCGGCGCTGATAGCAAATCGGCTTTTAACAAGATCTTTTATGCCTCGGCTGCCGTGAGCGCCACATTTTATATAGCTATTGGTCTATTGGGACGTTTTACGGCTCCCCTGCTTTTTGGGCCTAGGGTCATTCCTGTAGTCAACTTATTGCCTCTTTATGGTTTGGGAATGCTTGGCTACACCATGGCGCGCACCATAATCACTTATCATCAGATCAAAGGCAAGGCCAGTTTCCCTGTCATCAGCGTCTTTATTACCATGGCTCAGGTCACGCTCATCGGTCTTTTCCATGCTAGTATGGCTGCGGTTGTGCTGGTCATGGCCATAACTGGCGTCATGGGCTTTAACATCGTTGCTTTGGTCCACTATGTGCTGGAAAAACGCTCGGAAAAGAAAGTTGTGGAAGGGCCGGTAAGACTGGCCAAGAGATTACCCAGGGTTCTTATCTATAACTGGCGTGACATCAAACATTCTTGGGCCGGGGGAGCGGAGGTTTATGTGCAGGAGCTAGCTAAACGGATGGTCGATTGCGGCTACGACGTCACAGTGTTTTGCGGAAATGACAAAAAATGTTCTAGGCATGAGGTGATCGACGGTGTGGAAATCTATAGGCATGGAGGTTTTTATACGGTCTATATCTGGGCCTTCCTTTACTATGTCTTTAAGTTTAGAAAAAATATTGATGTCATTATTGATTCAGAGAATGGTGTGCCATTCTTTACCCCTCTTTACAGTAGAAAACCCGTCATAGGGCTAATCCACCATATCCATCAGGATGTGTTCATAAATAACTTGAGCGCTCCTGCTGCTGCTTTAGCCACATTCCTGGAGTCAACTCTGATGCCCATTGTCTACAGAAATACAAAAATGATCACAGTGTCCGAATCTTCCAAAGACGACATGATAAAAATTGGTTTGGGTAGAAGCCAGGCTATAGAAATAATACATCCCGGGGTTGAGAACAAAAAATTCAGGGCTGTTAAAAAGACCAAAGATCCTACCATACTTTATTTAGGCAGATTAAAGCCCTATAAATCCGTGGACACTGTAATTAATGCTATGAAACTGATCATCGAAAAACAACCAAAAACTAAGCTAAAGATCGCCGGTTTTGGGGAAAGCCGGGAAGATCTTGAGAGTCTTGTCAAGGAACTGAATCTGGAGAACAATGTTGAATTCCTAGGCAAGATCTCGGAAGAGATAAAGCCAAAAGTACTGGGTGAATCGTGGGTCTTTGTCTATCCATCAATGATGGAGGGCTGGGGAATTTCTGCTATTGAAGCCAGCGCTAGCGGTACTCCCGTAGTGGCATCTAACGTACCTGGCCTCAGAGAATCGGTCAAGAACCCGAGCACCGGTATTTTGGTCGAATATGGCAATGTGGAGGCTTTTGCTGATAAAATCAGTATGCTGATATCGAACAATAAGCTAAGGACTATCTTCGGAAAGCAAGGCATCAAGTGGGCCGAGAACTTCAGTTGGGATAACAGTACAGACAAATTGATAGAAGTTATAAAAAAGACGTTAGAGATCAGTTAAGGGAGTTGGACATGATGCTTAATACACCAAATATAAAATTATTGCTGAGTCGTTTGAGTGACGCGCTGTTCTCATGGAAACCCAGCAGTTCCTTGGAAGAAGCCGGGCAGCTGCCTGATAAAGTTGGTGATTTCGAGTTCGTCAGTGAGATCCAAGTTGACAAGAGCATCAAGTTATACCGATACGCCATTTACAAAGATGGGAATGGGCGGCCAGGTTTTGCTAAGGCTTGGTTCGGTCAGAGGAAAAATACAGCCTATTACTGGCTAGAGAACGGTATCGCCGTGTTGTCTGCCTTTACCTCGATCGATCAGGCTGGGGCTACTCCTGACAAGAGCAAGTTCCGCCTACCGGCCCTCTATCACACTTATAAACAAAAAGGCTGCCTCATGTACATTAGTGAGTACGCGCCGGAATCACAAGAGGATTTTACCGACGAAGAACTGGTAGATCTTTACGACCAAGCTATCAAATACACAAGGAGCTTTGGCGGTAAGGCGTTAAAGACCTTAAAAGCCCATATTTTGACTATTAGTCCATATAAAATTCTTTTCAGCCTCCCTCTGATATCACTAAAAGCTTTGCTAAGCCGACCATCCCTTTGGAAAGAGATACTGCGTGGCTTCTTCTTTTCCCTCGGACACGGACCGGATCTTTTTAGTCTTAAGTGGAATACCTTGGTTCACCGTGATGTCCGTGGCACCATTCTTAAGTCCGGGGATAAATACTATATTGTCGACTGGCAGACGGCGGCAATTACCAATTCCATGCTGGAGATCGCTCAATTGTTCTTTACTTACTGGGTGGGTGCAAAACTATCTTTTGACATTTTTAAACTGGAGACCGCCCGGGAGGTTTTTGTCTCGGAAAAAGTTCTAAATAGTTTTAAGATCATATGCACCTATACGGCACTTGTGGAGATGGGATTCGTTAAAATTAAATCTCAGGAGGACGAAGAAACTTTTTTGAAGAATTTATTTGCTTTGAAAGGAAGCGCCGCTTAGAAAATAAAGAACATGATAAATAATAAAACTGCGGATATTTACGAACAAGACAGGGTCCATGGTGTAGAAACCGACCTGACCGACCCTGATTCCAATAGACTGGCGGTCATGCTGAAATTCGCGGCCTCTTTAAAAAACCCGCCTCAGAACGTATTGGATATTGGATGCGGCACAGGTTATTTTGCCACTCAAATAAAGAAAATATATCCTCATGCCCGTGTGGTTGGTGTGGACATTTCCACCAATGCTTTGGCAGCCGGCAGAAGGGAACATAAAGATATTGAGTTCGTCCAGGCAGACGCAGAAACAAAACTGCCGTTCAAGAACGGTACTTTTGACCTGATAATATCTGGGGAGAATATAGAACATGTGGTGGACACAGATCTTTACCTCATCGAACTTAACAGAGTGCTGACCATGAACGGTTCTTTACTTATCACAACTCCCAACCTTGCCTCTTGGATGAACAGGATCTTTCTGCTCTTGGGCCGACAACCTTATTATCTTGAACCAAGTTTGCACAAAACTCTGCCTATTATAAAGATCGGAAATTATACTTTTCCCCAAGGCCTGGAAAATCCTGCTTCCGGTCATCTGAGATTATTTACTCCGGATGCTTTAAAAAAACTGCTGGCGTTGTACGGGCTTAAAACTGAGAGCACCCGCGGCTATTACATGTTGAGAAGATTCGGGCTGGCGCAGCTGGATAGATTATTTTGTTTGGTTCCAGGCTTGGCTTTTGGCCTGGTCCTTAAGGTGAGAAAGACCAACCATGCACACATATAAACCTACCTTGGCCATCGGCATGCCGGCCCACAACGAAGAGAGGGTGATCGCCCGGGCTCTAAGGCAACTTTTTGCACAGACAGCCAACAACTATGAGCTGGCTCAGGTCCTTGTTTACTCCGACGGCAGTACGGACAGTACAGTGCAAATAGTAAAAGAGGATTTTCCTCAGGTCGAGGTGCACGATTTTAAAGAAAATGAGGGAAAGCAGCGTCGCTTAAATCAAATGCTCGATACAATTACAACCGACATTTTTGTCTTGGTTGATGCCGATATGAAATTTCACCATAACTCTGTGCTGGATGAGATGGTAAGCAAGTTCGAAGGCAAACATACAGGAGTGGTCTGCGCCTACCTTCGCGCCGCCAAACCAAAAACTATCTTCGGCCGTGTGGCCTATTTTGGCTACAAGGTCTGGGACAGAGCCAGAACCTCACTGGGAGAGAGGGGCATTCGCTACTATTCCGAAGGCGGCCTGATAGCCTTTTCCCAAGAATTTTCCCAGGTTTTCCGCTTGCCGGAGGATGGGAGCATTGGCGATGATTCATATTGTTTTTATTTCGCCATTAAAAATGGCTTTGACGTAGTGGTGTCTAAAAAAGCTGAGGTACATTTTGACATAGCAGATAACTATGCTGATTATGTTCGACAGATGAGACGGTTTCTGGCAGATCATCAAGCCATACGGGACAGTTTTGGCTGGGAACTCATCAATAGATACGAAGTTATCACTCCCAGTCTATTAATAAGATCTTATTTGCTTGAGGCAGTCCGTTCTCCCTTCGCAGCTGCCGCTTATATTTGCCTGCAACTTTCCGTCAAACTGCATATGCCTTTTTATAAGGGCAGAGCCGGATGGCGGCATATAAGGAGGGTGGGTTGACATGAGAAAACCTTTATCGATAAAGATATTCTTATTGACTTTGCGCCTGTCTAAACTGGCAGATAGACTGGTGAGTAAGGCGGGAGCACAAAACTATGATGTTGTTCTTTGCTACCACGATGTCGGAGATAGCGAGTGGGAGTTTTCCGTAACCGCGCTGCAGTTCAACGAACACGTGGACGTGCTCAGAAACGGGTTTAGCGTGACCGGTCTTGACCGGATCATAAACAGTAAAAACAACGGCTCCAGACCCAGGATCGCCATGACTTTTGATGACGGTTATAAAGGGGTTTATGAAAATGCTTATCCGATCCTGAAAAAATATAATATTCCCGCCACCGTCTTTATCATGAGCCAAGGTGGAAAAGACGGTCTTCTTGACCCAGCACAGATCAGTGAACTGCTCAGCGCCGGATGGATTTTCGGTTTTCATTCCTTAGCGCACAAGGATCTTACCTCTCTTGATAGCAACAGCCTGTATCACGAGGTGGCCGACGGTAAAAAGGACCTGGAAGAGGCTTTGGGCATGAGCTTTAAATACTTTGCTTATCCTTTTGGAAAATATGACCGTAAAACCGTGGACGCGATAAAAACCGCAGGCTTTGAGGCCGCCTTCACAGTGGCCGGGGGCAGGCTTTCCGGCAAGATCGATAATAAATATGAATTGAACAGAATAACAGTAAGCAAGTACATTTCGCCTGAGGATCTGAAACTGCTGTTAACACCGGTGGGAATTTTTATGAACAAGGTTTTTACTTTCCTCTTTAAAGTTAAGGATAATTTTCTGGGAGCTGGCCATGAATAACAAGCAAAACATCATAGTCTCAAATTACGATTCTATCTTTAATCCGCACTATTCAGGCGGGGGAGCCGCGGCTGTCCACGAAATGTGCAAAAGGCTGGCCAAGACACACGTGGTAAAAGTCATAGCCGGTACTTTTGAAGGTGCTCAAGCTCAGGAAGTGGACGGGGTAAGATACACTTTTGTGGGCTCGAACATGCTAGGGCCCAAGCTGGGTCACCTTTTTTACCAAGCTGCCTTGCTGTTTAAAGCCGGAACAGAGAAATACGATCTGTGGATTGAGGGCTCTTCTCCGCCTGTGACATTTTCTCTGCTGCCGCTACGGGCAAAGAGCAAGGTTGTCTCCTGGATCCATATGTTCGCTGGATCTGATATGCATAGAAAATACAAATTGCCGTTTCAGTCCATAGAAAAATTTTTAGCTAAAAATTATAGATATTTCATTGTTCTATCTGATTGGGCAAAAAATAAAGTGCAAAAAGATCTTGACCGAAAACAGGTACGAATTGGGGTCATCCCCAATGGCGTGGTGGTGGCTTCCGGGGAGAGTTGGGAAAGACCCCTCAGGGAAAAATATTTTCTATTCCTGGGCCGGCTGGAGATAGATCAGAAAGGACTTGATCTATTGCTCCTAGCTTTCAAGGCGATGAAAGATAAGTCTGACGTCAGGTTGAAAATAGCCGGAAAAGGCTCCGAAAAAGAATTGGCCGCCGTAAAGACCATGATAAAAGACAATGACTTGTCTAAGCGCGTGGAGATCTTAGGCAAAGTGGGCGGCGAAGAAAAAGAAAAGCTCCTGGCTGACTGCTTGGCCTTGGTGCTGCCCTCACGATTCGATACCTATCCTCTAGTCGTGCTGGAAGCTTTTGCCCATGCCAAGCCGGTGGTATTATTTGACCTTCCACAACTGTCCTGGCTCCCCGGAAATGCCTCTATAAAAGCAGAATGTTTCCAGGTGGATGCCTATGCCAAAGCACTAGCAAGTATTATCGAAAATGAACAGGCTAGGCAGGAAATGGGTAGAGATGCCCGTGAGTTTGCTAAGAACAACACCTGGGATAATGTTTATGACAAGTTTTTAGGATTTGTAGAAAGTATATGAGCATAAGAGATGTAATAAAGAACAAAAAAATATATGTTGTCTCACCGCATTTTGATGATGCTGCTTTGTCATGCGGGGGTTTGTTATCGAATCTGGACGGCGCTGAAGACGTCACCGTCATTAACGTTTTTACCAAAGCCCATGAAGGTCCGTATACGCTTTCGGTCCGCAAGTTCTTGAAAGATTCTGGTAACTACGAGGATGCCAACACTCTATACGATGAGCGCGCCAAGAATGATGCGGCGGTTTTATCAAAACTTAAAGTAAATAGTACAAATCTTGGTCTACAAGATGGTTTGTTCAGAAGGAAAAAACGCCTCGATCCGTTAGGAAAGCTCATCCCTGAATTCGATCATATATACCCGACTTACAGATGGCACGCAACCAAGACGGTTTCTTCGCAGGATCCCTCGTATGATCAACTTAAGCAAGCGCTTGAGAACACAGTGGAAAAAGAGGCGGTGGTGCTTGCTCCCTACGGCACGGGGCATCATATAGACCATGTCATAACACGCCGGGTGTGCGAGGAGTTGTTCGATAATGTTATTTTTTATTCTGATTTTCCCTATAATGTTCGTGAAAATAATCTTGGAGATGATACCGTAGCTTATGACAAGATAGAAAATCCGGTTGATCTGGCAAAAAAAACAGACCTGCTGAAACTATACAAAACACAGTTTCCGGCTATCTTTCCTTCGTTACAAATCCCGGAACATAGTGAGCTCTACTTTATCCCTATTAAAAATGCCGGATCCGCAAAACCGACTGCTATACCGGACCTCAGGTCCGAAACCGCCCAAACCCTGAACGAGAAGCTTATCAACGATTGGAAAGAGTTGTGGGAAAATGCGGCTAATGCAAGTTTTTTTAACTCTTACGAATGGTTCCTGGTCTGTCTTAAAACATACAACATCACAGACTACAAGATCCTCCTTTGCTACCAGGAAAATAAGCTCATGGCCATATTACCGGGAGTCATGAAAAATAAGTTTGGTGCGCCCGTTCTAACATCTGCTTCGGGCTTAGAACATGTTCCCGGCTCGCCCCTTTTAGTTAGAAACTATGAAAGCGGACTTATAAAATATGCAGTGGATGCCTTCGGCCGGCAGCACAACATATACATTTCCCATGTCAATGAAGACCTGGCCAAAGAAATAAAAAAAGCCTATAAGCAGGTTTTGGCTTCAACTATTGCTAAACACCCCTATATAGATTTTTCAAAAGATGCGAACAGCTTCTTTTCCGACAGGGCCAGAAGAGAGGTCAGAAATAAAATGAAGGGCGCAGGTGGCGCCCTTAGTTATAGCTTAGATGAGGTGGGAGAAAATTCTCACCAGATACTACAAACATTGATTGCTGTCGACCAAGGGAGCGCAAAGAAGTTAAAGGGGGAAGACACATTTTCTGAGCAGATAAATATAGATCTGTTCAAGAATATTCTATACCTCTGTCCACAGTTTGTACGCATTGCCTACCTAAAGTACCATGATAGACCGATCGCCTATATATTCAACTTTGCTAGCAACTATTCTCTTGAAGAATTTCACACCGCTTATCTAGCAGATCATGCTAAACTTTCCCCCGGGAAAATGCTTTTGTATCAGTTGGTCGATGACCTTTCACAAAAAACGTTCAAAAAATACGAGTTCGGTCTGGGTTTCACCGGATTGTCTCCAGACGTGGAATTTCAATATGATATTTATTATTCGCGCCATACAGTTATACGTCTTTGGTGGCATATACTTAACACCATAAGAAGAACAAAACAGGTATTATTTCATAGAGACTTTTTTAAAGATTATGAATTTCTCTTTAGGACGCTTAAATGAAAATAGATCTTGGACTGATAAAAAATAGGACATGGTCTTTTTGGAAAACGATCAGTAAAAGTGGAGGCTTTTGGCTGCTCTTACCTGTACTATTTATTCTTGTCCTTTCCATACGGGGCCTGCCGGGCTCGCCCAATGCCGTAGAACTTGACCAGGACAAATGGGTAGAAAACGGTCCTTTTGAGCTTTCTCCGGAAAGAGGTAGGTTTGCCCTGGTATATTCCGTAGTCGAAGATGGATCCTTGTCCTACTCTCTGCCGGTAGCAAGATTTGCTTTACCTGACCTGGCATACCAAGATGGAAAATTTGTCTCACGGTTTGCGCCTACGGTCTCTTTTCTAGCCATCCCCGGATATTTACTGGGAAAAACAATTGGTCTCTCCCAAGTTGGTACTTATTTCATTATTGCTTTGTTTGCCGCCTTGAATACCCTGCTGATCAGGGCTATTGCCATCAAGCTGGGGGCAAACTCCAAGGCGGCTACAGTTGGCTCTTTGGTCTTTCTTTTTGCCAGTCCAAGTTTTGCCTATGCGGTAAATTTATACCAGCACCACATTTCCACCTTTACCATACTACTAGCTATTTATATCCTTATGAGATCTGAGGATCTCTTGTCGGCGGCAATGATCTTATTTTTGTGTGGCTTGTCAGTGACAGTGGATTATCCAAATCTCTTTTTGATGTTCCCCGTAGGCCTGGCTGCTTTGGTTCGAATTGTATCCGTAAAGTCCGGCCGTGATGTTCTAAAAATAAATTTTAAATTGACCGGCCTTTTATGTCTTATGGCGGTAGTACTACCCATGCTCTTCTTATTCTGGTTCAACAAAGTGTCTTTTGGCGACCCCTTCCAACTTTCAGGCACAGTACCGGGAGTTAAGGACTTTGATGAACAGGGCAAACCTTTGGCGCCAAGAGATGTTAATCCCGAGGATCTTGAATTTTATCTGCACCCGGAATTACAAGAAAAAACTGCTGTGGGATTTTTCTTGACCCGTAATTTAATGAATGGGCTGTACTTGCATCTGCTCAGCCCAGACAGGGGAATGTTAATGTTCACTCCGGTCATGTTCCTAGGCATGTTCGGCTTATGGATCCTTTATAAAAAGCGGGATATGCGCCTGAATCTATTTCTCAGCATCTTAGGCGTGAATTTACTTCTGTACTCGATGTGGGGAGATCCGTGGGGAGGTTGGGCCTTTGGTTCCAGGTACTTGATACCTGCCTACGCTCTGCTTGCTGTATTGATAAGTGTAGCCCTGTCAAAATACAAAAAAGGCTTTTTATTCATACCTTTATTTTTATTTCTTTTTTCCTACTCCGCCTATGTCAACACTGCCGGCGCTCTCTCCACCAGCGCCAATCCTCCCAAAGTTGAGGTTTTGGAGCTGGAAAAGCTTTCGGGCAAGGTGCAGAAGTACACTTTTGCTAGAAACACTGATTACCTAAAAAGCCACACCTCAAAATCTTTTATTTATCAAACCGTGGCAGGTAAATATTTGTCAGCCTGGAATTATTTTAAGCTAGTGTATGCTTTGATAATGACTGCTACAATGATCCCTTTGCTGGGACTTTTGCTACCGGAATGGAAATTACTAAGTAAAGTTAAAAGTTTACTTAAGAGGGTATAGACAAATTATGGTAATCGATAAATTAAAAAAACTGGATACTAAAATATCTTTTGAAATACCCTTGAAGCCATTGCAAGTAGCAAAAAATGTCCTTGAGAAAAGGTCAGGCTTGTTGCTAACTATTTTTCTATGTCTAATTTCCATTGCTTATTTTCGCTACTATTACAACAACGGATTAGCCTTAGCTTACAACGATGCCCGCTCGCACCTGGATATAGGCCGCAGGGTGGTTGAGGGCCTCAAGCCGGGCATAGCCCAGCTGGGATCTGTGTGGCTCCCCCTGCTCCACGTCCTGATGGTGCCCACCATCTGGAATGACTTCATGTGGCACTCAGGGTTGTCCGGGGCACTAATTTCTATGATCTCCTTTGTAGCCACAGGCATTCTGGTCTATAAATTCCTGAAGGAATTGGAAGTGGGCATGTTTGGCCGCCTGGTGGGTGTTTTTGTCTTTATTTCGAACCTTAATATCCTTTACCTACAAACTACCTCCATGACAGAACTGCTTTTACTGGCCACCATGACAGCGGCTTCGTATGAGTTGATGATGTGGCACAAAAACGATAATTTGCTCCATTTGATCAAAAGTGCTTTTTGGATCATGCTCTCTTCACTGACCAGATATGATGGCTGGTTCCTTTTGGCCTGGGCCGGACTTTTGGTGCTGCTGCACACACTTAAAAGTAAGAAGGATCTGCAAAAGACCGAAGGGATGCTGGTTTTATTCACAACCTTGGCCGGTTTTGGTATCTTTTTGTGGCTGTTGTGGAACCTCATGATCTTCAAGGACCCTTTATACTTTGCTTTTGGACCCTTTTCCGCCAAATCTCAGCAGGACCAGCTAGCTCAAGCAGGCATGTTAATGACCAAGAACAATTTGTGGCTGTCCGCAAAATTCTATTTTTACGCCCTGGTCTATAACCTGGGAGCATTCCATGTCTTGTTGGGTGGCATAGGTGCGATAATGCTCTGGCTGGACAAGGGGTTTTCTAAAGAGATCCGTATAGCTTTAACTGCTCTGATAGCTCCGTTATTTTTTAATGTTATAGCCCTTTTCATGGGTCACTCCGTGCTCTTTATCCAGGGCCTGTCCGGAGACACATGGTTCAATGTTCGATACGGCGTCATGCTGGCGCCATCCGTAGCTATATTTATCGGATATTTGATCGGCAGGTCTAAATATCTAGGTACGACTATCTTAGCTTTGCTTCTTTTTGTGACATTTTTTGCCTTTAGCAGTGCTGACGCAGTCACTATTGATGATGCCAGGGTTGGTTCCAGCCAGAAGAACGTTACCGAGGTCAGCCAATGGCTGGCACAGAACGCCGGAGATAAAAAGGGCTTTATACTTATTTCCGTGGCTTCGCATGATGCTATAATATTCTCTTCAGGACTGCCTATGAAAAGATTTATTCACGAAGGAACCGGTCTATATTGGGAAAGCGCCACCTCCCTGCCTGACCGCTGGGCGCGCTGGATCATTATGAGAACTCATGATGACAATGACCTCACCTTCAAACTGGTCAAGGATACTAAAGGTTTGGAAAAATACACTTTAGTAGACCATTTCCCGTTCGCCGATATATATGAAATTAAGCCCGAGTATGTGGAACAATTGAATACGGAACCAATTTTAGGAAGACAGAAATGAAAAAGTTGCTCTCAATTAGTCTTTATTGCGCTGCCCTTATTTTTTTGCTCACACCCAATGTTGAAGCGTCTGAGGACACCACACACTGGTGGGAAGTTCAATCTATTGACACCGTCAAATATTCCCGTGATCTCAGCCGGGAAAAATTGAACAGTAGTAGCTTTGCCAAGGTCATTGACGGGCAAATAAGTCAGATAGCGCACACCGGAGCTACTCACGTGGCCATTGGCACCCCCTACGACGACGAATTCACACCCATGCTGGAGTTATGGGCGAAGACAGCCAGAAAGTACGGCCTGCACGTGTGGTTCAGAGGCAATTTCTCCGGTTGGGAAGGCTGGTTCGATTACCCCAAGATCTCCCGGGAAGAGCATATCCAAAAAACAAAAGACTTCATTCTTTCCCATGGGTATTTGTTCGAAGATGGTGACGTTTTCACCTCTTGTCCGGAATGCGAAAATGGAGGACCGGGGGATCCTAGGGATACAAAAGATGTAGAGGGTCATAGAAATTTTTTGATACAGGAGTACCAGGTGACCTCGGATTCTTTTCGAAAAATAGGCAAGAACGTCAAGTCCAACTACATTTCCATGAATGCTGACGTGGCAAAACTCATCTACAACCCCAAAACCACCAATGAGCTTGGAGGCATAGTGGTCATAGACCATTATGTAGCCACTCCGGAGCTTCTGGCTAGAGATGTTAGGGAGATCGCCCAAAGTTCTAACGGAAAAGTTGTTTTAGGCGAGTTCGGGGTGCCCATACCCGATATTCACGGCAAAATGAGCGAAAAAATGCAAAGTGATTGGATCGAAAAAGCCTTCCAAGAGCTAATAGAACTGCCGGAACTGGTGGGGATAAACTACTGGGTGAACGTGGGTGGTACAGCGGCACTATGGACTCCCGAAGGCACGGCTAGAGAAGCCGTGGGCGTTATCAGCTATTACTATCAGCCAAAGTCTCTTCAACTGAAGGTCTTCAATGAGCTTGATGAGCCGGTATATCTGGCAAAAGTGTCTTTCGGCATAAAAGAATCCTACACGGACAGGGCAGGAAATGCCGAGATGCCCTATTATAACGGGGACTCTCAGGTGGAGATCAGCGCCCCAAGTTATAAGAGCGAAAATCTGAAACTTTCGGCCCTGGAAACGAACAATACTGTGGTTTTGGAAAAAAGTAACCCCGGTTTGTTCTTTCGACTACGTAGGTTCTTGCACAATCTATTCAACTAGCGTTGTTGCAATATAAGTTAATATTTGGTATATTAAGCTCACTTAATTCCCGCCCACACAACATATGAGAGTTAAAATACTATTATCTATATTGGTGTTTGCCGCTTTTGGTGCCCTCTATGCTCAAAATTCCCGTGTTTACGCGCAGGAAGAAGTGAATGAACTACCCGTAGTTCCCACTTTTCCGGCTTGCAGTAATCCTCAGGGCACGGTTAAGGTTTCTTATGATGAGGGCGTACACGGCATTCCCGGCAACCCCTCGGATTATAGCGGCAGCGATGAAGTACGCATACTATCCGGAAACACACTTTTCCAATGTTTTTGTTCCATTAACGGTGACGGTATACAAACAAATTGGTGGAAAGTCTCAAGCTTGAGTTTTGACCAAGTGGAGTACTTGCTGGACCAAGGCTGGGTCTATGTGCCTAATGGCGCCTTATGGGGTTTAGATGAAGACCCTTACTTAGCGCACAATAGCCCTTATGAGTGCAGCGACCCAGGTGATGACGACAAAGATGATAACCATAATGACGACCACAAAGATAAGAAAAAAGATAAAAAGAAATCTGGAGATGTGTTAGGCATAGGCGGACAAGTTCTGGGCCTGGCCACCACCGGAAATATGCCCGGTCTTCTTCTCTTTTTAGGCACAGGCGTGTCATCCTTAGCCCTATTTTCCTTCTTGATTCTTAGAAAAAAATAATGAAATTTAAATTCCTTATTGTATCCTTATTACTTATTACTGTGGCTTCTTTTTATGAGGTTTTTGTTATCTATTCCAATAGCCACAAGGACCTAAGCCAAAACTATGTGCAGGCCCCTCCCGATCCTCCTACACCGGTAAGATTTATCATCAAGAATCTGGATATTGACCTGCCTATTTTCGAAACAGAGATCGTGGACGGCGTTTGGGAGGATTCGGAAAATGGCGTTTCATACTTGCAGGGCTCTCCGCTACCGGGAGATGTGGGCAATAGCATCATGTACGGACACAATTGGGCAAATATACTGGGCGGTCTCAAGAACATCAAAAGCGGAGACCAAATAGAAATTGTGCTTAGTAACGGGGAGGTGCGCATTTTTAATTTCCGTGACATGTTCGATGTCACGGTCGACCAGACTCATATCTTAAGTGAAAGTGATTATCCTAAACTCACAATTTATACTTGCGACAGTTTCCTGGACGCTAAGAGGCTTGTGGTAACAGCCACTCCCTTTAATCAATAACAGCATACCTATAGTATACGTCTTTATAGAACTTATAGTATTTCTGTGCCTTGGTGATTGCCCAAATGTGATCCAACTTGGTTTCGCTTTATCAATCTAACAATTAGTCTGCCAATATTTCGTTTTGGCCGAGCCTTAAAAAAGGGTATTGCCTCTTAATGAAGGGTCTTAATATATTCATTAAACCAGCCGCACTTAGTGGCGTCAATGGATACATATTGACATTATATTTGAAACCTATATTATTAGGTATACTTATGTAATAAGTTAGCTCATCTCAAGGTGGGCTGAGAGGCAATCTTTAAAATATAGACGTAGATAGTTGCCCAGTCCTGCCAGAGAAATCTGGTTTTTTTTGTCTTAATTAATGAAAAAAATACTTTTAAGTCTAATGGTCATCTTCTCCGCAGCAGCCGTAGCAGTTTACGCTACGGGGGCGTTTTTTTCCGATACTGAAACTTCACAAGGTAACATTTTGCAGGCCGGCTCCATTGATCTCAAGATCGATAACGCCAGCTATATTAATTATGGTGAGAACGGGTCTATGGTACTTAGTGAGGGTACGTCTTGGATCACGCCTTCTGATCTGAATGACGGTCAAGGTCCGGCTGACGATGGCTCCTATTTGTTCTTTGATTTTCATGACCTTAAACCGGGTGATCTGGGAGAAGACACTATTTCCCTGCATGTTGAGACCAATGATGCTTTCATGTGTTCGAACATAACTTTGACTTCTTCGGCAGAGAATGATGTAAACGAACCGGAGTCTTTGGTAGATACTCAGGACAACGGCAACTGGGACGGGGAGCTTGATGATGAGCTCTATTTTGTTTTTTGGGTGGATGACGGAGACAATGTTCTTGAGGATGACGAAGAAGAAACAGGCATCCTGTGGCAGGGTTACGCCAGCCAGCTCCCTCAGGGCAACAACACGGCCAACATTAGCATGAGCATTCCTTTAGCCGACAGTAATAATAATGTTTGGACGGGTACCCCGGGACCAATGATCGGAGGAGATACTTATTATATAGGCAAGGCTTGGTGCTTCGGGCAGATGACTCTTGACCCACTTGATCAGGATGGCGAGAACGATGAAAGATCCCCCCTTGACGCTACTGGTGTCGAATGCGACGGTTCAGCCACTACTAATATTTCTCAAACAGATATCTTGACCGGAGATATAGAATTTTTAGCTTATCAGTCCAGAAATAATACCGACTTTGAATGTCCGGTGTGCGAGATCGAAAACTCATGGGCACAGGGCGCAGTGACAACCGATCAGCACTTAAGAAAGAACGGAACTCCCGTACTGCCTCAAAGAAGTATTGACACCAATGTCTTAAACCCACCTGATGGCAACGGTACCGCCGGTACCGGGTTCTACAGCCTGGGTTTTGGCGGAAAGCTTACCGTTGAGTTCTAT
>Ga0315536_1000409_pt1 | contig 21652 bp, 18 predicted proteins | sample SalMarSW160230MG_FD_203093 | JGI IMG/M metagenome (GOLD analysis project Ga0315536, IMG submission 203093) | Salt marsh sediment microbial communities from the Plum Island Ecosystem LTER, Massachusetts, United States - Salt Marsh Sediment SW1602-30 ...
TATTTGCCAAACATTTTTTTGTTATTGCTTGCAAATTTAGATTGTGGTTGCGATATTTCATTTGAATAATAATTATATAGGAGGCAATCTTGAAGAGAACAATCTTTACTCTTTTAATCTCCATTTTTCTCTACATAAGTAGTTCTTTCGGACAATTAGGTGTTGGGATATTCGGCTTAACAAAAGAAGATGCTCAATCGTATTCTAAACCGTTAGCAACATTTTTAGGCACATATTTCAACTCAAGCACTTATTACTCCGCGGAAATACCGGATATGTTTCGGTTTAAGTTTAGTATTATAGGAATGTATTCAATGGTTTCCGATGACCAGAAAACATTCACACCAAGTCCTATTGATGGCTACGAATTTGAACCTACTGCAACATTTTTCGGTGAAAAAGGCGGAGCTTTTCTTGGACCTGATGGCTACCGGGTCTATCCTGCAGGATTTAACGTTGGAAGCATTCCTTCGGGAATTTACCAGGTTGCTGGAAGTTTTTATGGTACAGAATTAATGGTGAGACTTTTCCCAAGCTCAACTTTCAGCGAAGTTAAAACGGGTTTTTGGGGAATAGGTATCAGCCATTCTATAAGTCGCTGGATTCCAACTCTGCCGTTAGATTTTGCAATTCAGATATTATACAATAAATTTGATCTGGAATACGTTGGAAACGAGGCAAATAAATACATAAACTTTGGCTCAAAAAACTTTGCGATAAATGTTCATGCAAGTAAAACTCTCGGCGGATTGTTCATAGTTTATGGTGGGATGCAGTACGAATCTTCCACTCTGGATTTAGAATATTTCTTCAGAGATCCAAATGAATTGTATCCAGATATTAAAGATACACGCCAGAAGATAAGTGTGGATGGAGATAACGCTTTCAGATTTACGGCAGGAGGCGCAGTAAAACTTTCAGTAATTGTGATAAATCTTGATATGAATGTTACATCCATGTTTACCGTTGCCGGCGGTGTTTCATTACAATTTTAAAGGAGATTAAAAATGAAGAAATTATATACATTACTATTATTTGCATTTATCGTTATTGCCGCCATAACGGAACAGGGTTGTGATATTCTCAATAATCTTTTCCTGGATCAACCGCTTAAGCAGACTATTAAAACAGAAGGTAGCGACAATAATATTAAAGAAATAAAAACATTCAGTCTATCTGATTACGATGCCTTTGATGACAATGTTGAGAGTATCGAAAGCCTAACCTATGTCTCTGCAGCGTATTTTACCGAAGATTATTCATCGGGATTAACGGGGACAAATATTGTAGTTACATTATATGCGGGTTTTGATGATTCAGGTCCCCTTGTTTGGTCTGTAACAATACCCTTCGGACAGGCAAGTGATTATGTAAAAAAACCATATAAGATAAAACTGACACCTGATGAAATTGCCGAGTTTAATAGATATCTGGCTGATTATGAAAATAATGATACTTATACTGCGGAATTGAAAGTGGAAAACGTAAATGGTAATGATCCCCCACCATATTATCTAATCGGTAGAGTAGAAATTATTGTTCAGATGGAAATTAAACCATAAGAATTTAAATTGAATTTGTTAAGGGACTCATAGTAGTCCCTTTTTTTATTTCCAACAAACTCTGTTTATTTTGTATTCAATCGACTAAATTACTTCCGGTTATAACTTCATATAAAGCAAATTGAAAAAAACCGCCTGTTACATACATATTCCATTTTGCGATCATAAATGTATTTACTGCGATTTCTATTCAATTATTACATCGGAATCGATCACACCATTTTTAAAGGCATTAAAAGCAGAAATAAAATTTTATTCTGAAAGATTTCGTGACCAGAGAGAATTAATTTCTATTTATTTCGGTGGCGGAACTCCTTCCTTAATGAAACCGGAATACATAGCTTCGATTATTGATTCTGTAAAACAAAATTTTAATGTAAAAGAAGATGCAGAAATAACCCTTGAAACTAATCCCGGAACCGTTGATGGATCTAAGTTAAAAGAATTTAAAAATATCGGGATAAATCGCTTAAGCATAGGCATACAATCTTTTGATGATGACGAACTAAAATTCTTAACAAGAATACATAACAGTAAAACGGCAATTGAAACAGTGAAAAATGCATCGGCAGCAGGGTTTGAAAATATTAGTCTTGATTTAATATTCAACCTGCCAGGGCAAACAAAAATGAAATGGCAAGCTAATCTTAAACAAGCATTAAGGTTGCCAGTTAAACATGTTTCTGCTTACAGTCTTATTCTTGAAAGAGGAACAATTCTTAATAAAATGGTTCTGGATGGGAAAGTTAAAATGCAGGATACTGACCACGATGCAAATCTTTATGAAACCACGATCGATTTTTTTGAAGTAAATGGTTTTCACCAGTACGAAGTTTCCAACTTTGCAATTCCGGGTTATGAATGTCTTCATAATATTTCCTACTGGAACCATACAGAATATTTTGCTTTTGGAACGTCGGCTCATTCTTTTATTAATGATAAAAGATGGTGGAATTATTCGAGTGCAAAAAAATATATTACTGAAATAAATGAAAAAGGTAATGCTGTAGCCGGAATGGAAGAGTTGTCAGATTCACAAAAACATAATGAGTATGTAATGCTTGCCCTGCGCAGTTCGGGATTAGAGCTAAGTGAATACAAATCGAGATTTGGTGAAGCATGGTTAAAAGAAAAAAATCATTATTTTCAAAAATTAGAGAATCAGAATTTGATTATAATGAACGATGACCACATTAAGTTTACAAAACAAGGTTATGCTTTGTGTGATGAAATACTTCCAAATATTTTATGAATTAAACCGGATCGATTAACCAATGCTGAAATTAAAACTTCACTGGCAGATTTTAATTGCACTCGTTATTGCAATCATTTACGGACTTTTATTCCCAGGTGATTCAAAATATGTAACCTGGATGGGAGAACTATTTTTACGTGCTCTTAAAATGTTAATAGTTCCGTTGATTCTTACATCGATTATATCCGGGGTTACAAATATTAGTGATGCACAAAACCTTGGCAGACTTGGTTTAAAAACCTTTGCATATTACATCTCCACAAGCCTTTTTGCTATTGTAACAGGCTTGATATTTGTGAACCTGATCCAGCCAGGTGTTGGTGCCGATCTCGGTTTGAAAAAAGAAGTTCCGGAACTCGCCGCTTCATCCGGTAATTTGTGGGAAGTGATTTTGAGAATGGTTCCTACAAACATATTTGAAGCATTAACTTCTGCTGATATGCTTGCAATAATCTTCTTCTCTATTCTGTTCGGGTATTTTATAACGAGAGTGCAAAAAGAGTACAAAGAATTTCTGACAAACTTTTTCAATGCTGGCTTTGAAGTGATGATGAAGCTTGCACATTTTGTGATAAAGTTTACCCCGCTTGGAATTCTTGGAATAGTTGTTGGCGTAATTGCCGAGCAAAGAGAAAACCTTGGCGACGTTCTCGGAAGCCTCGGGAAATATTTTATCACAGTAATTATAGGGCTTGTTATTCATGCCACAATTACGCTCCCAATGATTATTAGAGCGGTGGGGAAAGTAAATCCTTTAAAACATTTTAAAGCTTTAACAACTCCATTGCTTACAGCATTTTCTACTCGTTCGTCTTCTGCAACACTTCCACTAACTATTGATGCGGTTGAGAATAACTCCGGTGTTTCTAATAAGGTTACAAGTTTTATTTTACCTTTGGGTGCAACAATTAATATGGATGGGACTGCACTCTACGAATGTGTTGCTGCAATGTTTATTGCACAGGCATACGGAATTGAAATGAGTTTCCTTTCACAGGCAATTGTTGTATTTACTGCTTTACTCGCTTCTATTGGAGCAGCAGGAATACCAATGGCAGGATTGGTTATGATCTCCGTAATTCTAACTGCAGTTGGACTACCTTTGGAAGGGGTTGGGTTGATCCTGGCTGTGGATCCGTTCCTCGATATGTGCAGAACTTCAGTTAATGTTTGGAGCGATAGCTGTGGTGCAGTAACAATTGCAAAGACAGAAGGTGAAGAACTGAAAGTCTAAATTTTAAATGAATTATGTTTAAACAGGGTGAAATAAATGCCAGTATTATAACCATTTATTTTATAATTTCTGGATCTTTCAAATCCGCATAAAGATAACAAACATTTACAATGAAATTTATTTGCTATGATCAAATCCCTGATTATATTTAAACCATGACCATTACCAATCGATTCTATATCATAATTAGTTTGATTTTAATATTCGGCATTGAGTCATTGGATAGTCTTGCCCAGTCAATTAAATTTAATCATTTAACGGTTGAGGATGGTCTCTCAAATAATATTGTTAATACTGTAATACAGGATCGAACGGGATTTATGTGGTTTGGTACTGAAGACGGTCTGAATCGTTACGACGGTTATGAATTTAAAGTTTTTCGTCATATTTCCTCAGACTCAAGTAGCCTTTCAGATAATAGTATCTGGGCATTAACTGAGGACAGGAAAGGAAACATCTGGATAGGAACGAAAGCCGGAGTACTTGATAGATATAACCCGGAAAATGAAAAATTCACACATTGGGAAATTAAATCCCAACATGCTGGAGAAAATAGTATAAATGTAATATATGAAGATAGTAAAGAGAATATTTGGATCGGCACTTACAAAGAGGGATTATATAAATTAAATCCTGCGACAAAAAAGATCGACCATTGGGTAGCAAAACCGGAAGATGAAAAAAGTCTTAGTCATAATTATATTCAGGATATCATCGAAGATGATTATGGAAATATAATAGTTGGTACTTATTTAGGTCTGAATAAATTCAATCCTGATTTACCGCGTAAAGGATTCGAACATTTCTATTTCAGTAATGAGCAACCTAACAGTTTAAGCAACAATCTTATCTGGTCATTATCCGAATCAAGATTTTACCCGAATAAAATTTGGATTTGTACTTTTAATAATCTAACAAAGTTTGATCCAAGAAATTCATCCTTTGAAAGAATTGAAATCGATAACCCTGATAATTTTCAGTATGGTAAAAGTGTTAACTCGGTTGCAGAAGAAATTTTAAATAGTGAAAAAATTCTTTGGATCGGATCATATTCTGGTTTGATTAGAATTAATATCACAGCAGGAGAATCTTACAGATATATACACGATGAAAGTGAGAACTATAGCTTAAGCAGCAACCAGATAAATAAAATTATTAAGGATCGGGCAGGAGTTCTCTGGATAGTAACAGAAAACGGCATAGACTATAGCGCTCCCAAATCAATTAAATTTAATTCTCTAGTCTTTGGTAATTCCGATATAAATATTGCATCAATCCTGAAAAACAAGAATATAACTGCTATTGAATGTTATAATGATGACAGAATCTGGTTTGGCACAGTGAATGGATTGTATTTACTCGATGATTTAACTACAAATCCTAGACTAATAAGAATTCCGGCTTTCGATGGTTACCATATTTGGTCTCTTCAACCGGTTAGCAGGAATGAAATATGGATTGGCACTTTCGGGAAAGGATTAAAGCATTTTAATTATACAAATAATAAAATTTCTGATTGGGATATAAAAAATTCTAAGGTCCGGACACAATCGGTTTTCTATAACAAAACACTTCTGGAGGACCGAGAAAAAAATATTTGGGTGGGGTATTGGGGAATAGGTGCAGCAAGAATAAATCCTGTTACAGGAAAGTCTGAACTCTGGATGAATAATCTAAAAAATCCGAACAGTTTGAGCCATAATGATGTTTGGGTGATTAAAGAAGATCATCTGGGTAGAATTTGGCTGGGTACAGTTGGAGGCGGACTCAATTTATTTGAAAATAAAAATGGCGGAATATTTCATCACTGGATTAGAACAAATAAGGTTAAAAATTCTTTAAGCAGCAATAACATACATTCAATTTGTGAAGCGAAAAATTCAAATAATACAAATGATTCGATTACCATATTGTGGATTGGCACAACGTATGGGCTAAACAGGTTTGAAGTTATAAACAGAGATCCAGAGAATATTTATAATGTCGAAATCCGGAATAAATCTTTTTCAGTTGAAGACGGCTTACCGGACAATGCAATAAATAGTATAATAGAAGACAGGCAGGGGAATTTGTGGCTTGGTACAGGTTCCGGAATTTCATTTTTCAATGTAGGAGAAGAAACATTTACAAACTATTCTTCAGCGGATGGAATAAACGGGACACTAATGAATCCAGAGTCTTCTTTAATGCTTAAGAATGGTTCCATTATAGTTGGGAGTACCGGGGGACTTAACATCTTCAATCCGGAACAAATAAAACTTTCTCAATTTAAACCAAATCTGGTTATTACAGATTTTCAGATATTTAATAAAACTGTTGAGATCGGAGGAAATTCTCCCCTTAAAAAAAGTATTAGTACAACTGAGAACATCCTGCTTGCTCATAACCAAAATGTGTTTTCGTTTGAATTTGCCGCACTGGATTATAATTCGCCCGGATCAATTCAATATGATTATAAGATGGAAGGATTTGATAATGAATGGATTGAAAGCGGAAAAAGAAGATTTGTCACCTATACCAATCTTGATCCGGGTAAATATGAATTTAAAGTAAAATCTACCAACGCTGATGGAGTATGGAATGATAAAATAACATCACTCAGAATTATAATGAATCCACCATGGTGGAAGACTAATTGGGCTTATGGAGTTTATATAATTTTAATTTTTCTTGGACTGTTGGGGATAAGAAGGTTTGAATTAAACAGAGCTAGACTTCGTAATGAGTTAAAACTCAGAGAATTTGAAGCTAGGAAAAGATCTGAGCTGGAAGAACTTAAATCAAGGTTCTTTGCAAATCTTTCACATGAATTCAGAACCCCACTCATGCTAATTAAAGGACCATTGGAACAGATAAAAGCAGCTAAATCCGATGAAAAGTTTTTAAGTAATATTAGCCTGATTGAAAAAAACAGTGACAGGCTTAAAGGACTAATTGATCAGCTGCTTGAATTATCACAACTTGAAAAAGCAGCCATCCCGCTGAAGGCAGCAAAAGAAAATCTAATCACTGTTTTGAGGGGCTTAACATCATCATTCGAATCTTTTGCCAGACAAAAAAATATATCATTAACGTTTGAAAGCGATTCAGACATTAAATTATGCTGGGTTGATAGAGATAAGTTAGAAAAAATCATAAACAACCTGCTTTCAAACGCGTTGAAATTTACACCTGAAAATGGGAAGGTCGAAGTAATAGTTAGAGATTATACCGAAGATGATAAACAGTTTACTAAAATAGTAGTTAAAGATAGCGGTGTAGGCATTCCGAAAGAAAAAATTCATAAAGTGTTTGATCGGTTTTTTCAGGCTGATGGTTCGAAGCAACACTCTCACGGAGGCTCAGGAATAGGATTAGCTTTAGTTAAAGAGTTTGTTGATTTGCACAGATGGAAAATTTATGTGGCAAGTGAAACAGGTGAAGGTACAGAGTTCACAATTCGAATTCCGATGTGGGAGGATTATTTAACTGAAGCTGAAAAAGTACGGTCAGGAAAAACAAATACAGAAATGGAAATTAAAAAATCAACAAAAGAAAAAATATATAGTTCAACAGAGAAAAGTCAGAAAGCAGAAGACGTTACCGAGTTTGATAACAAAAATACAATCCTTGTTATTGATGATTCAGAAGATGTAAGAGTATATTTAAAGGGATTACTCGAAGATGATTATCAGGTTACCGAAGCTGAAAACGGAAATGACGGAATTAAAGTAGCAAAAGAAAATATGCCTGATTTAATTATAAGCGATGTTATGATGCCATCAATGGATGGAATGGAGTTTTGCAGCAGGATTAAATCCGAATGGCAGACAAGCGACATCCCTGTTATACTTCTTACTGCTAAAGCATCTCTTGAAAGTAAAATTGAAGGATTGGGAATAGGTGCTGATGACTATCTTACAAAGCCATTTAATTCTGAAGAGCTATTTACACGTATTAGAAATCTTCTTGAACAAAGAAAAAGAATAAAAGCTAAATACGAAAGCGATCTGAATAAAATTGTTGGATCAAATAAGTTAAATATAGCAGATAATGAATTTTTGGAAAGAGCATTAGCTTTAATTGAAAAAAACATGGACAAAACAAATTTTGGCACTGAACAATTAGCTAAAGAGTTGTTTGTGAGTCGTACACAACTTCACAGGAAAATAATTTCAATAACAGGACAACCACCTGGTGAACTAATCAGAAATAAAAAACTAAAGCAAGCTGCGAAAATTCTTACAGAAGGAAAGTTGTCAGTAACACAAATTGCTTATGAAATTGGTTTTTCCAGTCCCGCACAATTTACAAGAGCATTTACAAAACAATTCAATTGCCTCCCCTCAGAGTATTCTTCTAAAAATAAAGTTTAAAAAAAAGCTAAAATCATATCATTTAACGTTTTGTAACAAAACAACAAAATGTTGAAACAAATCAGATAGCACGCCCTGCATCATTAATCTACCTTTGCACCAGTCTTTGAATCTTAATAATAGTTAATTGTAACCAATTGGAAATACTTCAGTATGGATAACACAACTGAACAAATGCAAAAAAAGGAAAGGTTGGTTACTAGATTTATAGTAATTATTTCAATCATAATTGGAATTTTGATAACACTTGTTTTTACTGGACTGCTGGATTTTTTAACATAAAGAATTTTAAATACGCCTGATTTTACAAAAAAGGAAAAATAATGAAAATTATATTCTTCACATTATTAATATTGATTAGTACTCTCCCACTGTCTGCACAGATTCTTAACGGAGATTTTGAAGATTGGTCAGGAGGAGAACCAGATTATTGGTACACAAGTAATAATCCCCTGTGCTCTCCTGGAGCTGTAAATGTTTTTCAAACTTCTAATGCCTACAGTGGTAATTATGCTGTTTATGGAAAAATTACAAGTGTATACGATACTTGTGGAAAAGGGCCCGGGGAACATTATCCGTTCGTTTCCACATATGGTTGGGTTAGTAATGATATCATTGGTTTTGCAATATCGGGGCGGCCCAGGCAAATGCGTATACATTATATCTATAAGCCGGTTGGTGAAGGAGGTGGATTTAGTGCAACTGTATATTTATCCAGATGGGATTTTTCTAAAGGAGAGAGAGTTGTAGTTGGTACTGGTGGATTTTTGATTTTTAATACTTCCTTTTTGGATACTACAAAATATACAGAGCATGTTTCAGCAATGAATTATTTTTATGATGAGGATCCCGACACAATAATTATCTCATTTGGTTTATTAGATAATGATGTAGGCACTGAGTTTTATCTCGATGACATCTCTCTTTCGTTTATGCAAATTACAAGCCCATCTGAGAATGATGTAATCATTGCCGGAGAGAAAGATACAATTAAATGGGATGCTGGAACCGGGGATATTAAAATTATGTATAGTCTGGATAATGGGAATTCTTACACAACAATAGAAAATAGTTACCCAGCTGATTCCAGTAAATACATTTGGGATGTCCCTGATGATTTACTTTCTGCTAAAGCAAAATTAAGAATTGAAGACTCACAGGATAATACACAATACGATGAAAAATCAGTTTATATAAAACCGTGGCAGCTAACACGAATTGATGCAAATGGAGATTTTGAACTTTTTGAACCTGCAAAAAACGGTTGGAAATTTAGAAATGATTCAAGTAGTATGTGGCCGCTTTCCTGGTGGGAACAATTTGGTTATTATGATGGAATTGATCCTAATACTGGAGAAAAATATCCTCTTCGCGAACCTTTCATATCCGCACTTAATGATGACTTTCCCGATTGGCCTATATTTGTAGATGCATTTGGAGTTACTAATTGTTACATAGGTGATTCTGCTTATAATTCCCGTGCAGTTACTTTATGGAATGGTGTGAAAGGTCGTTGGGGCGGTTCATGCGAAGGATTTGCTGTTTCTAGCTTATTATATTTTTATTATGAGAATTACATGAGTTTAGTTTTTCCTAATGTCGGCGATTTGCAAGCAATAAATTCAGCATCGTTAAATGGTGATGTTAGAAAAGTGATTAATCGATATTTCATTCATCAATTTGCAGATCCCTATAAAAGTTATGAGGATCAAAGGTGGAATACAGTTGATGCACGACAAACATTACAAGAACTTAAAGAGATGTTCGGGAAAAACAATAAGGATGCGATGCCTTTGGGATTTTACAATAATAATGGTTCCGGAGGCCATGCAGTTACTCCTTATAAATTAGAAAGGATTGGAGATACTCCTGTTTTTAATCTTAGGGTGTACGATAGTAATAATCCAGGTGCAACTAACAAAGGAATTCGTATTGACTCTGCTGCAAATAAATGGACTGAATTGACTGGTTTATATTGGGGATCTGGAACAACCGGTTGTCTTTTAGGATTAAGAAGTGGTGAACATCTATTTAATATACATTTACCAAGTAAAGCAGGTCTTCTTTCTCCACGTCCGGTGACTTCTAAAAATTTTGGAAATCAAGATTTGAATTTAAATATATATAACACCAGCAATGCTGAAATTATAATTCAAAATTCTGAAGGGACAATTGGTTATGGAGATAGTCTTGTTATTAATTCTTTTACTGATGCAAGGCCTATTATTCCCAAAACCGGAACAGTTCATCCGCCAATAGGATATCGCTTGCCGCAAGGTGATTATTCGGTTCAAATAAATAATTTTACAGATTCTTCGTCTTACATATTCTTCATGGATGAATCTACTATTTATAATTATAGAAGACATGATGCAACACCAAACCAAAAAGACATATTTAATTTCTCAAATGGATTAGGAATTGAAAATACTGATCAGTCTAGCAAAAGAATAAATTTAGAAACAATAATTGAGGAAGACAGCAGTGAAAAAGTTTTTGTGGCAGATAAGCTTCAAATATCAAAAGATGATTCTATACATATAAATGAATTAGATAGAAACAAACTAGTATTTAAAAATTTTGGAACTGCTAAAAGTTATAATCTGCAGGTAAGAAGCGCTAATCCAACTGAAGCCCAAGAATTCAATCATGGGAATATTTCAATTGCAGATAATTCATCTCATCAAATAGTTCCTGTTTGGAATAAATTAGAAATAGAACCAGTTAAAATATTAATTGATAATGGGAATGATGGAACCATAGACGATTCCATTTTTGTTTCAAATGAAGTGACAGAAGTAAAAGACAGATATTCGTCGGTGATACCAGAAGATTATAAATTATACCAAAACTATCCAAACCCCTTTAATCCAACAACAACAATAAAATTTAACCTATCGAAGCAATCTCATATAACTCTGAAAGTTTATAACATTCTCGGGCAGGAAGTTGCAACATTGGTGAATGCTGTAAGACAGGCAGGAAGTTACAGTATAGGTTTTAGTGCTTCGGCTCTACCAAGTGGTGTTTACTTCTATACACTTGCAACTGATGAATTTATCTCTACAAAGAAAATGATAGTTATTAAGTAAGAAGAATTTAAAATAAAGTAGAAAAACTTATTTAGATAAATATTATTGAAATATTTTAATTATATAAAGAGGTATTAAGTGAAAAAATTTAAACTTGTTCTTTGTTTAATTTTCCTTACATCATCCCTTCGGTTTGCACAGGATATCCCAAACGCAGGATTTGAAAACTGGATTGATGTGAATACACCACAAAACTGGCTTACAAATAATCTTCCATCGTCCTGGATAACAGTTTCAAGATCTGCCACTGCCCACATGGGATCATATGCTGCAAAAGTTGAAATTGATGACTTTAATGGTTTTCCCATCTTCCCTGTTTTAACAGTAACATTCCCGGTAAATGAGTATTCTCAGTCACTTACTGGCTACTATCAATTTTATCCGGTTGATAATGAAGTGGTTCTATCTGTCTACACATTTTATTTTAAGGACGGCTTGCTTGCTGGTAGCGGAAGCCTGGATATAACCTCTGGCGCCTCGACATATACTCAATTTAATTTTAATCCAACCTCAGGTAATTCCGGTACGCCAGATTCACTATGGATTCAGTTTGAGATGGTAAGCAATAGTAGTAGCAACCCCGGTATAGGCAGCTATGCTCTTATTGACCAGTTAAGTCTTGGCGGAACTTCAGATGTAAAACAAATAAATCAAAACCCGACAGGTTATTCTCTGCAACAAAATTATCCCAATCCATTCAATCCCTCAACATCAATAGAGTTTTCAATTCCGCAGGAATCATTAGTTGAACTTAAAGTTTTCGACATTCTTGGAAATGAAGTTAGTACCCTTACAAATAATATTTACCCCGCCGGTAACTACAAAGCAGATTTTAATGGAGATAATTTTCCAAGTGGAATTTATATAGCGAAAATGATCGCCGGCAATTTTACTCAGACAAGAAAAATGATTTTAATAAAATAAAAAAGCCGAAAGGATATAAAAATGAAAGCAACAAAATTGATATATACTTTATCGCTGTTACTTTTAACCGGAATTGCATTTTCACAATCATCATTTGAAGGAAAGGTTGTTTTTGATCTTAAAGAGGATGGACAACAACAGACTCTTAACTACTTTGTTAAAGATAAACGTTTCCGAATGGAAATGCCTGAAAAAGGAGGCTCAATATTATTCGACAGTCGTGCATTTAAAATGTACGTCATAATGGATGAACAAAAAATGTATATGGAAACAAGTATGATGCCTATGAGTACTGGTACCGGAGGCGGCAGCATTAGTAAAACCGGTGAAACAAAAAACATACTCGGTTATGAATGTGAAAAATTCCTGTTTACACAAAAGGATATGAAAGGAGAAGCCTGGATGACAAAAGAGCTTGGGGCATTTATGTTCTTTATGGAATCACAGAAGGAAATGCCGAGCTGGCAGTCTGAGGTGCTGGATGCCGGATATTTTCCGCTGCATGTTACCCAGCACGATAATAGAAGAAACGTTACAAGTGTGTATGATGTAAAAGAAGTCACTCCAATGGAACTGAGTGATGATCTTTTTGAAGTGCCATCTTCTTACAAAAAAATAGATCTTTTGAACTTAGGTGGTTTAAAAGATTTACTTGGTAAATAACGCCCGGATTTGTAGAAACAACGCCAATCTATTTACATTCGGTGGTTCTTTAAATCTGATAAATAATTTTTCGGTATTGATAAAAAAAATAAATAATTAATCATAATTAATAATTAAAGGAATAAAATCTTATGAAAGCATTTACCTCAATTCTGCTTTTCTTTGTTTGTTCGTTTGCAGTTGCAAATGCTCAATCTAAAATGAATGCCGGTGTCCGCGCTGTTGTAGCACTGCCAATTGGCTCTTTCGGAGATGTTGCGGGAACAGGATTCGGAGTTCTGGGTACATATGAAATAGGCTTCGGGAATAACCTGGTGGGTATCGGACAAATTGGTTACATTAGTTGGGGAGGGAAGGATTTGGGAGATTATTCTTACGGTTATTCTGCAGTCCCTATAATTTTTGGAGTAAAATACTTTTTAACCCCCGGTAAAGGTTTTTATGGAACTTCATCTGTTGGTTTTCATTTTTTCTCCGTAAGCACTGATATTCCAACCATTACATTTGGAGGAACAACGATTGGTGGAGGCTCTGCTTCTGCAAATTCAACAGATTTTACTTTTAGTCTGGGTGCCGGTTACGAAGTCCCGGTGAACAAAAAATATTCCCTGGATATAGGAGGTGATTTCAATCTTATAAATGATGCGAACTATTTTACTATCCACGTTGGTGGGAAAATGGATTTATAAGTTCTTAAGTGTGCATCTATGAGAATGAATTAATCGTTTTAACCCGGGAGGCTTCCGGGAGGAACATAAAGTAAGAGGAAGAATCAATTTCTTTCTCTTACTCAATTAATTTGCATTTCATAGGAAACTTGCGATTTCTTCAAGGCTTTTCTTTTTGATATCAGGTACATTTGCATTTTTTGAAGGATGACCGACAACTAACAACAGAAACGGTCTTTCGTTTGATGGTCTGCCAAGAATTTTATTTAAAAAGTTCATTGGGCTTGGAGTATGTGTAAGTGATACTAAACCCACATTATGAATAGCTGTAATTAAAATTCCACAGGCTATGCCAACCGATTCCAATGGATAATATTGCTTAACTTTTTCCCCATTTGGCAAAACATCATAACTTTTTGAAAATACTGCAATCAGGCATGGCGCTTTTTCCAGGAATGGTTTTAATTCATTCGTCCCCAACGGTTTGAGAGCATCCAGCCATTCTTTTGGAGCTCTTTTTGAGTAAAACTCATTTTCTTCTTTTTCAGCGCCGAGTCTTATTTCTTTCTTAATTTTTTCATCTTTTACAACAACAAAATGCCATGGCTGTAAATTAGCACCACTCGGTGACGTGCCTGCAGCCAGTAAACAGTTTTCTATCACTTCTTCAGGCACAGGTTTATCGGAAAAATGTCTGACTGTCCTTCTTCGTTTTATATTTTCATAGAATTCTTTCGATCGTTTTACCATCTCTTCGGGAGGATATTCTTTGTAATCAGATAACGGTATGAATTTTTGTTCGTTCATTTAACATGACTTTTTATTAGATCAGGTTGAGTTTTACAAAACACACTGAAAAAGTTAATGAGATTCTTGCTTAAAAGCATATTTACTTAAATATTTTTTGAAAAAATGAAGAATAGTACAAATCAATAGTTACTATAAGGAAATCTTGATAAAATTATTTCCTGTTCGCCTTTCAAACTGGATTTTCGGTAATTCGCGCCACATAAATTATAGTACATCATAAATTTATGTTAATTAGTCAGAGATAGAATTAATTTTAGCATGTTATAAAGTAACCATTTTAATTTTATCCGGGTCTAAATAACATCAATTAAGAGGAATTATTATGAAAAGACCATTTTTGCTGAGTGCCGTTGTTGTATCTGTTATTATTTCAAACTTCCTTACCGCCTGCAGCTTACATTTCAATAACTCGAGTAATGATCTTGACCTGATTATGGAAAGAAGCTTTCCTATCAGTGAAGGAGAAGATTTGCGTGTAAGAGGACAATCCGGTGATATTATTGTTACCACCTGGGACAAAGCCGAAGTTTATTTTAAAATATTTGGGAACGAAAAAGCCAAAGACAGATTTGAGTTCAATTTTGACAGCGACGATTCTTATGTAGAATTAGTCACGGAGTCGAAAGGAACATTTTCAAACTGGTTTGGCGGAGCTTCGCTTAGAATTGAGGTTAAGGTTCCTAAAAAATTTAATACAATGCTGCATACTTCAGGCGGTGATATTAAATTAGCCGGAGTAGAAGGTGAACACCAGTTAAAAACTTCAGGTGGGGATATAGAATGTAAAGATTTTCTTGGAAGTCTTGATGCTGCGACCTCCGGTGGAGATATTAGTTTAAATTGCAGAAATACACCGGTAACTGCTCATACGTCTGGTGGAGATATTGATCTTGATTACTCTGGTGAAAATATGGGTATAGATCTTTCAACTTCTGGTGGAGATATTTCAGCAAAATTACCTGCAGACTTTAATGCTTCTATGGAAATATCCACTTCGGGCGGAGATGTTAGCTGCAGTTTAACTATGAATAATGCTACTAAGCTATCCGGGCATAAAATAATTGCAGACCTCAACAATGGCGGGAACAAATTTTACGCTCATACTTCGGGTGGTGATATCGATGTAATGAAAAAATAATCTGCGGGAAATTATTCGGAAAGTGAAGATATAAAAAAGGGCAGAATCAATCTGCCCTTTACATTTAATATTTTATACGGAAATTAATTAATACTCAGTAAATATGGTTTTATCTTATCAACCAGGTGCTTTTTCGGTACAGCGCCAATAACTGCATCAACTACTTGTCCATCTTTGAATATACCGAGAGTTGGAATACTTCTGATTCCATAAGATACAGCAGTGTTCTGATTTTCATCGGTATTTAGTTTTACAACTTTTATTTTCCCATCATATTCGTCTGCAATTTCTTGTACAATTGGGGCTACAATTCTACAGGGACTGCACCAGGGTGCCCAGAAATCCACAAGCACCGGCATATCTGAGTTAAGAACTTCCTGATCAAAATTAAAATCCGTTCCTTCAATTACATTTTTCATTTTCTTTCAATCCTTTCTGTACATTAAAGATTTACATGAAGTAAGATGATATAATATGTGGAATGATTCAAGTCTCCGGGATTTAAATCACAGAAGTAAAAAAAGCTGGAATATGTAAGGAAAAAGTCCGAAAGATTATAAAAATTGCACTTTTTTATACTGAAATCATAGATGCAAAGATTACCATTTATAACTCGGCATTCATCTGTTTTTCATAATAATCGCGGTATTCTTTTATTGCAGTAAAAATTGCCTCTGAGAGCTGAGTTTGTCCGGATTTACTTCTTAAATAATTTGCATCCTTTTTATTATTAATAAACCCTGTTTCGATCAGAACACTTGGCATTGATGCACCAACCAGGACATAAAATCCGGCTTGTTTAACTCCTCTTGCCTTCAATTTTGTATTGTCTTTGAATTGATTATTAAGCATATCCGCAAAAGTTTCAGAGTATTTCATATATGCAGAATGTGCCATACTAACGAGAATAAAATTTTCATCAGTCAGTTTTTCATACCTGTTTGGATTGTCTTCATATTCGATCACACTGTTTTCTCTTTCGGCTATAGATATTGCTTCATCAGTTCTGCCAGGACGAAGCAGGTAAACTTCAATTCCCTGAACATCTGTTGGTTTTCGCTTTGTTGAATTACAGTGAATTGAAATAAAAAGTTTCCCGTTATGCTCGTTGGCTATTTTTCCTCTTTTGTAAATATCAACAAATGAATCTGTCTTTCTAGTGTACACTACCTTAACATCTGGCATATTCTTCTGGATTAGATTACCCAGCTTTAATGCTACACCAAGGGTTACGTCTTTCTCTTTAACATTACCTACGCCCAGTGCCCCGGGATCTTTTCCACCATGACCGGCATCTATCACAACTACGTCAAAATCCCATTTCTCATGTTTTTTAATCTCTTCAATCGTTTTTGTAAATAAATTATTATGGATTGTAATGAGTATATCATTACCGGAACCGGCATTCATTACTTCATTGGTTGAATAGTTTTTTCCAACAGTTAATTTGAATTCCGTATCCCGCCCGATATTTCTGGATTTGATATCTTTTACCAGACCGCGAAGGCTTGTTCGTTCAACTCGGTTAGTATCCACATTAACCTGTCTGAAGATAAGTGTAAGTATGCTATCCTTATGAGAACTATAATAAGAAGGGATCCTTTTTTTTGAATGAACGGTTATTAAGGTGCCGTTTGCTTTTTCCGAAACCGAAATCCCGGTAATATCAAAAGCGGAAGTTGGTGGGGATATCTTTTTTTCATCGGTTGTAAATGGATGTTCTGGGACAGGAATTTTACCTCCGACAATGAGTTTACGCGGAGAGTTAAATGTTAATTTCTTTCCCCAGGCAAATTCTATAGGCTGGATACTCGAAACAAGCGGTATAAAGATAACATCGTTAAAAATGTAGCTTGATGTTGGTAACTGGTAAATTATCTGCTTTCCTGTTTCCCGTTCTGTGATAACAAAATACGGATTCTTGGCAGTCACCTTCAATAGATAATTTTCGTACTTGAGTTCAATTTTCCCATGTTTATCATTGAAGTAGTAGTTGGAAAAAGTCGCATCGGCAAAATCTTTTACGGAGAAATAAACCGTTTTTTCCCTTTTGTAAGAAGGTATATCTTTTATTCCTTTTTCTGTTACAACAGATATCTTACCGAATTGCTGTGGAAAAATGTTTACCGATAATATGAAAACTAAAATGTAGAGTGGCTTATTTCGCATGTGGCAAAGTTAAACTAATGTTTTAGCCGATAAAAGGAAAAATGAATCCGCTCCTTTTTTGGTATAACACGAACTCATCAGTGAAATGTTTTGCGAGGAGCTTATCTTCAAGCGATGCCCGCAATATAATGAAGGGAATCTGAATAATTGCAAGAGGTGCAACTATGTAGCTTAATGTTGCTGCTGCGCCACCGAGATCGATTAAAATTTGTGATAGATATTGAGGATGACGTACTATCCTGAAAGGACCTTTCTTTACTAATTGATGATCCTTTTTAATCATGATATCCTGAGAATAGTTTTCTCCAAGTGTTTTATACGCCCAAACCTGTATCCATGAAAAGACCAGATAAATAGCTAAACCGATATACCTGATTAAATTGTAATCCAATTTATATTCTAGAGTTCCTATTTGAAATACGGAAATTATCAAACCAATAAGAGTAAACGTTGAAAGTATTACAGGAAGTTTTTGCAGATATGTTTTAGGTTTTTCTTTTGTAGCTCCGATCTTTGATTTTAATCCCTTCTTTGCGCCTGATACATTAGCGCCGAAGGTGGCAATTATATTTAGTCCCACAATAATATTAATTGGATCCATAAACGAAATTTTCCGGGAAAGTTATACGACTTCTTCTTTTATAAATTCACTACTTAAGTTAATTGGAATATTATTATTCTACAGCTTTACTGTGACGCTTCATGATTTCCGTCCATTCTTCCATACTCAATTGTTCGGATTCATCAATCAGCATAATCGGTATATCATCTTCAATACGGTATCTTCTGCGTGTTTTCTTATCTGTTGAAACAAGAGTGTTTCCATCCAGAACAAGATCTGCCTTAGTTTCCGGACAGCATAAAATATCTAAAAGGTCCTTGCTTATCATTTTAATCCAATTTTTGTCTTTGAATATAAAAAAATTATATAATTATTATTGATGTAAAACAGTAATGATTTTATCATATTATTTATCTGGAATATTCTGAATCTTTAGCACATAAATTTATATTTAATTTATTCTGTATCTGAAAACTAAATTACCTTAATAAATTATCAAACTAAAATGAACAGCCATAAAAAATATTTTGTAAAACCAACTGAGAAGCTAAACCTTGCAAAGATAAGCACTTCCGATACAAATGGATTGAAATCAAAAAAGGATGCTGAATCAAAACTGACTAAAAATATAAAAGAGCTGGCGAAACTTCAGGCAAAATTATATGCGCAGGATAAATATGCTGTGCTGATTGTCTTCCAGGCAATGGATGCTGCAGGTAAAGATGGAATGATAAAACACGTTATGTCCGGACTCAATCCACAAGGGACACAGGTTTTTAGTTTTAAACAGCCTTCAAAAACAGAACTTGATCATGGTTATTTGTGGAGAATTAATAATGCGTTACCGGAGAAGGGAAGAATAGGAATCTTCAACCGCTCGCATTACGAAGATGTTCTTGTAGTACGAGTTCACGATTTTATTAAGGATCAGAAGATACCGGATAAGTTTAAAAATAGTAAAATATGGAAGCAGAGATTCAAGCAAATAAATGACTTCGAACGGTATTTATACGAAAACGGAACGATTGTTCTTAAGTTCTTCCTGCATATTTCCAAAGAAGAGCAAAAGAAAAGATTTTTAAAACGAATCAATAACCCGGCGAAAAACTGGAAATTTTCAAAAGCCGATTTAAAAGAAAGAACATTCTGGAATGATTACCAGAATGCGTATGAAGAAGCACTTTCTTCAACGAGCAAAAGCAATAACCCGTGGTATGTTATTCCATCGGATAAAAAATGGTATGCCCGTTTGGTAGTTTCCGAGATAATAATTGAAAAGATGAAAAGTCTGAAACCGGATTTCCCGAAACTGGATAAGGAACAATTGAAAACCTTGGAAAGGTCGAAGGATTTATTATTGAATGAGAGTAAATAAACCGATATATTTTAAGTCCTCACCCTACGTCTCCCAATATGCCCTTTTCTTTTTAGGAAGGAAAGGGCGGGAGACTTTTTAAATTCTCCTGTTAAACAAATGATTCCACGGTTTCCGGCGGTCTTGCCAATATTGCCTTCTTACCTTTTTGTACAATCGGTCGTTCAATAAGATCGGGGTTTTCAATTATCAGGTTTAAGATTTGAGATTCGGTAAATTTTTTATTCTTAAAATCTAACTTTTTGTATGCGGCTTCTTTTTTCCGAAGTAAATCTGAAGGTTTCTTATTCATCATTTTCAATAATTCGCTCAACCCGGATTTTGTAAATCGTTCTTCATAATAATTGATTTTTTCAAATACTATTCTTTTATCGGATAACAACCTGATAACTTTTCTGCTGGTAGTACAGGTTGGTTTGTGGTATACTTTAATTGTTTTCATAACATTGCCAATCATTAATTGATGAAAATTTGTTAATCCTCAAGCGAAGATGTTCCATTAAACATTTCCCTGCTTTGAATAATTTCTCTAGATAAATTAAAATATGCTTTTGATGCTTTGGCTGAGGGATCATAAATGATTACAGGTTTTCTGTGAATGCTTGCTTCTCCAACCGTTGCATTTTTAGGTATCGAAGTGCTGAACACAAGATTTGGATATGCTTTGAATAATTCTTTCTTAGTTGCGAACGAAACCTTGGTATTATATTCGTAAATTGTTAATAAAATGCCTTCTATTTTCAATTTCCTATTATAATTTTTCCTAATTATCCTTAACCGTTCAAGAATTCGTCTTACAGCATCAAGAGCATAAAGTCCTGGCGTTATTGGAATGATCACTGAGTCGGCAGCCATTAAAGCGGCGTTGGTAGTGCCTACAAGATACGGCGGACAATCAAGTACCACGTAATCATACGATAGGGCTTCGGGTCTTAAAATATTTCCGAATAATTGTTCGTTGGTGAGTATTTTTCCAAGTCTTATTTCCTCTATATATGATAGTTGTTTTACCGGTATAAAATTCAGATATGGATATTCTGTATGATGAATTGCTTTTTGTAGAGAACAGGTATATTGGAGTACATTAAAAATATCATATTTAATCCTCTCTCTATTGAATCCCAGGCTTGAAGCACAGGAACCGGAAGGATCCATATCAATTAACAATGTTTTTTTTTCGGATAAAGCGAAAGCTGTAGCTATATTTACTGCTGTGGTTGTCTTTCCAACTCCGCCTTTTGGAAGAGCAACCGCAATAATTTTAACCATTCTGAACTGTGATTAAACAGACCGTTTTAGGTTTGAGTAAGTAAAAATATTTTTAATAAAATGTCTGTTCCATAATAATTATTTTTTATATTAGAATGAATAAAAGTTTCGGGAAAAATAGGTTGAATATAAATTTTTTTTGTTTCCTATTTAGGAAATACTATTATTAATACATCTTAACTAATAATTCTTTATTCTGTCTTTCATTTTAGTTATATTTTATTACTGCTCAATGCCTGATATGAAAACATATAACCACATCCAAAAGAGAATCCGGGAAAAGGGTGCAGCCTATTTGGTTCTGCTCGATCCTGATAAATTATCACTGGACAGGGCCACAGTTTTCTTAAAGCACTGTGAACAATCGGGTGTGGATGGATTTCTTATCGGTGGAAGTTTAATGATGAGCGGAAATTTTGAATCGCTGATCGAGCAGGTAAAAATAAACACTAATCTCCCTGCAATTATTTTTCCGGGAAGTATTGACCAGGTTTCTTCTATTGCTGATGCTATTTTATTTTTATCTGTGGTAAGCGGCAGGAATGCCGATCACCTGATTGGAAGGCATGTTATAGC